>Ga0209109_10000141_pt1 | contig 32499 bp, 28 predicted proteins | sample Rifsed10ft2_FD_184004 | JGI IMG/M metagenome (GOLD analysis project Ga0209109, IMG submission 184004) | Soil microbial communities from Rifle, Colorado, USA - sediment 10ft 2 (version 2) | ecosystem: Environmental > Terrestrial > Deep subsurface > Rock core/Sediment | place: Rifle, Colorado... | reverse complement strand
CCGCGGTCGTGCTCATCGCGCGCTGACGGCAGCCGCTCCGCGACCCGTCGCGTACAACGGGTCGTATAATGTGCGCAGTTTTTTGCGCACCGAAATCCTGCGCCATGTTGCTTTCGTTTGTCATCATCTACCTCATCGCCTCGATCGCGATCGGGCTCGTTGCCGCCACGCGCGTCCACAATACCAGGGACTTCGTCGTGGCCGGGCGCACGCTACCGCTCTATGTCGTCACCGCCACCGTGTTCGCCACCTGGTTCGGTGCCGAGACGGTGCTCGGGATTACCTCCACCTTCCTCAAGGAAGGCCTGCGCGGCATCGTCGCGGATCCCTTTGGCTCCAGCCTGTGCCTGGTGCTGGTGGGTGCGTTCTTCGCCGCCAAGCTCTACCGCATGGATCTCCTCACCATCGGCGACTACTACCGCGTCCGCTACAACGCAACCGCCGAGCTGCTGGTGAGCTTGAGCATCGTGGTCTCGTACCTGGGCTGGCTCTCGGCGCAGATCGTGGTGATCGGCCTCGTGTTCAAGGTCGTCACGGGCGGGGCCGTCAGCATGAGCGAGGGAATCCTGATCGGCTCCGTGGTGGTGCTGATTTACACGCTGTGGGGCGGCATGTTCTCGGTGGCCTGGACCAATTTCGTCCAGATGGTGATCATCGTCGTCGGCCTGCCGCGGCTCGCCACCGGCTTGCCCGCCACCAGCACTTGGACGCACCTGCCCGATCTGGGCAAAGGCGAGCAACACCAAAACAACCATGAGCAGTCGTCGCATCCTTGCTGTCTTCGCTGGAGTCATTATGTTTGCTCCTTCAAGATGAATTCGCCGAGCAGTTTACCCTGAGGCAGGATCACGGCCAAGGGGCGCAGAACCGAACATAGAAATAAGAAAATAGAAAATAGGAACCAGTAACCTGGAACCTGAAACCTGAAACCAGAGAGAAGTTCCGTTTTCCCACTTTATTCGTACCGCAGCGCTTCGATGGGGTCGAGCTGGGAGGCTTTGCGGGCGGGGTAGTAGCCGAAGAAGATGCCGACACCGACCGAGAAGCCCACCGTGGTGGCAATGGCGAGCGGGGAAATGGAAGTGGGCCATCGCAGCAGGGAAGAGATGAGCATCGAGCTGCCGACGCCCACCAGAATCCCGGCGGCGCCGCCCATCATGCTCAGGGTGACGGCTTCGGTCAGGAACTGCCAGCGGATGGCGGCTTCGGTGGCTCCCACGGCCATGCGCACGCCGATTTCGCGGGTGCGCTCGGTGACGGACACCAGCATGATGTTCATGATGCCGATGCCGCCGACCAGGAGGGAAATGAAGGCGATGCTGCCCAGCAGGCGCGTGAAAATGTTTCCCATTTGCTCGGCCATTTGGGCGATATCCGCCTGCGTCCGCACCGTGAAATCGTCTTCCTCGTCCGGGCGCAGGTTGTGCCGCTGGCGCAAGAGCGGCTGGATGGCGGCCACGGCGGCGCTCGAAGCTTCCCGCGAGACCGCGGAACAGATAATGAAGCGCAACCAGGTGATTCCGGCAATCTTCTTCTGCACGGTGGTGTACGGCGCGATCATCATGTCGTCCTGATCGTCACCCATGGGCGATTGGCCTCGCGGCGCCAGCAGGCCAATCACTCGAAACGGAAGATTGCGAATGCGGATGACCTTGCCCACCGGATTTTCTTCACCGAAGAGATTCGTCGCCACCGTCTGCCCCACCAGGCAAACGTTTTGAGCCGCCTCGACGTCCTCGTCCGAGAATATGCTGCCCGCCTGTACGGCCCAGCCGCGGATTTCGAAATAGACGGGGGTTGAACCGATGATGCGCGTGGCCCAGTTCTGGTTTTCAAAAACCACCTGAACGTTTGCCCCCACGCCCGGCGCGGCGGCGCGGATGAGCGGGACCTCGCGCAGGACGGCGCGCATGTCTTCAATGACGAGCGTCTTGGTTTGCCCGGCGCCCATGCGCATGTGGCCCACCTGGGCGCTGCCGGCGGCAACGAAGATGACGTTGGCGCCAAAACTTTGAATTTGCTGCTGGGCCATGTTGGCGGCGCCTTCGCCCACGCTGACCATGGCGATAAATGCGGCAATGCCGATGATCACGCCCAGCATCGTGAGGGCGGAACGCATCTTGTTGCGGGCTAAGGCTCGAAAGGCAACGCGCAGAGTGCTTCGCAGGTCCAAAACCAACTCCCCGGCGCGGCAACCACCCCTTCAGGCTCCCCCTCCGAACTCCCCAAGCAATTATAACGCTCTTGGAACGGAAGTGCCTGGCAGCTTCGTCCTTCAGGACAAATCCCCAAACTCCCGCTTCGCTATTCTGCCTTGGCGTAGTGAATGGCGTTGAAAAGCAGCTTGAAGGTGCCGTGAGGCTCCGAATTCTCGACCTAGGCGGGAGAGGATCACTGGTTGCGCCTCGGTGCGAGGATGTTGAGGATTTCCAGAGCGATATAGACCCGGTTGCGCTTGCGGCCCGTTGCTTCCTTCAGGATACCTGCATTCACCAACTTTTGGATATTGTGCCGGGCGCTAAGGAACGTCACGTCAAGTATTTTTGCGGCCGTGGCAATGGTAAGCGCTGGGGTGGAGAACAATTCATCCACCAACTGCAATCCGAGCGCAGAAGCCCGGACGGTCTGCATCTTGCGCCGGTATTCCTTCCAAAGGTCGAGTAACTGCTGGGAGCGGTGAACCGCATCGCGGGACTGTTCAGCGATCCCTTTCAGGAAGAACCTGATCCACTCTGACCAGGCCCCGGCCTGGCTGACTCGGAGCAGGTGGTCCGCATAGGCATCCCGATTCTGCTCAAAGTAGGCACTCAGGTAGAGCAGGGGTTTGGGAAGGGGGCCGCGCTCGCACATGAGCAGCAAGATTAGCAGTCTGCCGATGCGTCCGTTACCATCCACGAACGGATGGATCGCCTCAAACTGGTAGTGAATGAGTGCCAATTGAACCAAAAAAGGTAGCTCGTTTGGCGCGTTGAGGAATCGTTCGAAATCCTCCAAGGCTTGGTTCATCTCTGGAACCGGTGGCGGTATGAAATGGGCCTGTTCGATCGGTTGTCCACGCTGGCCGATATAGTTCTGAATTTGCCTAAATTCTCCTGGCCTGCGCTCTGCGCCGCGCACGCCTTCCAAAAGTCGCGCATGGATTTCTCGGATTAGACGAAGGCAGACTGGCAATTCTTTGATTCGTGCGAGACCGTATTCCAATGCCTTAACATAGTTAGCTACTTCTCTTACGTCAGGAGTTTTTGGTTCCTTCGACGGGCTTGCCTCGAATAGCAATAATTCTTCCTCAGTGGCGAGGGTACCCTCGATTCGGCTCGACAAGACGGCCTCGCGGCGCAGGAAGGGGCCGATCAGCATGTGGGGATTAGGCAACATTTGGCCCAAGCCAGCCAACTGACCGAGCGCCAAGTTAGCCTCGGAAAGAAGCTGAACCGTCGTGGTGTCAAATTCCAATTCGGGGGCCAAGGGATTGGGCATAAAGCCAAAATAGCACTGGGCATTTGACCAGTCTCCCGGGAGCGATTGTCGTGAAGTCACTGGGGTTCATAGGGTTGACCCTGTTTCTGATACTTTAGTACAGCAAGGTCATAATTATGACGGTTCTTTGCCTAAAAGTATAATAAACCGTCCTTTGCGACGCAAAGGGAAAGCACCTTTCATTATTATACCTGAAGCACAAAAAGTAAAATACACCGTCAGGAAACGCTATCTTAATAAAATACTGCGACTTACGCCACTAATTCTAGACATCCTGAATCTCGGTTATTTGAGGCTTCAGCCCGAAGGGTTACTTGCCAGGTTGCTCTTCGAACTCCGGCTTCCCTATTCCGCCTTGGCGTAGTGGATGGCATTGAAAAACAGCTTGAAGGTGCCGTGAGGTTGCGCGCGGAACTGGGCGGGGAAGCCGATGGCAATGACTTTGCCCCGGCCGTAGCTCATGTCGGCCACAGCAATGTCGTCGGTGATGTTGTCCTCGCTGGCGAATTGCCGGTGGGGAACTACTTCTTCTCTTCTTCCTCGCCGACCAGAGTCACCGCCAAGACGTGGACCGACTTCTTTTGAGCATTGACGCGACCAGTGACCTGCACGTGCTGGCCTTCATGGCCCTTCAGAGTATCGGGATTCTCGACCGTCCATATCTTCTTGTCCGTGTCCCTCACGAATACCATCTTTTGCGGCTTCCACTCCGGGTGGCCAATGTCCTGGCCGCCCCCGATGCACTTCCTGACGCAATCCGCGCCGCCGGGCTTGGTGTGCAGGGTGCCACAATAGGCGTCGCTGACCCAGCCGGCGACGGTGACGGCCCGGTTCTTGGCCGCGGCCCCTGCGACCTTATGCTTGGCACCGGCCAATAAGCTCAGCGCCAGACAGACGGCCAGTATCAGCCCAATCCGCTTCCTCATCGTTGTTATCTCCCGGTGGCGCGGGGGCGGGAGGGTCGGAACGGCTAAATAAAAACTTGTTATCCTAATTAAACCGCCCGGGGCGTCTCAACTGAAATTGTCAGGCCCGGGAGTATCGGGCTTCAGCCCGATATGCATATCGAGCGAAAGGGCAACGCTCCTCCCAAGCGGCGGTCTTCACCCGGGCAGATGGAGCACGAGAATCTTGCGCTCGGTCATTTCCTCGATGGCGTAGCGAATGCCTTCGCGGCCCGTACCTGAGTCCTTCATTCCTCCGTAAGGCATGTGGTCCACCCGGAAGGTGGGCACGTCGCCCACCACGACGCCGCCCACTTCGAGTTTTTCATAGGCTGAAAAGATGGCCTCGATGTTGCGGGTGAAGACACCTGCCTGGAGGCCGAAGCGCGAATCATTCACCGCTTCGACCGCCTGCCCGAAATCGTCATAGGGCTCGACGGTGACGACGGGCGCGAACAACTCCAGGCAATTCACTTTCATCTCGCGCCGGGTGCCGGTCAGCACCGTCGGCTGAAGCAGCGCGCCGTGCCGCTCTCCGCCGAAAAGGATTTTCGCGCCGGCGGCGACCGCTTCTTTCACCCAACTCTCGGCGCGCTGGGCATCGGCCGGGCTGATCATCGGGCCAACGTCGGTTTTTTCGTCGAGCGGATTGCCCACCTCAAGAGCCCGCACCCGGGCCAGGAATTTCTCCAGGAACGGTTCCCAGGCCGGCCGATGCACCCGGATGCGCTGCACCGCGATGCAGCTCTGGCCGGCGTAAGAAAATCCGCCAGCAGCGCAACGCTCAGCGGCATAATCGAGGTCGGCGTCGCTGTGGACGATCACGCCGGCATTGCCGCCCAGCTCGAGCGTGACCCGTTTCTTGCCCGCCTTTTGCTTCAATTCCCAGCCAATGTCGGAACTGCCGGTGAACGTCAGCATCTTGAGCCGGTCGTCGCTGACGAGCGATGCCGCTTGCTCGGCCGAGCACGGCAGAACATTGTAGGCGCCGGCAGGCAGACCGGCCGCCTGGCAAATCTCCGCCAGGATGAGGGAGCAGATGGGCGTCTTGGTGGCCGGCTTCTGCACGACGGAGTTACCCGCCGCCAGCGCCGGCGCCACTTTGTGACCGACCAGGTTCAAGGGAAAGTTGAAGGGCGTGATGGCCAGGATGGGACCGATGGGGAAGCGCCGCACGATGCCCCAGCGACCCGCGGCCGCCGCCACCAGGTCGAGCGGCATGAATTCGCCCAGGAGGCGCTGGCTTTCTTCAGCGGCTGTGCGGAAGGTGAAGACGGCGCGGTCGGCCTCGACGCGGCCGGCTTTTACGGGCTTGCCCGCTTCAAGCGCCAGCATCCGGACTAACTCCTCGCGGCGCGCTTCAAGCCCGGCTACGATGGCGCGGAGGATCTCCCCCCGCCGGTGAGTGGGCAGCTTCGACATCCGTTCAAATCCGGCCTGCGCCTGCCGGACCGCCTCCTCGATGTCCGCCGCGCGCGGCCGGCGAACGATGCCGACAACGGAATCATCATAGGGCGAACGCACCTCAAACGGCTCGCCGGAAGCGCGAAACTCTCCTCCCACCAGATATCCCCATTCGCGCACCGCTGTGGCCGTTTCCGCCTTGTTCATGATGGCACCTCTCTCGAAGCTTCGGGACCGGTCCGGTTCAGCGAGCTATTCTACTATGGCTCTTCAACACCGCGGGACAATCGGGATTCCCCCACCCAGCATAAAACGCTGGATGGGGCAGCCGCCAGACTACAATCTGTTTCATAACCGCCCCGCGTCAACCCCGTCATTCTGATGCGGCTTTGCGGGAGAAGAATCTCGGCGTCAAGATGCTTCACTTCGTTCAGCATGACACATCCATGAGGCCCGCGCCGTTTCCGGCCGTGCGAATAGCTTGGCGCAAGGAAACGTTATAATGGTGGATTGACTCCCCGGAGAGTTTCGGAATTTTGCCGATGAACGTCGTCCTGATCTCAACGTATGAGCTGGGCCGTCAGCCTTTTGGGGTGGCTTCGCCGGCGGCGTGGCTGCGGCAGGCCGGAGCGTCGGTCACCTCGATGGATCTTTCTCGCGCAGGCTTTGGGCCGGAGGCGATCGGCTCGGCTGACCTGGTGGCTTTCTACGTCCCGATGCACACCGCCACGCGGTTGGCCACGCGTCTTGTCGGGAAGGTGCGCGCGCTCAACCCTCGCGCCCACCTTTGCTTCTACGGGCTCTACGCTCCGGTCAACGAGCGTTTCTTAAGAAGGCTTGGCGCAGAGACCATCTTGGGCGGCGAGTTTGAGGAAGGGCTGGTGAAGCTGGTGGAACGCTTGCGCGCCCGAATCGAGCTCGCGGGCCGGCCACGGCGGGACCCGGCGGGAGCCGTCGCCCAACCGGAGCCGGTGGTTTCTCTCGCGAGGCAGAAGTTTCAGGTGCCGGACCGCGAGGGTCTGCCGGAACTCTCCCGGTACGCGCGCTTGATTTGCGGCGATGGCACGTTGCGCACCGTCGGTTACACCGAGGCCAGCCGCGGGTGCAAGCATCTCTGCCGTCATTGCCCGATCGTCCCCGTTTACCGCGGCCAGTTCCGGATCGTCCAGCCGGAGGTGGTGCTGGAGGACATTCGGCGGCAAGTGGCCCGCGGCGCGCAACACATCACCTTCGGCGACCCGGACTTTTTCAACGGGGTGGGCCACTCGGTGAAGCTGGTGGAGGCCCTGCACCGCGAGCATCCCGACCTGACCTACGACGTCACCATCAAAATCGAACACTTGCTCGGGCATTCCCGGCACCTGGCCACGCTCAGAGACACCGGCTGCCTGTTTGTGACCAGCGCGGTCGAATCCATTGACGACCGCGTCCTCAATATTCTCGACAAGGGACATAGCCGGGCCGACTTTATCGAGGTCACTCGAAGGTTCCGCGAGGTTGGATTGAACCTCTCGCCCACGTTCGTGACGTTCACTCCCTGGACCACCTTGGAGGGCTATCGGCAGCTTCTTTCTATGATTGCCGAGCTGGACCTGGTGAACCACGTCGCACCGATCCAGCTTGCCATCCGTTTGCTGATCCCCGCCGGCTCACGGCTCCTGGAACTCGCCGAGGTGAGAGAGCTGGTAGGCGAGTTCGATGAGGCGTCTCTCGTTTATCCCTGGGTGCACGAGGATCGTCGGGTGGAGAAGCTTTGCCGGGACGCGCGTGAGCTGGTGCGGAAGTCCGAGGCAAAAAAAGAATCCAGGGAGACCATTTTTTCGAAGGTATGGGCCCTGGCCGATGCGGCTGGGAAGGGCACGGCGGAATTTATCCCGACGAAGTCGGGAGCCATGCCGCAGCCTGGCTCGACTGCGAGAGGCTTCTTCCTCCCTTCGCGCGCCACCATCCCATACCTGAATGAACCCTGGTACTGTTGAGCCGAGCCAACCGAGGAGCAGGTTGCTCTTCTCTAGCGCGTTCAAGCGGATTTGGCGAATGGTCATAGAGACTCCCATCGATTCGGTCGGCCGTGCGAGGCGGCTTCTTTTTCTTACGACCAAGACCGGATATCAGGCGCTGGCCTTTTTGGAAGCTGCCCGGAAGATGAAGGTCGCCATGGTGCTGGGGACGGACCGTTGCCACGTGCTCAAAGATCCGTGGCAGGATGGGGCACTCCCGCTCCGCTTTGAAGATCCGGAAGCGTCGGCGCAGACGATCCTGGAATATGCGCGGGACAACCCGATTGACGGGATTATTTCGGCAGGCGACCGGCCGGCAGCCACTGCCGCCTTTGCCGCCCGCGCCCTTCAAATTCCTTATCACCCTCCGGCAGCCGCGGCGGCATCGCACGATAAGTTCAAAACGCGACAACTTTTCGAGGCGGCGGGGCTGCCCGTGCCGCCTTTCGCTCGCTACTCGATGGACGAAGATCCCCGCCGCGCCCTCGACCGCGTGCCCTTTCCCTGTGTCCTGAAGCCGCTCGCGCTATCCGGCAGCCGGGGCGTGATCCGCGCTGACAATCCGGAACGGTTCGTCGCCGCGTTCGAAAGGATCCGAGCGCTTCTGCGGAAGCCGGAGATTCGGGTGCTTCGGGAAGAGGCCAACGATTGGATCCTGGTGGAAGGATTCATCGAGGGCGGGGAAGTTGCCGTGGAAGGAATCCTGGAGCGAGGCAGGCTGCGCATCCTTGCCATCTTTGACAAACCCGACCCGCTGGACGGACCGTTCTTTGAAGAAACGATTTACACCACTCCCTCCCGGCGGGGCGCGCCGGCGCAAGCCGAAATCGAGGAATCTACCCGGCGAGCAGCCCGGGCGCTTGGACTTTTTCATGGGCCGATCCACGCTGAAATCCGGTTCAACGCAGGCGGGGCATGGCCGCTCGAGGTGGCGGCGCGGCCCATTGGCGGGCATTGTTCGCGGGCGCTCCGGTTCGATGCCGGAGTCTCTCTCGAAGAAGTCGTGATCCGGCATGCCTTGCAAATGGATCTCGACAGCGTTGAACTCCAGGCCGGGGCTTCCGGTGTGATGATGATTCCGATCCCGAAGGGCGGAATTTTCAAGCGGGCTGAGGGAACCGAGGCGGCGCTCGAAACGCCCGGGGTGGAGGAGGTTCAAATCACCGCCAAGCCGGACTTTCGGCTCGATCCTTTGCCGGAGGGCTCCACTTATCTGGGGTTTATCTTCGCTCGCGGGTTAACCCCGGAGGCGGTCGAGCAGGCATTGCGCGCCGCCCATTCCCAACTCCGCTTCGTGATCGCGCCCGACATCGCAAGAGCGGCAAGCGAGAGGCGAGACTGACTAGGATTCCGAAATCAGGTCTTGGCCTGTTGCGGCACATAGCCCGGGGGCAGGGCGGCGCCGGCGCCAAAGAAATAGTCTTCCATCTGCTTCAGGATGATTTCCTGGGCCTCGGGCGTCCCGAGGTTGAGCTGGTATTCATTGACGACCATCTTCATATGCTCTTTCCACAGGTTCCAGGCTTCCTGCGAGACGTTTTCATAAATGCGCTGTCCGAGCTCACCCTTCAAAGGCGGCGCGGCAAGCCCCGGCATCTCTTTCTGAAACTTGACGCATTTCACCATCCGTTGTGTCACGGCGAGACCCCCTTCTTCCAAGCTAGAAACCTTATCCGCCGGCCGCGCCGCCCGGCGCCGCCGATAGCGCTGGTGGCGCGCATGCCCGCCGCGGCGGGCCGCCCCGATGGTTTTGCCAAAGCGTCTATCGTAGCAGAAACTTGCGCCGTGCACGCGAATCATGCAAGCTGGTGGTGCGGGGTTTCGATTCTCGCTCGAGGGGGATGGGCATGCCGCACGTGGTTGTTTATTCGTCTCCTGGCTGAGAGGCTTGCCGGACCGTGAAAGAGTTTCTTTCACAGAACAAGATATTCTTTGAAGAAAAAAACTTGAACGAAGAAAAGTGGCTTGAGGAGCTGGGGGAGACGTACGGCGTCTATTCCGCGCCAACCGTCATCGTAGATGGAACGTTGATCGAAGGGGCAAACATCGCCGCCATCGCTCGGGCCGCGGGAGTGCCCTATTAGTGCCGTTCCAAGTTGACAAAGGTAAGAGGGAAGGTAGATCAGAGCTTCCCGCCGGCATCGCCACACGGTGAGACTCAAAGCGGCAAATAGTGGGAACGGGATTAGCCGGTCAGCCTGGTGAAGGTGCAGGTGGTCGAGCGAACATCTTGCACCTGGCCGCACTCCTCATTCTCGCACCTTCTGTCCTCAAACTTGTTGGGCCAGCCGTCCTCCTCGGAGCCGATGTAGCGAAAGCTCTGCCTCTGTCCGCAGCTCATGCACGCCCACTCCACCAGATAGACATCCATGGTCTTCTCCTGGGTTCGGACTGCGCGAAAGGCCTTCGCAGGGTTTGAAAGCGAACTAAGAATCCAAACCCACCCTCTCTAAATTAGCGGGGCGCATTGCCTGTGTCCAGCAATGGCTTTGGGTGTAAGATTCCAAAAGGAGTCCGGGCCCGTAGCTCAGCGGTCAGAGCAGCGGACTCATAATCCGTCGGTCCCTGGTTCGAATCCAGGCGGGCCCACGACCTCTTCTTGCGCTCTTTGCTTCTGCCGGATGAGATTCATCGTCCCGAATCCCAACGCATCGGGATCGGGACTCATCTATGAGGCACCGGGGCAAATAGTTGGAACGGGACTACGGCCGGGGAGCGGCCGGTGGCGGCTGGTCTGTGTTCCAGATGTCGGCCACCACTTTCCAGTCGGCGCTTGCCTGTTTCCGCCAGACCGCCACGTATTTGCCGCGCTCGGTTACCGGTTTGCCCTCGAGATCGTTCATCGTCTCCTCGTAGGTGCCGAGCAGGTAGCCCAAATCTCCCGCGCGGGACACCTCCACCTTGCTCGCCTGCCAGCTCAAGGAATACGCCGGGAGCGCAACCGTCTGAGACCAGAGTTTGCGAATGGCCTCTTTTCCCGTAACGATGGCAGCGTTCGGAGGAAACATCGCGGCATCGGCGGCATAAAAGGAGACTAGGCGGTCAACGTCTTTTGCCCCGGCAGCTTTCGCGAACTCGATATCCGCCTGGCGGAGGGCAGCCCGTTCTCCCGAAGCTTCGGGATCCACATTGACCCGCCCGGCGCACCCGCTTGCTGCCAATACGAGCACACTTGCCAAAACGAAAAAAAATTTCTTCATGACGTCCTCCTTTTAACAAGCTGACAGGAATATCGGGATTCATCCCGTTCAAGGTGAACCCAACATGTCCCGTCCCGATGCTTCGGGATTTGGAATCGGGCTAAAAGCGCGACAATCCCTACGGAGGTTATCCTGGCGGCTACCTCGCGTCGAGCGGCCCGACCCGAGGGTTGCGGACGCCTTTCGTCCGAAAACCTACAACCATTCCGTTGGCCAAAACCAGAATGCAGATCCCCTGCGTTTTGGCAAGAGTGGTCGCGAAGCCTTGGGTAGCAAGCGGCCTTAGTTTTTGCTCTTGGACATTGACTGTCTGGAGTGGATGGTTTCGATACCGGCCAACTCGGAAAACCTGCTCCGAGTCTGACCGGACCAGCCGGGGATGATCTCAAGAACTGTTCCGTCCTCGGCAAGCAAAATCGAGATCGGCACCGACATCTCGTCGGTGGCGTACAACTGTTCCACCGCTGCCACTCCACCGAGGAAGATGGGGTACTGCACGCCGGTCTTGGCGACGAAGCCCCGGATGTTGGCGTCAGGCTCGGTGTCCAAGTTCAACCCGAGCAGATCAATGCCACGAGCGGAGAGGCGGGTGCGCAAGTTTTCCAGCTCCGGCATTTCCCGGGCGCACGGTGCGCACCACGTCGCCCAAATGTTGACGAGCGTTCGGCGGCCGGGGCGGAGTTGCTCGTACAAAGAGGTTGTACCGCCCTCGAGGGTCTTCAGGGCCAGATCCGGCATGGTTTTGCCGACGGCAATCTTCAACCCGCGGGCAAAACTCTCAGCAGGCGTCAGCGGATCGGGAAGGTGTGCGCGCCCGAGCGCGAGTGGCTCTGCCCGCCCGGCGCCTCTGCGCAGCAGCAGGGAGGAGCCGGCGCGGGCGTTGGCCTCGAACGGCTCGACTTTTCCATCCGGCCAGGTCACTTCCATCCATTCCGCCCGGTCGTCTTGACCCAGCCCGAACAGCAGGCGCGGGTCGTGCTGGGAGAGAAAACCGTCGCCCCCGCTTTTGATCTTGGTGAGGATTCCGGCGGAGGTCTTCACGCGGACAACGGCGCCGTAGGCGTCGCGGCCGATGTCCGGTCCGCCTTCCAGCGTGACCCGGAGGTAGTGGCTGGCCTGGCCGACGTTGTTGCGAAACAGCAGGTGAGCGTGGCCCTGCAGTGTTGTCAGAAAGACATCGAGGTCGCCGTCGTTATCGAAGTCAGCAAGAATGGCGCCGCGACCATCGCTGATGGAGTCCAAGCCGGAAACACCGGAGATATCCAAGAACTTTTTGTTGCACAGGTTCAAGTAAAGAGCGTCTCGCTCGTACCCGCTGAAGGAGAACCCCTGCTCGAGCAGTTGGCTTTGATCGCTGCGGAGGGCGCCATGTGGCTGGCTGGGATCGTTGGACTGCGTCACGACCTGACGCCAGAACTGGCTTCAAGTGTCCTTCATGGATTTCCCGGAGATGAAGCCGTTCGGGCTGTAGAGATCTTCCCAACCGTCGTTATCGAAATCAAAGAAGCCGCCGCCCCAAGCCCAACCGGCCGAGAAACTGCCTGCCTCGGCGGTGGCGTCGCGGAAATAGCCGCCGCCCACGTTCTCGTAGAGGCTGTTGCCTGCCGCCAGCTTCATGAGGACGTTTTGTTGCGGGGCTTGGCCGGGGAAGAGTCTGGAGAGAATGCGGTTGCCCGCGGTGGAGGACATATTGGTGACGTGCAGGTCGAGCCGGCCGTCGTTATTGTAGTCCCCGAACGACACTCCCATACCGTAGCCCGTGTCGAGCACGCCGCGCTCGCGCGCCTCGTCCACAAAGCGATCACCTCGGTTGATGAACAGGGCTTTCTCGCCGAAGTCGTTGGCGACGTAGAGATCCAAGCGGCCGTCCGCGTTCAGGTCAGCGAAGGCTGCCGCATAGCTCCACCGGCGATCGTCCACGCCCCACTTGGCCGCCTCTTCGCGAAAGCGGCCATTGCCCTGATTGAGAAAGAGCAGGTTCGGCGTACCGTTGGTGGCGCGATACCAGGAATCGGGCACGACGCGGCCGTAGTGGTTATAGCAAGCGACGTAGATGTCCGGGAGGCCGTCCCCGTTCACGTCGGCCACGGTGGCACTGAACCCCAGCGCCACCACCGCAACCCCGGCACGCACGGAATGGTCCTGGAAGACGAGCTTGCCCTCCGGAACCAGCCGGTTCTCGAGCAAGATTTGCGCGCCCACGTTGGAGATAAAGATGTCCTCGTCGCCGTCGTTGTCGTAATCGAGAGCGACAGGAGCGACTCCGCTATCCACGAGCATAAGCCCGGCGTCCTCGGTGGCGTCACGGAAGTGCCCCTGCCTGTTATTGAGGTAAAGGAAGTTGCGCTCGGGACCGGTGGCAAACAGGTCGAGCCAACCGTCGTTATTCAAATCGGCCGCCGCAGCTCCGTGCCATACGAATCCCATGTTCGCCGGCGTTCCATAGGCGGCTCGCGTAACGGCGACTCCAGCAGGCACCGAGACCTCGGAGAAAAGGTCGGTGACGGCCACCATGGATTCCAGACTGGTCACGACAAACGAGTCGAACTGCCACTGCCCGTTCTCCGCGCGTCGCACCCGCGTCTCCGCCGTTCCGCGCGCCCACTCGCGTTGACCATCCGTATTGCGGCCGATGGTGTAAAACGCGATGCGCGACTGTCCGCGGGAGCCCGCCGTTGCCGTCGGGACTTTTGCGCCCGGAACGGTGCTGGCTGAATCCTCAAACTGCGCCGCCTTGACTTTAAACCGCGCGTCTTCAATCTCGGTGAAGTGGCCCAGAAAATGGAACCAACCTTGCAGAAATTCCTCGCGGCTCAGCCGGCGCGGCGCCAAGATGGCACTCACGCCTGCTATCGGTGAGCCGGCTAGGGCATCCTTAGCACTCGCTCCGCCCGGAGGTGCGTTCGAAGTCCACTGATGTCGGCCAATCCACTTCACCTCCTGGCGAACGGGCAGCGGATATGAGGGAAAAGGCGTGGCGTATAACTCCTCAGGGAAAAACGTCACCGTGCGGTCGATCTCGCGGTCGCGCGTGACAATGGAAAGCTCGAGCAGGTCGTTGGCGAGCGACTCGGACAATTCTTCGATGATTTCCAGACGGTTGCGATCCACCCGGTGGCGGGATGCGGCCGGCGACGTGCTTTGTTCGACAGCACCCTGTTCGGACCCAGCCACGGGCTGCGGGAATGTCTCTGCCAGGCCCTTCGCGGCAAGAGCGTGAGCGCGATTCTTCTGCGTGTAAGCGGTTGGCTCCAAAGGAAGCTCGGGAGACAGGCAAATCGCCAGGGCGAATGCTGCGGCGACGAGTTCACGCGTCATGGGGTTCCTTTGGACCGAGAGGCTTGCGCTCCTGTTGCTCGAGGCGGCGTGTGCCCGTACTCGCACGGGTCAGCTCTGCCGCCAGTCCGGACTTTGTGCTCGGGCGTTCGAAGCTTTCTTTGCCCTGTCTCGACCGTTCCGAGATCCTCGAAGTCAGCCGATCGAAAATTGTGCGGTTTATGCTCTGCCGTGTCAAGACTGCTGGGGGATCATCGCACACGTAATGGCCCTTGGCCAGTCATGCCAACCCACGCAGGCTGGATGCGCCAAATCCGGGGCGCGACGCGTACTTCGCCGCGGATGCCGGTCGGGCGAGCCCGCATCCAGGCGAAGATGTTTCGCCCGAAATGCTTCACCATGAACGGAACCGCATCAACGCTCGACGTCAAAGTAAATGCCGGTGGTGGCGCGGTACTCGGTGATTTTCTTGCCATCCAGCACCATCTCCCGTAGGGCGACCCGCGCCCATTTCATCCCGCGCACGGTCTTGGCGGCCGCGGCCACCGTGCCGAAGCCTCGGGATCGAGTTTCGCTTTTCGAATTTCGAGTTTCGTTTAGTGCGGCAATCCGACGCGCCGCAGCGAAGCGGTGGCCTTTCAGCGGGTCTCGATTCCCGGCGCGATTTCCACTTGCAGCTTCTGCGTCTCGGTCGTCTTTCCGCAGGTCAGGGTGACGGTGTACTCGCCGGGTTTCAAAAACTTTTGTCCCTCGCCGCCGTACTCGGTCAGCAGATCCTTTGTCGGCTTCAGGTCCCAGTGGATGCGGTTGATGCCGGGCGTAGCCGTGATTTTGAATTTGGCCACGGGCTGTCCGGCGGAGTTGGTGATTTTGATCTTCACCGGATCGCCGGTGTACGCCTTCAGATAAAAGCTGATCAGCGCTCCCTCGGGCGGATTCTCGCCGCGGAAGATGGCTTTCCCGTTCCAATCGGCGAAGCCCGGCAGGAGATGGATGCCGTAAGCCGGCCGGGGCGGAAAGAGGTGCGCCTCTTTTTCCTGAACCTCAAGCGTCATCTCCTGGAGCGGCCGCAGGTCGTCCACGATGAACAGGCTGCGCCCGTGGGTGGCGATCACCAGATCAAGCTCGCGCGGGTGGATCACCATGTCGTCCACGGCTACTGTCGGAAGGTCTCCGAATTTTGCCCAGTGTCCGCCTCGATCGAAGCTCACGAACAGGTTGAATTCGGTTCCGGCGTAAAGAAGGTTGGGATTCTTCGGGTCCTCCCGGACCACTTTCACCGGACCGTCCGCAGGAAGATTCGATGCGATGCTCTGCCAGGTCTTCCCGCTGTCGGCGGTGCGGTAAAGGAGCGGCGCGTAGTTCCCCGTGCGGTGAGCATCCACGGCCAGGTAGGCGACTTTGGGATCGTGCCCGCTCGCCTCCATCCGGCTGACCCACTGCCCCTTGGCGTGCGCCGGCAGGTTTGCTGTAAGATCCGTCCAGCTTGCCCCGCCGTCGGCGGGGCTTGCTCCCTCGTTCTGGGTGATCCAGACCTTGCCGTCGTCGGTCCCCGCCCACAGCAGCCCCGCCTTCAGGGGCGATTCCGCGAGCGTATAGACGACGCCGTAGTTCTCAGCGCCGCTGCCCACGGCGATCATCTTCGGCAGCTCCTGGGTCGAGAGGTCGGGGCTGATGATCTGCCAGTGCTCGCCCCGCGTCGAAAGTCGGAAGACGCGGTTGCCCGCGAGATAAAGAACTCCTTTGGCGTGGCGGCTGCCGATAAGGGGCGAGTTCCAGTGGAAGCGAAAGGCTGGATGACCCTCGTGAGGCTCGGGTCGGAGGTTCTTGCTCTCGCCGTTCCTCAGGTTCATGCGGTGGACGTAACCCTGCTGGGATTCGGTGTACACGATTTCAGGATCCTCCGCATCGAAAACGCAGTAGAAGCCGTCGCCGCCGCCGATATTGATCCAGTCGCTGTTGATGATCCCCTCTTTCGAGCGCGTTCGGCTGGGGCCCACCCAGTTCAGGTTGTCCTGCAGGCCGCCGCAAATGCGGTAGGGGTTGCTCATGTCCACGTTGATGCGATAGAACTCGCCGGCAGCCATGCGATGGAAGTGCTCCCACGCCTTGCCCCCGTCGTAGCTCTGGTAGGCCCCGCCATCGGTGCCGAGGATGAGCCGCTTCGGGTTGCGCGGTTCGATGACAAGCGCGTGACAGTCCGGGTGAACCTTTTCGAAGAGGTCCTCGCGGAACGACCGGCCGCCGTCCTCGGAGACGTGGAGGGCAAAGCCCAGCACGTACACCCGCTGGTCGTTCTCCGGGTCCACGCGGACCTGGCTGAAATAGAAGGGACGCGGGTTGAGCGCGTTCACGCGCGACCAGCTTTCCCCGCCATCCTCGGAGCGGAAAACTCCGCCGCGCTTGCTGCGGATGTCGTCAATGCTGCTGGTGCCGCCCTCATCGCTCTGCACAATGGCGTACACGATCTTGGGGTTCTTCGGATAGATGGCCAGACCGATGCGGCCGGTAGAACCGGGAAGGCCATTCTCCAGTTTTCGCCAGGTGGCGCCGCCATCCGCGCTCTTGAATATTCCGCCCAGATCCTTCCCGTCGGTGTACGCGGGACCCGAAAGGAATGACCACGGCGTCCGTTGCCGCGCGTACAGAGCGGCGTAGAGGATGTTGGGATCGGAGGGGTCCAAAGCCACATCGCCACAGCCCACTTTGTTCGAGTACGGAGCCGGGGCAGTGAGGACGGCCTTCCAGGTCTTGCCGCCGTCCGTGGTCTTATAGAGGCCTCGCTCCGGGCTCGGGCCCCATAGCTCGCCAACCACGGCGACCCAGGCGGTATTGGGGTCGTTGGGGTGGACCACGATCCGGGCAATGATCTTGCTGTCGTTCAGGCCCACGTGAGTCCACGTTTCGCCGCTGTCCGTCGAGCGATAGACACCGTTGCCCCAACTCGAGCTGTTGCGGTCATTCGCCTCGCCCGTGCCCACCCAGACAACCCGCTGGTCGGACGGGGCTACGGCCACTGCCCCGATGGCAGCTACGGTTTCTTTCTCGAAGATTGCCTCGAACGTGACGCCGTTGTCTCCAGTCTTCATCAACCCGCCGGTTCCCAGGGCCACGTAGAAGGTGGCCGGGTCTTTGGGATCCAGCGCAATCTCGGAAACACGACCGGCCATGATGGCGGGCCCAATGCTGCGGGCCTTCAGGTTCTTGAGCATCACGGCGTCGAGAACTGGCCCTGCTGGAAACGGTGCCGGGGCGGGCGCTGGAGCAGGCGCTCGAGCCTGCTCCTTCTGTTTGGGTCTCTTGGTCTGGGCCGGCATGACCGCCGCAAAAACCAGGAGAAGAGCAAAAAGCCTCAAAGTAATCCTGAGCATCGGAACCTCGCTGCGGAATCGTGTGGGGCGCGGACCAGTCATTCAGTCATTGACAAGATGTAAGGATCAACCGCAATAGTTTCCTTGCCCGGTTCTAGAAAGCCGCCATCTTAGGCCGCACTGAGGGGTAAGTCAAACTTGTGGTGAGCAATGTCGAACCACGCGCCGCTCGACAGGCACACTAAGCTTTGGAGTGCGGGAGCAAGCTCCCGCCTTTGCAAGGCGGTGGCGAGCCACCGCACTCCACAGCGTTCCGAATTTCGATTTTCGTCTAGCGTGGCAGGCTGATGCTGATTTGAGGGATGCCGTCGCCTAGGGGGCGATCTGCCCTCGCAGCAGAAACTGCCAGCAAAACGAATCTATTATGCTGGTGCAAGTGCAGGACGCGGGTCGTAGTGGTTCTCCTGCTCCACGATCTGGCCTCTTTCTACCCGAAAGCAATCCACGACGCGGAGTGCGCGAGGCGGGTCACTGACCAGTCCGACGTTGGCTCGACTGCAAACCCAGTCTCCTTCAACGCAATGCCGGATCACTTCGATCTTACCCAGGTTGGGGAGCAGTGGGTTCAAGAAAGCCAGAATGTTGACTCTGCCTACGATGGGGATCTCCGCTCCTCCGTTGGGATTGAGCGGAGCTCGAAGCGTAGCGTTTTGAGCGTAGGGCACGGCTGAAAGGTCCTTCTTCGCTAGGCCGTCGAAGTAGGATTGGGCAATTTTTCGCAACTGTGCCTCCCGCTTGGCCGCGGTGCCCTCTCTGCTGACCGATTTCTTGACGGAGCGCTTTTTCACAGCTCACCTCCGGCTAGCTCATCAAACGGGATTGAATGGAATTTGCGGCCCCTCGGAAAGCTAGCCCAAATCCATATGTGGCTTGCCTGTCGTCATGCCATGTAGAACTCCCAGGCGATGCGGTCCGGGTCTTTGAAGGCGACATAACGCTTACCAAGGGTTTCGTCGAGCTTCACGCCCGTGTTCTCGACTCCCGCCGACGAGAGCGCCTTGGCGACCCTCTCCAGCTCGGCCGCATCCGCGCAGGCGAGCGAGATGTGATCCAGTCCAACGCGGAATGGGTTGAAGACGTCTCCCGGCGGCGTGCCGGCTTCCGGCCCGCGCACCGCGACCGCGGTCGAGCCCGCGCCAAAGATAAACAGGTTCGGCTTCTCCAGTAGAACGGGGAAGCCGAGTGTTTCGGCATAGAAGCGCTTGGAGCGTTCCAGATTGGTGGAGCGCAATGCCACGTGGTGGACACCGGGAGTTTTTATGTTGATTTTCACGAGGAGCTCCTTTCTGCGCACCTAACGCTCGGCCGGTTGCCCGTGCAAGGCGGGAACCAGGGCTCGGCAGACTGGGTCGCTGTCATCGGCTCAGATCATCAAGCAAGCGATGATGCGAAATCGTATGGATGATTACAGGGAACGAATCACTCTCGCAGGACATCTTAGGCCGCGCCGATGGCCAAGTCAACGCGAAGAAGGAACGAAGGAAGTACAGGAGGTTGAGGAGGCAAAGGGGATTCAGGAAGCAGAGGAGGTAGAGGAAGCAAAGGAGGTAGAGGTAGAGGAGAGGAAAAGATGGCCGGCCGGAGGCCGGCGCTACGGCGTTATTGGTTTTCGTTTAGTGCGGGAGCCCGACGCGGCCATGACGAGGGCGAAAGCAGAACTAAAGGGTAACCAGAAGCGGTCCGCAGGCAAGGCCCTCGAAAGAAAAAGGAGGGACGAGCCCGCTCGTCCCTCCTTGCTCCCCGATGGGCCTCAGGAACCTTCGGTGCAGCCCCCAGCCGCGCACCGCTTGGTACAGAGGGTTCACCCTGCCTGCCCTGAACGAAGTGAAGGGAAGGCTTCACTCTAAAGGGAACGAACCCCCCTGAGCCTACCGAGGAATCTTGCTCCCGGGCTCCCGAGGCTTCGGGACTACGACCCGGAGGTGTTGGCCGCGCTCGAAACGGCTGTCTTGGGCGAGCTGACATAGCCGGTGATGCGGTTCTTGCCCACTTCATTCACCACCAGCTCAAAGGGCGTCCGGGTGCCCTTCACGAAGAAGTAGATCGGCTCGTTGGCGGCGCGATTTTTCTTCTCGTAGCGGACATCATCGGCCCACAGCGCGATGCTGAACTGGTGCTTTTTGGTGTTGGTGCCGCGCAGTTCGAGAACCACGGTTCCGACGCGGGTGCGACCGCCCTTGCCGGAAAGGTCGAATTCGAAGTAGTCGCGGTGGCCGAGCCGGCGGAGTTGCTCGATCTCCTCATGGTTGCGGGCGATGAGCGTGCCCAGTTCGCCGCGGGACATCTGCCACTGCCCCTTGGCGTCGTCGAGGTCCTTGCGGACGCCGGTGACGTTGCCCGAAAGTTCCTCCACTTTCTCAAGGTCAGCCTTGCGGGTCAGTTCGGCGTTGACGCTCTCGGCCAATTGCTTGAGCGAGGCTTCCTGTTCGGCGCGGACTTTCTTGGTCTGCGCGCGGGCATTGGCAATCTCGCCTTGCGAGAGCTTCAGGCGTTTGGTGACCGCGCTCAGCTCGCCCTGCATCTGGGCATAACTCTCGTCGGACTGTGCCAGCCGCCGGTTCATAAGCTCGACGGTCTGGTTCAAAGCCTTTACCTGGGTGGTGAGCGCCTGGTTGCGTTCGCCGGCCTGATAGCCAAAAACAATCGCCACGACCGCGATCAGCCCCAAAGCCCCGATGGCCAGCCAGAGCCGGCCGGTTCCAGGGCCGCTCGGTTGGCTTGCCCCGCCACCGTATGGTGCCGGGCTTGTGCCTGTTGATTCGTCTAACGTAAACATCTTGGTTCCGTCCTCTGCTTTCTCCCAAACTTTGTTCGCTTGTTTGGGCGTTATCAGATAGAGCACTCGCCATGCCAAAGCGAATCGGCCGGAACGCTCGCGTTTTTCAAGCAAAATTAGCGTGTTTCGAGGTATGACCTTTTTCGGCTGTCGGGAGCTTCAAGAAGTTTTTACGCGAAGTCCGTGTGTCTTTCATGGTTATAGAACGAGGCAAAAGGTTGCCTGGGATGGGCGTGGACGGCGACCGGGGACCAGCGACCATTGGCGGGCGACCAGTGGCCGGTGACTCAAAAAATTCAGTAGCCCTCATTTGCTTTGCCTGTTGGGCCGGGTACAATGCCCGCGCTTGGATAGTCCAGTCCCTGGCTTGAGGAGGAAACGATGAATCTTAGCCGTCGCCGATGGATGGCGACTGTGGGGGTTACTGCTGCCGGCCTGGGCGTTGGCCCCGCCCTGGCGGGATTGTCCGGCCGGGTTCGGCCGGAAACGGCACGGGGAACCACAGGGCAACCGCTTCCCGAACTGTCGGGACCTTTCCGCCTGCCGGTGAGCTGGTACCAGAAAACCGTCCAGCGCTTTCAGGCGATGCTGCAGCAAAAAGGGTTGGACGGAGCCATCGTTTCTCATGTCCTGAACCGCAACTACCTCACCGGCGTTTTCCTGACGGAGACGGAGCGACCGAACTACCTCTTTGTGCCGGCGAGGGGCGAGCCGGCCGCCTTCGTTCCCGGCCTCGACCGGGACATGATGGCGAGCTGGTGGGTGAAGGATTTTGAGTGGTACTTCGACTTTCCGCACGCCGGTGAATACAACAAGGTTCAGTGGACGGCGGGCAAGAAGGAGGAGCTCTTCGAGTGGGCGCTGCGGGGAATCGCCCGGCGAGGTTTTGGCAAGGGCAAACTGGGGATTGACCTGGAGCCGGCGCCTTCGCTCGCCAAACGCTTCAAAAAAACCTTGCCGAAAGCCCGTTTGACGGACATCAGCAAAGACCTCCTCCACATGCGTCAGGTGAAGACCCCGGAGGAGATTGCGCTGACCCAGCAGGCGATTGACCTGCATGACCGCATGCTGGCGTTCGCCCGCGATTACATCCTCGAGCGCGGCAGCGACGCCACCGATTTTGATGTCCGCCACGCCACCGAGGAGTTCGGCACGCACGAACTGATGAAAGTCCTGAAGCTCGACGGCAAGCCCCACACCGGCGTCGGCATCCGGCTCGGGTTCGGGTGTCGGGCGGGCGTCGCCACCGCCTATCCCCACCCCAACCAGTTTTTCTACAAAAAGATTGCCCGCGGCGACGCCGTCCAGATTGCTACCCTGATCAACATCGGCGGGTATGGCGGCGAGGGTTACCGCGCCCTGCACATTGCGCCGATGACCGACGAGCAGAAAAAGTTATGGGAAGTGCACACCCGGATGACGCTTGCCCAGGCTGAACTCGCGAAAGCCGGCACGCGCTGCCAGGAGGTGGCGGAAAAAGTCTTGAAGATGGCGATCGATGCCGGTCTCGAAAAATACGTCTATCACCGGCCCGCCCACGGAGCCGGGATGGAAGGCCACCAGGCGCCTTACCTCGCCCTCGGCGATGACACGGTGATCGAAGAGAACATGATGTTTTCGAACGAGCCCGGGCTCTACAACCCCGAAGGCGGCTACGGCTACAACCACTCGAACAACGTCCGGGCCACCAAGGAGCGTGGCGTCATCATGAACAAGACGCCGCTCACCAAGGAGTGGTGCTGGATCAAGCTCTAGCGAGCCCGATTCGGGCGAGCCGTGAGCGGCAGCCTTGTTTGACCCTGCCTGAGCTTGCTTGCCCGAACGCGGGCTTGCTACAATGAAAAGGGTTCACTTTCACACGGAAGCTTCCATGGTACTCGCGGGCAATGCATCCCGACGTCAAGCGGCTGATTGAGCTGCAGAAGACCGACCTGCGCATCGCCGAACTCACGGCGCAACTCGAGATTTTCCCGGCAAAACTGAAAGAAATCGAAGCCCGGCTGGAGCGGGCCAAGAAGGCGCTTGACGCGGCGCGCGAGCGCTCGACCCAGGTGCACAAAGAGCGCAAAAAGTTTGAGCTGGACGTGGATTCGTGGCGCGAGAAGGTAACCAAATACAAAGACCAGATGCTTGCCGTGAAGACCAACGAGGCCTATCGAGCCTTGCAACACGAAATCCAGGCGGTGGAGGAGGAAATCCGCAAGGCGGAGGATCGCGTCCTGGTCAAGATGGAGGAGGCGGAAAACCTGGAACGGGAAGTGAAAGAGGACGAGCGGCTGCTCCGGGAAACGGAGGCTTGGGCGAAGCAGGAACAAGGGCAACTGGAAGCAGAGGGCGCCGCCGCTCGAGACGACTTTGCCCGCCAGGAGGCGCTGCGCCGGGAATGGACGGTCCAGATCGATTCCGACCTGCTCGATCGCTACCACCGGATTGCGCGGCTGCGACGGGGCCTGGCCCTGGCCGAGGCGCGAGACGAAATGTGCACCGGCTGCAATGTGCGCTTGCGCCCTCAGGTCTTCAGCGAAGTCAAGACCAGCCAGCAGGTGCAAACCTGCGATAGTTGCAGCCGCATCCTCTACTACCTCGAACCCGCCGTGGCGGGGTGAGCGCCTCGGAAGGCGCTTGACCGAATTTCCCATTCGCGGCGGAACGTTCACTTCAGGGCGAGCCCTCGGGCTGAAGCCTTCAGTGCGAGCACCCTGGCTGCCCAGCCCAGAGGCAGTTACCAGAAGATAGAAAATAGAAAAGAGAAAACAGAAGATGAAAAAATCTTCGCCTGAAGAAATGATCACGGTAGAAATTGACGGCGCCGCCCGCGGGAATCCTGGTCCGGCTGCCTACGGCGTTGTCTTTCGCCGTCAGGATGGGACGGTGATCGAGCCGCTGGCCCGGGCCATCGGCGAGGCCACCAACAATGTCGCCGAGTACCGGGGGCTTCTGGCCGCACTTGAATTCGCAGCCAAAAAGAAGTTTTGCTCCCTGCGGGTGCATTCTGATTCCGAGCTGATGGTGCGGCAGATTCAAGGCTCTTATAAAGTAAGAAGCGCCGCGCTGAAGCCCTATCACGAGCGGGCGAAGGCGCTGATCCAGAAGCTTGAGCGTTTCGAGATACGTCACGTGCCGCGCGAAAGGAACCGCGAGGCCGACCGGCTGGCGAATCGGGCGCTGGATGGTTCGCCCCGCCAGAAAGGCGGCTAGTGCCGTTCCAACTATTTGGGGCCATTTTCCGTAAGTCACACGGCATGCTTTATTGATCATACAGGATCGAGATGTATAGGCTCATCAAGTTGGAACGGCACTAGCCGTAAATGGTAAACCGTTCGACCGCTGGGGTGGACGGATAACGGCGGGCGCTCAGGCGACGGCCTATTTCAAAAACATTGTCCGGTAGAGCGTATCGCGCTGCATGGGGATGAATCCGGCCTCGCGGATGATGCGGCGGAGTTCTTGCTCGGTGGTGCAATTGCGCGTGCCGGCGGCAGCGACTACGTTCTCCTCGATCATGACGCTGCCCACATCGTTCCCGCCGAAGCGGAGGCCAATCTGTAGCATCTTGAGCCCTTGCGTGACCCAAGAGGCCTGAATGTTGTCGAAGTTGTCGAGAAAGATGCGGCTGATGGCGAGCGTCTTCAGGTAGTCCACCGAGGTGGCCTCGTCCCAGCCGCGCCCGCCGAGCGCGGTATGGTTCGGCTGGAAGGTCCAGGGGATGAAGGCGGTAAAGCCGCCGGTCTCTTCTTGCAGGCGGTAGATGCGGTCAAAGTGGTTCACGCGGTGGTGGAGCGTCTCGCCGCAGCCAAACATCATGGTGGCGGTGGTGCGCATGCCGAGCTGATGGGCGGTGCGATGCACCTCAAGCCATTCGGCGGTGGTGCACTTGAGCCGGGCGATTTTGAACCGGACTTCATCGTCGAGAATTTCAGCGCCGCCGCCGGGAATCGAATCGAGACCGGCATCCCGCAGCCGGGCAATCGTGTCGCGGAGCGGAAGCGCGGAAAGTTCAGCGATGTTGAGAACCTCCGGGGCGGAAAGGCAGTGGAGATGAATGCGGGGAAAGCGGCGCTTGATGGACCGGAAAAGGTTTTCGTACCACTCGATGCGCAGGTCGGGGTGGAGCCCGCCCTGCATCAGTACGCCGGTTCCGCCCAGGTCGAGAGTCTCCTGGATTTTCTCGAAGATCGTCTCAAAGGGCAGGAGGTAGCCGTCCTTCGAGCCCATCGGCCGGTAGAAGGCGCAGAAGGTGCAGTACTCGGTGCAAAAATTCGTGTAGTTGATGTTGCGGTCCACGATGTAGGTGACGATGTTGCCCGGGTGCTTCTTTTTGCGAACGGCGTCGGCCGCCATGCCGATGCCGATGAGATCGTCGGAGCGGAAAAGCTCGAGCGCCTCGTTTGATTTTGCTGTCGTCGCCGCCAGCATGGAATTCTCAAGCCTCCCTGCCGGATGGGAAGGCGCGCGCTTCTAGCAGAGTCGGCTTGCCCGGCAAGCCGGCAAAGCGCAACGGGCGCACCTCCTTGATCAACCCCGTATCTTCCGCCAGGCGATAAAAACATTCTAATCCGCGGCGGTTCTCCTCGTCGAAAGAAAAATCGACGTTCTCGGTCAAGTAGCGGCGAACCTCCTCCCGCGTCATCCCCAGCCGGAGGCTTTCCCGGGAGCATATCTCCTCGAGGTGCGAAAGCCCCTCGCGCTTCGACTCCTGGAAGGCGCGAACTACCTCAGCAGTGATGACTTCCGCCCTGCCAGCCCAAAAGGCAAAGACAAAGGCGTGACCGGTCCAACGTCGCCATTCGGATGCAAGGTCGAAAAGATAACGTGATCCGTCCTCGGGCTTTCGCTCGGGGCGCTCGGTACCGACCGCTCGGGGCGAAGGGAACTTCAATCCCGGATCGCCAATCACCAAGGCAGCATCGGCGATGGCGAGCATGGCATCCACGTCCGGGGCAGCGGACACGTACTCGGGTTCAACGCGATAGTATTTGCGAAACAGAATTTTCAAAAGGGCGACCGAGGTGCGCGAGCTTTGGTCGAGCGCCACGCAGCGAATCTCCGTAACCGGCTTCCGGCTCACCAGCACAATGCTGCGGACTTCCTCTTTGGCGGCGATGGCAATGTCCGGCACGATGACGAGGTCAGGGATGAGCTGGTATTCGATCGAAGGAAGAAGCCCAACGTCGGCCTTGCCGTGGCGCAGCTCATCGGCGCACAGGGAGGGAATGGTAAAAGAGAGATCAAAGCGGCCACGCCCGGAGCCCTCGGTGAAGCCCCAAACGAGGGGCGCCGTGTTCAGGTAGGAAATGGCGGAAATACGCAGGCGATTTGCCAAGCTCTCCTCGCATGCAAGCTCCCGTCCACCGAATGGCCGCCCGGGAAGATGCGAAGCTTCGAATATAGCACATCCGACGGCGCTCAAGAGTTCAGCGGTCTTGACAATGTTGCAAATCCCCGCGTAGGCTCAGCCGCGAATGATGGAGCCTGACCGCTACCTCGGCTGGCTGGCGCTGGCGCTCGCGCCCGGCCTGGGCGCGCGCAACGCTCAAAAGCTTGTCGAGCGCTTCAAAACGGCGGAGGCGATCTTTACCGCCTCGCTCACCGAGCTCGAAGCCTGCGGGGTGCCGGCCCGAGTGGCGCAGGCCATCCACTCGCGCCAGTCCATGGCCGACGCCGAAGCTGAGTGGAACAAAGCCAAGCAACTCGGCTGCCGGTTGCTGGCGTGGGAGGACGCCGAATATCCTTCCCGGCTCAAACAAATCTATGACCCGCCGCTTTTGCTTTACCTGCGCGGCGATGCGAGCGTGCTCGAAACCTACAGCATCGCCGTAGTCGGGACGCGGCATCCCACGCCTTACGGCAACGGCGTCGCCGAGCAACTGGCGAGCGACCTCGCCGTGCACGGCTTGACGATTGTCAGCGGGCTGGCGCGCGGGATAGATACGGCCGCTCATCGCGGCGCGCTCCGTTGCCCGACGGGCCGAACCATTGCCGTGCTTGGCTCCGGCATTGACGTCATCTATCCGCGCGAGAACCGAAGAATGTTTGAGACGATTGAAAAGCGCGGCGCCATCATCACTGAATTTCCGATCGGAACCGGACCTTTGCCGGAGAATTTTCCGGTAAGGAATCGGATCATCAGCGGGCTTTCGCTCGGCGCGGTGGTGGTGGAGGCGGCGCAATATTCCGGCTCGCTCATTACGGCGCGGCTGGCGATGGATCAAAATCGCGAAGTGTATGGCGTCCCCGGAAATATCACCAATAAGACGAGCTTTGGGCCCAATCATTTGATCAAGCAGGGGGCGAAGCTGGTGACGACGTGGGAAGACGTCGTGGACGAGCTGCCGACGGAAATCCGCGCCGAACTGGTGCCGGTGGAAACAACTCCTGTGTCGGAATCGGCATCCCTCTGGGCGCAATCTTTGACAATGGCGGAGAAAACGCTGTATGGTCTCCTTTCAACGGACGAGTCGAGGCACGTGGACGAGTTGCTGGAAGCTTCCGGTTTGAATTCCTCGGAAGTGCTGGCGACGCTGTTGGAGCTTGAAATGAAGGGACTGATCCGGCAGATGCCGGGAAAGTATTTTGTCCGGGTGTTTCACGGCTAGCCCGCCTTCGTACTGGCGGGCGAGTGCAGCATGGCGAAACGGGCAACCAAAAAGGAAGTTCCGAAAACGGCTGCGAGGACCGGGCGGTCGCTGGTGGTGGTTGAGTCACCGGCCAAAGCGAAGACCATCAACAAGTATTTGGGCCGCGGCTATGTGGTAAAGGCTTCGCTCGGCCACGTCAAGGATCTGCCCAAAGGCAAGCTCGGCGTGGACATCGAGAAGAATTTCCGCACCACTTACCAGATCATTCCCGGAAAAACAAAAGTCATCACTGAGCTGAGGCGGGCCGCGGAACATGCCCCGGCCATCTACCTGGCGGCTGACCCTGACCGCGAGGGCGAGGCGATTTGCGCCCACTTGGCCGAGGTTCTCTCCGACGGGCGGACACGAAGCGGCCGGGCTGTTCATCGGGTGCTGTTCAATGAGATTACGCAGCGGGCGATTCTGGCGGCTTTTGAGAAGCCGGGGAAGATCAACAACAACCTCGTGGAAGCGCAGCAGGCGCGGCGGGTGTTGGACCGCCTGGTCGGGTATCAGATCAGCCCGCTCCTCTGGGACAAGGTGCGCCGCGGGCTTTCCGCCGGACGCGTGCAAACGGTGGCCCTGCGGCTCGTTGTCGAGCGCGAGCGCGCCATCCGCGCCTTTGTCCCGAAGGAATACTGGACCATCCACGCCCTCCTTGAGGCCGGTAAGCCGCCTATCTTTGAAGCCAAGCTGATCAAGTTCCGCGGTGAGGACCTGGAGATCCCGAACGGCGAAGAAGCCGGCCGGATTGTGGCGGCGCTGGAGGAGGCCGTCTTTGCCGTCACTTCGGTCACCCGCCGCGAAAAGCGCCGCTATGCTCCCCCACCGTTCACGACGAGCAAACTCCAGCAGGAAGCCTGGAACAAGTTGCGCTTCACCGCCAAGCGCACCATGGCGCTGGCGCAGCGGCTCTACGAAGGGCGCGAAATGGGCGAAGAGGGCTCGGTCGGGTTGATTACCTACATGCGCACCGATTCAACCCGCGTGTCCGAAGAGGCCCTGGCGAGCGTCCGCGAATTCATCGCCTCCCAGTTTGGCAGCGGTTTTGTGCCGGAGAAGCCGAACGTCTTCAAAAGCAAGAAGGCTCTTCAGGATGCGCATGAGGCGATTCGGCCGAGCGGCGTCGAGCGCGCACCGGAGTCGGTCAAGGCCTTCCTCGAACGCGATGAGTACCTGCTCTACCGGCTGATCTGGCAGCGCTTTGTGGCCTCGCAGATGGTGCCGGCTCTCTACGACCAGACTTCGGTGGACGTTACCGCCGGCGAATATCTCTTCCGCGCGACCGGCTCGGTGCTCAAGTTCCCCGGCTTCCTGGCGGTCTATCAGGAGGGTCACGACGAGAAGGAGATTGACGAAGACGAAGAGGAAATGAAGCACCGGTTGCCGGTGGTGAGCGAAGGGGAGCGGCTTCGGGTCGAGCAGCTCAAGCCCGAGCAGCACTTTACCGAGCCGCCGCCGCGCTATTCCGAGGGCACGCTCGTCAAGGAGCTCGAGGAAAAGGGCATCGGCCGGCCTTCCACCTACGCCATGATCCTTTCCACCATCCAGGAGCGCGAGTACGTCAGGAAGGACGAGGGGCGCTTTGCCCCCACTCAGCTCGGTGAAATCGTCAATGACCTGCTGGTGAAAAGCTTCGAGGACATTTTTGACGTGGGCTACACCGCCCGCATGGAAGCGGAACTCGACGAGATCGAAGAGGGCAAGGTGCGCTGGCGGGAGGTGATCGGGGAATTCTACGAGCGCTTTGAAAAAGACCTGGAGCGCGCCGGCGATGAAATGGCGAACTACAAGGCCGGCATCCCGACCGACCATAAATGCGAAAAATGCGGGAAGCCCATGCTCGAGCGCTTGGGCCGGCATGGTTTCTTCCTCGCCTGCTCGGGCTACCCGGAGTGCACCCATACCCGCGACCTCGGTTCCGACCTGGCCGAAGAGGAACTGGAAAGCGAGGTCGGCGAGGAATACTGCGAGAACTGCGGCCGGCCCATGACCATCAAGCGCGGCCGCTTTGGCGCCTTCCTGGCTTGCACCGGCTATCCCGAGTGCAAAACCACCCGGCGGCTCCAGCGCGGAAAGGGCGCGAGACGCGAGTCGGTCTTCCTGGATGAGAAGTGCCCCAGCGATGGCGGGCAACTGGTGATGAAATACGGCCGTTATGGCGAGTTCATCGCCTGCGCGAATTATCCGAAATGCAAATTCACCAAGCCAAAATCGCTCGGCATTGCCTGCCCCAAGTGCGGCCAGGGGCAGCTCTGCGAAAAACGCGCCCGTAAAGGCCGCCGGCGCATTTTCTACGGCTGCGATCGGTATCCGGATTGCGACTACACGGTTGGGGACCGGCCGATCCCGGAGAGCTGTCCGGACTGCAAAGCTCCGTTTCTGCTGGAACGGAAGGTCAAAGGGGAAATTGCCCACTTTTGCGCCAAGAAGGAATGTACTTACCGCATCCTGATCGCACCGCCGCCTGCTACCGAGGCTGCCGTTCCCACGCCCGCCAAACTTTAGGACTGCTTTCTCCTCTGCCTCCTCTGCTTCCTACCACCAACCGGGTGTGAAACAGCTTCCAAGCAGACTCGGCATCTCTTCGCGTTTCTACCGCAGGACGCCTTCCCGCCGCAGTCGCGCCAGAAGCCAAATGCCAAGACACAACAAAAACGGCGCGGTGAACGCGCCCGGCCAGTAGCCGCCGAAATAGACGGCTGCCGAAAGGTGAGCGATCCCGTTCAGCGTCTCAATGACCCCCAGCAATCCGGCAAACCATAGCGCCCATCGCGCTCCCGCCCAAACCAGCGGGCTGGTCCCAAGAATCAGCGCGATGAAGAACATGTTCAGTGTGACGAAGGTATCCACGTCCATACTGAACTGCGGAAACCATGCTGCGTATTGGTGAAAAATTCCGGTGACCGTCCAGAAGCCGACGTCATAGAGCCGGTTGCGCGTCTCCTCCATGCTATGAGCGGCTTGCGCCAGCCCGAGCAACCAGTAAGGGAAAAAGACCCGCGTCGTAGCCGGAATCATCGTGAGCCTCCTTCCGGAACGCGTCTGATAATTCCGTGAATTGGCCTATAATGCTATCACGGGTAAGCCCTGAACCATCCGGTTCAGGGCGAGAGATCGGACAGACCCATGAGGGATGGTTCGCGGATCACGGTTGTAGGTGGCGGCCTGGCCGGGAGTGAAGCCGCCTGGCAGTTGGCTCGGGCGGGCCGAGAGGTCACGCTCTATGAAATGCGTCCGGGGCGAACCACGCCGGCGCATCGCAGCCAGCATCTCGCTGAACTCGTCTGCTCGAACTCTTTGAAATCCAATGAGCCGGGCAGCGCTTCCTGGCTGCTCAAGGAAGAGTTGCGGCGGGCGGGCTCGCTTTTGATGCAAATCGCCGATGGCTCGGCCGTTCCGGCGGGCGCCGCCCTGGCGGTGGATCGAGAAATCTTTGCCGCCCGCGTGACGAAGGCGATTGAAGAAAACCCGCGTATTGAGCTTCGGCGCGAACCACTCGAGCGCATCCCCGAGGAAGGCATCGTGATTCTTGCGACCGGGCCGCTCACCTCGGAAGCGCTGGCCAGCGATCTCGCTCGCCTCGCCGGCGCCAACCATCTCTATTTCTACGACGCCATCAGTCCCATCGTGGATGCGAGCACGATTGATATGTCCAAGGTGTTCCGCGGCTCGCGCTATGGAAAAAGCGGCCCGGCCACGACGGACGCCGACGGCGATTATCTCAACTGCCCGATGACCCGCGAAGAATATGACCGTTTCCTCGATGCGATCCTGGCCGCGGAGGAAGTCGAGCGCCACGCGTTTGAAGACGCCGCTTACTTTGAAGCGTGCCTGCCGCTTGAGGAACTGGCCCGGAGGGGCCGGGAGACGTTGCGCTTTGGTCCCATGAAACCGGTCGGGCTGGCTGACCCGCGGTCAGGGCGACGGGCCTGCGCGGTCGTGCAACTGCGTCAGGAAAATCTTCGCGCCGATAGCTATAACGTGGTCGGATTCCAGAACCATCTGAAGTTCAGCGAGCAGAAGCGCATCTTGCGTATGATTCCCGGGCTCGAACAGGCCGAGTTCTTGCGCTTTGGCCAGATCCACCGCAATACTTACGTCAACGCTCCGGCCTTGCTCGCGGAAACGCTCCAGTTGCGCCCCCGGCCGAATATCTTTTTGGCGGGACAGCTTTGCGGCACCGAGGGCTACGTGGAAGCTTTTGCCACCGGGTGGATGGCGGGCGTGCACGCTGCACGGCTGGCCCTGAACCGTACTGGTTCAAGGCTGGCGCGGGGGTTGCCGTTGATCCCTCCGCCGCGGGAAACCGCCATGGGCTCGCTGGTGCACTACATTTCTCATTCTGACCCGGCTCATTATCAGCCGGCGAACATTGCTTTTGATCTGCTGCCACCGCTCGACGGCGGGCCGGGGGGCGACCGCAAGCGGCGCCACCACCGCCAGTGCGAACGCGCCCTGGCGGCATTCGCGCCATGGCTCGAGCAAATCGGGCTCGAGCCAGTCGGGACGCCCCGACGAGATAGCCAACTTGTCCCCGGGTCGGCTGCGGTTCACCGCGAGGGTTCGCCGCGGGAGGACATGACGAAACGGACCTGACGAATGGAGCTAGCTAGCGCCATTGCCAGATTTCTCGACTACCTTCGCAAGAAGAATGCCTCGCCGCATACGCTGCGGAATTATGAGAGCGATTTGGAGCAGTTTCTAGGCTACCTGAAGGTGCCGGGTGAGGCTGGGAAGGGTCGGTCTCGGGCCGCCCGCCCCGATCGATTCGGGGCAAGCGTACCGGCTCTCGAGCAGTTCGACCACCACCTCATCCGCGAATACCTGGGCCATCTTTACGACCAGCACCTTCAGAAAACCTCGATCACCAGGAAGCTGTCGGCGCTCCGTTCGCTTTTCGAACATTGCGTCCGCGAAGGAGTGCTCAAAGAAAGTCCGGCGCGCCTGATCCGCTCGCCCAGGTTGCCCAAGCACATTCCGACCGTGCGCACGGCGGAAGAGATCAATCGCTTTCTCGATAGCATCGGGCAAGCCCCGATAGGATCAGAGCAAGTACCCGCGGCTGCCCAACTTGGCGGTGCATCGGCCCCGACCCGATCGCGGCGAGCGACAGCGACTCCAGACGTGCCTCTCCTCAAGCGTGACCGCGCCATCCTGGAGTTGCTTTATGCCTCAGGGCTGCGAGTGAGCGAGCTCGTCGGGCTCGACCTCAAGGACATTGACGAGCGCGAGCAGATGCTGCGAGTGCGCGGGAAAGGCCGCAAGGAGCGGCTGGTGCCTTACGGGTCCAAGGCCAAGGCAGCGCTCGAAGCCTACTGGCCCGTGCGCCAAAAACTCCTTGCCGAATCCCAACACCCCGGCGCTGCCGGCCTCCCGCCGGGAAGCCGGCAGCCCCGATTGGTTGAACATGAAAGTTCAGCCCCTGACGGTG
>Ga0209109_10000140_pt1 | contig 32538 bp, 34 predicted proteins | sample Rifsed10ft2_FD_184004 | JGI IMG/M metagenome (GOLD analysis project Ga0209109, IMG submission 184004) | Soil microbial communities from Rifle, Colorado, USA - sediment 10ft 2 (version 2) | ecosystem: Environmental > Terrestrial > Deep subsurface > Rock core/Sediment | place: Rifle, Colorado... | reverse complement strand
GGACGGGGTGAGGGGTCCACTCCCTCTCCCCATTCGCATGGGGAGAGGGCGGGGGTGAGGGGCTCTTCTGCACGGAGAATGTAATGACACCCGAACAACTCGTCGGCCGATGGAACTACCCGACCAGCCTGCGCTTCGGCGCCGGTCGCATCCGCGAACTGCCGGCCGCCTGTCGCGAGCTCGGCATGCAGAATCCGCTCCTTGTGACCGATGCGGGTCTCGGCTCGCATGGGATCGTTCGCAAGGCGGTCGAGATCTGCAAGGCGGATGGACTCGGGTGCAGCGTGTTTTCCGACGTGCAACCCAATCCTATCGAGGCCAACGTCATCGCCGGTGTCAGTGTCTATCGCAATGGCGGTCACGACGGCGTGATCGCGTACGGCGGCGGCAGCGCGCTGGATGCCGGCAAGGCGATCGCATTGATGGTGGGGCAGTCGCGTCCGATCTGGGATTTCGAGGACAAGGATGACTGGTACACGCGCGTCAACGTCGCCGGGATGGCACCGGTGGTCGCAGTGCCGACGACGGCGGGCACGGGATCGGAAGTCGGGCGCTGCTCGGTTCTCACGGATCTGCGCGATCACACCAAGAAACTGATCTTTCACCCGCGCCTGCTGCCCGCGATCGTGATCCTGGACCCGGAGCTGCACGTCGGGCTGCCGGCACACATCACTGCGGCCGTCGGCATGGACGCGTTGTCCCACAATCTCGAAGCGCTTTGCGCGCCGACGTTTCACCCGCTGGCGGACGGCATCGCGGTCGAAGGCATTCGCATCATCAAGGAGTGGCTGCCGGTGGCGTGTAAGGACGGCGGCAACATCGAGGCGCGCGCCTACATGCTGATCGCTTCGACGATGGGGGCGACCGCGTTCCAGAAGGGGCTCGGCGCGATGCACAGCCTGAGCCACCCCTGCTCCGCCAATCTCAACACGCACCACGGACTCACCAACGGCGTCGTCATGCCGTACGTGCTGGTGTTCAACCGGCGCGCGATCAAGGACAAGATGAAACGGCTCGCGGCCTACATGGGCTTGAAGCGCGCATCGTTCACGTCGGTCCTCGATTGGGTCCTCGAGCTCCGCCAGACCATCGGCATCCCACACTCGCTAGCGGCGCTCGGCGTCAAGGATGAGCACGCCGCGCCCTTCGCCAAGATGGCCGCGGCCGACCCGAGCACACCCACCAACCCGGTGCGCATCAACGCACGCAAGTTCGAGCAGCTCTACCGCAACGCCATTATCGGGACGCTCAGCTGAGACGGGACCGACCGGGCTAGCGCCGCCGGCGGCGCAGTACCAGCCATGCTCCAGCCATGCCGCCCAGGTGGGCGAAATGCGCGACTCCCGACGCCGTGCCGGTGACCCCTTGATACAGCTCCGCCAGAGCGTACAAGGTCACGAACAACCAGGCCGGCATGGGCACCGGCGGAAATATCAGCGTCACGGTGCGCCGCGGATACAGAACGGCGAACGCCAGCAGCACGCCGAACACCCCGCCCGATGCGCCTACCGTCGGATAGGGCATTGTCACGGCCGGCGCCGAGATCACCACGAACTGCGTGACGCCGGCAGTCAGAATGCTCGCGAAATACAGAAGCGCGAACTGGCGGCTGCCAATCGTGAGTTCCACGTCACGGCCGAACATGTACAAACCGAACATGTTGAAGAACAAATGCATCAGGTTCGCGTGCAGGAAGCCGTAGGTGAGGAGTTGCCAGGGCTCGAAGCCGACCTGTCCCGGCAACCCGGCCACGGCAAAGCTGCCCGCGGGCCACAGCGCGAAAGCCGCCGTCATTCCGGGCGCGAAGACCGCTACGGCCAGGAATATCGCGGTATTGGCGAGGATCAGGAGCCGGATCAGCGGGGGCACGGAGAACATGGCGGCGATAGGGTAATCATGGGGAGCTAGGCTACACCGGCCCAAGCAGGCGGATCGCGTCTCTCACGCGGACAAGAAAGTCCCGGCCAAGCAAGCAGAGTCCGAACCCAAGCACACAGGCCGAAGCGTTTTACTCAGGTCGCACGCGCGTGCATCATGGGAGCCATTAGAACCAGTGGCTTCACTTAAGCCCCTATGTACACTGGATTTTTTGGGCTGCACGAGAAGCCCTTCGCGATCACGCCGGACCCCCGCTACCTGTTCTTGAGCGAGCGGCACGCGGAGGCGCTCGCCCACCTGCTTTACGGTATCAGCGAGGCAGGCGGCTTCGTGCAGCTGACCGGCGAGGTCGGCACAGGCAAGACCACGATCGTGCGCTGCCTGCTGGGGCAGATCCCGAAGGACGCCGAGGTCGCGCTGATCCTGAATTCCCGCATCACGCCGGCCGAGTTCCTGCTCACGATCTGCGAGGAACTCGCACTCACGGTGCGCGATTCCGACCGCAGCAGCGTCAAGGAGCTGGTCGATACGCTCAATCGGCATTTGCTCCAGACGCATGCGCGTGGCCAGCGCGCGATCGTGATCGTCGATGAAGCGCAAAACCTAAGCGCGGATGTGCTCGAACAGGTGCGGCTGCTCACAAATCTCGAGACCCCGACGCAGAAGCTTCTGCAGATCATCCTCATCGGGCAGCCGGAGTTGCGCGAATTGCTCCAACGCATCGAGCTGCGCCAGCTCGCGCAGCGCATCACCGGCCGTTATCACCTGGCGCCGTTGATGCGGGCGGAAACCGGCGGCTACGTACGCCATCGTCTGGGCGTGGCCGGCGCAACTTCCAAGCTCTTCACGCCCAGGGCACTCGCCGAAGTTCACCGGCTGTCACGCGGGATTCCGCGCGTCATCAACGTGATCTGCGATCGTGCCTTGCTCGGCGCCTACACTCAGGAAGAACATCGCGTGACGGCGAAGCTCGTGCGGCAGGCCGCGAGCGAGGTCTACGGCCGCCCCATCATGCCGCTTTGGGCCCGCTGGGTCGCAACCGGTTCGATCGCGGCGGGCGTCGCGCTCCTGCTGTTCGGCGGATGGCAGTTCCTCGATCGGAACGGCACGTCGACCAATCCCGAAGCCACACCGGCTCAGGTCGCTTCCACTCCGGCGGCAGCGACGCCAGCGCCCGCAGTCAACGCGCCAACCGCGAGCGCCGCCCCTGCGCCGCCGGCGGTTGCACAGTTGTTGCGTGCGCATGCCAACGAGACCGATCCCGATACCGCGTTCACGCGCCTTTTCTCGTTGTGGGGCGCGAATTACCGCGCCAACGACTCGGCCGTCTGTGCACAGGCGGCGCAGCAAGGACTCGAGTGTATCGCGCAGCGCGGCTCATGGGGTCAGCTTCGCGCGCTCAACCGCCCCGCGATCCTGATGCTGACCGATGACACGGGTTTCGGGCATCAAGTGGTGCTATCGGAACTCGACGACGAACGCGCGGCCGTCGAGATCGGCGGTCACCGTCAGCCAGTCGGTGTCGCTGATGTCTCGAAGTACTGGTACGGCGATTTCCTGGTGTTGTGGCGCCCGCAGGTCCCCGGTGCGCGGCGGCTGTCAGCGGGCATGCGCGGCGATGAAGTCAGGTGGCTGCGGCACAGTCTCGAGAGGGTGCGCGGCGTCGCGCCGACCGAAGGATCAGCGGATGTATTCGACGATCAGCTCGAGCGGCTGGTCGAGGACTTCCAGCGCGAGCATCGGCTCAATGTCGACGGCATCGCCGGCGTGCAGACCCAGATCGCGCTCGACACCGCGTTGCGCGATCCTCGGACACCGTTCCTCCAGGCGGCCGCGGCACCGGGCGGTTGAGTCATGTCTTTCATCCTCGACGCGCTGCGCAAGTCGGAGAACCAGCGGCACCACCAGGCGGGCCCGGGTCTCGCGGAACTGCGACCGGCGATGGCACGGCCAACGTTACCGGCCTGGGCGATCGCGCTGGCCGCGCTCCTCGCCATCAATCTGGTCGTCCTCGCTGTGCTGATGCTGAGAGACGGCGACTCCAGTCCGCCCGCCGCCGCTACAGCTTCGGTGCAGCAACTTCCCTCGCCTTCAACGAGCACAGCGCCGCTGCCGGCCGATCCGGCCACGTCAGGCACAACGACTCTGCCTTATCCGGACGCACCGGAACGCGCATTGAGTTCGCCGGCGCCAAGCGCATACACGGCCACGGAGTCCGCGCCAACGCCATCAGACTCGTTCGCGAACGCTCAAGACGAGGTCGAGCCGGATGCGGAGTTCATGGCGGAAGAACCGGTTGACGCGGGGCCCGAGCTGCAACCGCCGCTGCGCGGGAGTTCCGCGAATGAGGATGAGAACGCGGCACGGCTTCCGACCATCGGCGACGTGGCGCTGCAGGGAGCGACGGTGCCGGAGCTGCACCTCGACATCCACGTGTATGCCACCCAACCGGCGGAACGTTTCATCTTCATCAACAACCGCAAGTATCGCGAGGGCAGCGAGACGCCCGAAGGCACCCGCATCGAGCGCATCACGCGCGACGGCGTCGTTCTCAACCATCGCGGCGTTCGATTCCTGCTTCCGCGCCAGTGAACGCCGCGGTTGCGGAAGTTGCCCAGCTTGACGGCCGGCGCCTCGCACTCGCGCTTCGATCCGGGATCCGCCGCCTGCTCGAGAACCAGGAATACATCAACAAGATCAATGTCTTTCCGGTGCCCGACGGCGACACGGGCACGAATCTCGCGCTCACTCTCGGCGCCGTGGCGAATGTGCTCCGGCAACGCGACGAGCCGCATGTCGGCAACCTGCTCACGCGCATCGCCGACGCGGCTATCGATGGCGCACGCGGAAACAGTGGTGCGATCCTGGCGCAGTTTTTCGTAGGTCTAAGCGACGGCGTGAGCCTGCTGCGCGAGCTCACCCCACACGACTTCGCCGCCGGGGTTACCGGTGGCGCGCGTTATGCGCGTGAAGCGTTGAGCGACCCGCGCGAGGGAACCCTGATCACGGTACTGGCCGATTTCGCCACCGAAGTCGCCTCGCTCGCCAGTTCCGGCGCGATCCGCGATTTCGGCTCGCTGTTCAAGCGCGCCCTGCCGCGGACGCGCGCGTCGCTCGACAACACGCGCAACCAGCTCGAGGTCTTGCGCAAGGCCAACGTGGTCGATGCTGGCGCGCAAGGCTTCGTCGAGCTGGTGGAGGGAATGGCGGACCATTTCGAGCGTGGCGAGTCAGCGGATGACGAACTGCCGCTCGCGATCCGCCATATCGAAGAGGAAGCTGCAGGTGTCGAGATCGATCTTAAGGATCGCTTCTGCACCGAGTGCATCGTCAACGGCGAAAGAATCGATCGGCGGAAGCTCCGCGAGCGGCTGGCGGCGCTCGGCAGCGGCGTCGTGGTCGCCGGCACCGAACGCAAGGCCAAGGTGCACGTGCACGTCAACGACCCGTCGACGGTGTTCCGGCTGGCAACGGAGTTCGGCGTCGTCTCGGCGCAGAAGGCCGACGACATGCAGCGCCAGCAGGACGCGGCCCATCACCGGCATCGGCGCGGCGTGGCGGTGGTCGTGGATTCCGCGGCGGACATCCCGGACGAGGAGCTCGAGCGCCTCGAGATCCACGTGATCCCGATGCGCGTGCATTTTGGCGAGCGCAGCTACCTCGACAAGGTCACGCTCGGTCCCGAGCAGTTCTATCGCGAGCTGGCCACGAGTCGTGTACACCCGAAGACGTCGCAGCCACCGCCGGGCGACTTTCGCCGCATCTACGAGTTTCTCGCCTCGCACTACGACACCGTCGTGTCGATCAGCCTCACCGCGCGCGTCAGCGGCACCCGCGCAGCCGCGGAATCCGCCGCGCAACGCATCCAGGGGTACGGCAAGGTGATGGTCATCGACAGCCTCAACGCCTCGGTCGGACAGGGGCTCGTCGCCACCTATGCCGCGGAGTGTGCGCAGGCGGGTATGAGCGGGGAGGCCGTGATCGCGGCGACCCGTGCGGTATTGCCGCGCACACATACGTTCGGCCTGCTGGGCCGGCTCGATTTCGCGGTGCGTGGCGGTCGCGTTCCCAGGATCGTCAAGCTGATCGCGGACTGGCTGCACCTCACACCGATCCTGATCAACCAGAAGAATGGTCGTATCGGGGCGGGCGAGGTGATCCTTGGCCGCAGCAATCTGCGCACGCGGTTTGCGAACCTGGTGCGTCGTTCAATCAAACCAGGTGTCCGCTATCGCGTCGCCGTGGGTCATGCCAATGCCGATAAGGAGGGTCGGCGATTGCTGGAGGAAATCTGCGCCGGTCTCGACAACATCCACGCGCGCTATCTCATGCCGCTGGGCACCGCGCTCGGCGTGCACGGCGGACCCGGAATGCTGGTCGTGGGAATACAGGAATACGAGCTACCCTCACCCCAACCCTCTCCCGCACGCGGGAGAGGGGGGAAGAACTGAGAGTCATGCCATGAAACTCGAAACGCTAGCGGTGCACGCCGGCCGGCACGTTGATGCAGCGACCGGAGCCGTCGCCGCGCCGATCCAGATGAGCACCACCTTCGAGCGCGACGCCGACGGCGGTTATGCGCGATCGTTCTCCTACGCGCGCCCCGACAATCCCACGCGACGCGCGCTCGAAGACTGCCTCGCGGCGCTCGAGGGCGGCGCGGATGCGGTGTGTTTTGCCTCGGGATCGGCGGCCTCGATGGCAGTGTTCAGCCTGCTCAAGCCCGGCGATCACGTGATCGCGCCGCGCGAGTGCTATCACGGCACCCGCCAGCAGTTGCGCGACGTCGTGAAAACGTGGGGCGTGCACCTGGACTTCGTGGATCCCAGCCGACTGGAGGAGGTCGACGCGCATCTGAAGCCCGCCACGCGGCTGATCTGGATCGAAACGCCGTGCAACCCGACGCTCGGCATCACCGACATCGCGGCCGTCGCGGCACGTGCACGCCGGCACGGTGCGCTGCTCGCCTGCGACAACACGTTTGCCACCCCGATCGTGCAACGACCGCTCGCGCTCGGCGCCGATTTCGCCATGCACAGTTCGACCAAGTACTTTGGCGGGCACAGCGACGTCATGGGTGGCGCCGTGGTGGCGCGTGAACGCTCGCTACTCGCGGATCAGATCAGGAGCTACCAGGCGATCGGTGGCGGTGTGCCCTCACCCTTCGATTGCTGGTTGATCCGGCGCAGTCTCGCGACGCTGCCGCTTCGCGTGGGGGCGCAATGCGCAAACGCGCTCAAGATCGCTCATTACCTTCACCGACACCCGCGCGTTGAGCGCGTCTATTACCCAGGACTCGACGATGATCCCGGGCACGCCGTCGCGGCGAGGCAGATGCGTGGATTTGGCGCGATCGTGTCAGTTGGCGTACGAGGGGGAGCCGCAGAAGCGCTCGCGGTCGCGGCTCGCACGCAGCTGTTCATCCGTGCCACGAGCCTGGGCGGGGTCGAGAGCCTGATCGAGCACCGGGCCTCGGTTGAAGGCCCCGATACGCTGACACCCCAGAACCTGCTGCGCCTCTCGGTCGGGATTGAAGATGCTTCAGATCTCATTGCGGATCTGGAGCAGGCGTTGCGTCCGGCGTAGGCGCCAACGCGGTGCTCGTTTCAAGCGGCCGGTTTTGCGCCTGCCAGGCCAGGATGTCGCCCTCGAGATGCCAGAGCCGCTCGAATCCGTTGGCGCTGAGCACCTCGAGCGCGAGGTTCGAGCGCCGGCCCGAACGGCAATACACCACCACGTCCTTCGACTTGTAGGTCGCAAGCTCGGGCAGACGCGCTGCGACCTGATCGTGCGCCACGTTGACCGCGCCGGGAACGTGGCCCGCGGCAAACTCTTCGGGCGTACGCACGTCCAGAATCACGAGATTGGCGTCTTTCTGCGCCAGGCGAGCGAGCAGCGCCTCCTGGCCGATCAGACCGATCTCCCCTGCGATCAGCGGCGTGGCAATGAGCGCGCCCATCAGAATAATCAGCACGCGGCGCATCGTGAGTCCTCCGGCATTCAATCGGCGGTCGATTCGGCCTTCATTCCTTGAGGATGAAAGTCACCTTGAGTCGCACCCGATACTCGGTGATCCGACCCTTCTCAACCATGGCCTCCTGGCTCGCGACCCCAGGCCGCGGTAACGCCCTTGAGCGTCTTGGAGGCGCGCTCGACTCCGGAGGTAACGGCATCGTCGAAGCTCTTCGACGATGAGGCAATGACCTCTGTGACTCGTGCGACGGACATGCGTTCCTCCCTGCCCCCGGGCAGCTGGAATTCGGTAATTGAGGACCATGCAAGCCTACTGCTGTTCCCGGCCGGGAGCCATTTCCTTAGTCGCAAAGCCGCGGCGTGAGCAGAAAGTACCGGTCGCGGCGGACGAATCCGCGGCGTTCGTAGTACCGCTGCGCGTCGGCGTTGTCGCGTCGCACTTCGAGATGCAAGGCAACCACGCCCTCGGCACGCGCCGCTTCCCCGGCAGCCTCGAGAGCGCGAGTTCCCACCCCGCGCCCGCGGAAGGGCTCGTGGATGAACCATACGCGTCCGAGGCTCCGGTTTCCGAGCAGAGCGAGCATCGCGCGCCTGGAGTCGAACTCAAGTCGATCGAACTCGCTGTATTCCTGCATGAGCGGTAACAGGTGATCGATATCCTCGGGGAGCGCGCGATGGAGAACGTTACCCATGGCAGCGGGAGTTTACAGCCCGGTCTTAGAATCTATAGATTGGCGCGATGTTGCGTACTTGGGCATTCGCGGGCGCCGGTGTGCTGATCGCCCTGGGTGCGTGCGAGCCCTCTCAGGCACCCGATACCCCGTTGCCCGCGGCGGGGACGTCGCTCACACTCGCGCAGCTACGCAGCGCCGAGTACCGCTCGCAGTGGCCGGCGACGGGCCTCGCACGCCTCGTGAATGGCCTGTATCGCGAGCGGGCCGCCCCCGGCTCGGCCACGGAGATCCTGGTCCGAGCCACCGATTGGTATGCCTTCGGTGATCTCGACGCCGATGGCCTACCCGATGCGGTCATCGTCCTGGAGGCTGATCCTGGCGGCAGCGGTGTGTTCTTCGACCTCGTGCCAGTGCTCAATCGTGGCGGCCAGGCCATGCCGCTGACACCCACTTTGCTCGGCGATCGCGTGGAGATCGAGTTCGTCGAGATCTCGAGCGACGGCAGCGTGAGCGTGCAGATGATCAAGCACGGGCCCGACGACCCGCAGTGCTGCCCCACCCTCGATGTCATTCAGCGCTATCGGCTCAAGGGCGAGCAGCTCATCGAGGAGAATCAGGAGCCCAGCCGCTTGAGCGCTTCGCCACTCACGCGAAAAGTGGTCCATTCCTTGACCCCGACGGCGCCCACCTTCTCGTAGAAATCGATCGCGCGCCGGTTCCAGTCGAGTGCGGCCCATTCCATCCGGCCGCAACCGTGTTTCACCGCGATGCGCGCCAGGTGACGCAGCAAAGACTCGCCGATGCCGTGGCCGCGGTGTTCGAGGCGGACGTACAGGTCTTCAAGGTAGAGCCCCGGGCGGGCGAGAAAGGTCGAGAAGTTGAAGAAGTAGAGCGCGAATCCAACCGTCTGATTCTCGACCTGCGCCAGAACACACTCGACCACGGGCCGTGGACCAAAGAGCGCCTCCCGCACCAGCGCCTCCGTAGCCACGACCTCGTGCAGGAGTTTCTCGTATTCGGCCAGCTCGCGGATGAGTCCCAGGATGGTGGGGACGTCGGCGGGCGTGGCCGGCACGATGTGGATCGACGTCACAGCAGTGTCCTCTCGACGAATTACGCTAACATTGGCGCTCGCGCGGGTGGGAGACGCGCGGCCCCGTAGTGTGCGCTCGATGACAACACAAGCAATGCGCGTGTGGCAATCCGCTGCGACCCTCCTGGCAAGCCTGGTCACGTCAGGCGCTCTCGCGGACACCGTGAGCGGCCGCATCACGTTCCCAGGGAGTTCGCTGCCGGCGACGGTGACGTACCTACGCAACCTCGACGGTGACGCCCTCCATCAACTCGCGTTGAAGCGTGGGGAGACCGAGTTCAGCATCGACGTGCAGCCGGGTCGCTACTGGGTATTCGTGCGGCCCGACGAGCCGGGTCTGACCGGGCTGTATGGTGGACACACACAGTACAGTCTATGTCGCCGCGCCAGCGCTCCAGGTGCAGCGACCGCATGCGAGGACCATGCGCTCGCCGAGGTCGTGGTGCAGCCGGGCGGCGGGGTGACGCGCGTCGAGGTGGACGATTGGCTGCTGAGCGACGACTCCGCGCTCGAGATCGATCGCATCCTCGGCAATGCACCGGGCGTGATCGACAGCGCCGAGCTTGGCCGACCGCGGTACTCGGAATACCGCGTCGCGCCTGTCACGACCGCGCCGCCCCAGGTCGATGTCAGCTCCGATCCGCGCGCCGCGGCGTTGGCCGCACAGCTGCAGGAGGCGGCCGCGGCGGGCAGCAACTTTGCGGGCCGATTCACTCTCGTACGCGTCGGTTGCGGCGAGCAGTGTGAGCAGGTGGCGATCATCGACCAGTCGAACGGCGGAGTGTCGTTTCCCGATCAGCTCTCACAGGTCTTCAGCACTCTGCCTTGTCGCGCGGAGCGCGCACTCGAGTTCCGCGACGACAGCCGGCTCATCGAGTTCACGCGCCGCGAGGCCGAGTTCGTGATCACCGATTCGCTGTTGTGGGACGTCGACAAGCGCGCGTTTACGCCGCTCGCCCAGTATCGGCGCAGCCTCGAGCGATTCTGTGCCGGAACCACCCCCGCACCGTGATTCACTCGGCGATGTACCAGTTGTGGTCCAGCTTCTCGAGCACGAAGCGCTCGAAAGGCAATCCCTGGCCGCGCATGTCATAGACGGCGCGCATTCCATCCTGCTCCAGCTTCGGTGACAGCCGCTGCGCAATTTCGAGCGCGTCGATGTAAGTCTCGCGCGTTTCCTCGCGCGTCTCGCATTGCTTGATGAGCGTGCTGAGCGCTTTTGCCGACGTGCTGGCGCGAAATCCCGGGCTCATGTGCGCGTTGAAGAACTCCGCGCAATCCCCGGCGCGGAGCACCGCGGATCCCGCCTTGAGCGCGGCCATGAGGTCAGGACTGTTGACGGTCCGGGGCGCGCTGGGACGCGCGGTACCGGTGCCTTCTCCCGGCGCGACGAGCGCCGCGTCGACACGCACCTGCAACCATACCGGCAGCTGCACGCGCCACTCCTTGCCGTAGCGGATCAGGCTCACTACCGCGATCCGCGGGCGTGCATTGGCGTCCTTGGGTGGCAGTACGCGCGCCACGGCATGGTTCAGTTGCGAGTTCTCCTCGACGATCCCGAGGATCTTGACCTCCTCGACGCGCTCGGCCGGCAATCCCACGGCGCGCGCAACGCTCATGTAGAAGTTGTCCGGCGTGAGCCGCCGGATTTCCTCGACGGACGCCGCGGCGCCGAAGAGCCGGCTGCGAATCGCGTCACCGCCCTGCTGGTGCTCGAGCTCGAGGGCCTTGAGCACCCGCTGGCGCAGATCGTCGAGCTCGCCCGGATGATATAGGCCCAGCGCCGCGGCGGGATCGCCGCTGGCCGTGGCCATGATGTAGGACGTCGCCAGTTTCTCTTGGGCGCCTGCGGCGAATGTCACGACCGGGAATATCGCCAGCGCGAAGAGCACCGCACGCACGCGCGGGCGTCGTTGATGGTGCAATCGGGATCGCCGGCGGGTCATCATAATTCACTCCGTCAAATCTGCGGCAGCGGGATTATCGTTTCGAGCGGTGGCATTGCCTAGGAGTCTGACCGAGCGGGGGTACAATCCGCGCCTGAGCAGAAAGCGGGAACAGCAATGAAAAAGCTTTGGTACCTGGTGATGAAGGGCCTGGCCGCGGTCCTGCCCATCGGACTCACCCTCTACGTCGTCATCTGGCTGGGCACCTCGGCGGAATCGTTGCTGCGCGACGCGATCACGCTGGTACTGCCCGAACAACACTACTGGCCCGGGCTCGGTCTCATCGTAGGCTTCGTGCTCCTCGTGATCGCCGGGCTGTTCGTCAACGCCTACGTCGTGCGCTGGTTCCTGGCTCAATGGGATCGGTTCCTGGAACGCATTCCACTGGTCAAGACGGTGTATGGGGCACTGCGCGACCTGGTGAAGTTCCTGCCGGCCGCAGGCAAACGGCGCGATCTGCAGCGCGTGGTGCTGGCTGCGTTCGGCGAGGCGCAGGCCATCGGCTTCGTCACGCGCGAATCGGTCGACGACTTAGGGCTCGAATCCGCCGGCGATGGCATCGTGGCGGTGTATTTCCCGATGAGCTACCAGATCGGCGGCTACACGCTGTACATGCCGCGCCGTCAGCTCAGGCCGTTGGCGATGGGCGTCGAGGATGCGATGAGGCTGGTGCTGACGGGGGGGATAAAGGCGAGTTGACGGTTGGCGGTTGGCGGTTGGCGGTTGGCGGTTGCCGGTTGCCGGTTGCCGGTTGCCGGTTGGCAACCGAGTAGAGTCCTTCTTGCCGGTCAACTGTCAACCGTCAACTGCCAACCTTGCTCACAACTGCCGGCGCCACCTCGACCGTGATTGGATAGTGATCCGATCCGAGGTACTCGCCCACGTCGAAGGCCCAGGCCTGCACTCCGGCGGTCGCGAGGCAGTGGTCGATCTGGATGAAGAGCGGTGGAAACCAGGCTGGCCAGGTCGGAGTCAGCCCCGCATCCGGGACGCAGCGACGCAACCCGCCCTCGCGCAGCGCTTGCTGAAAGACCGGTGAGAAAGGCGTGGTGTTGAGGTCGCCGACGATCACCAGCGGGCCAGTGTGATCGCGCGCGAGCTGCGCCAGCGCAGCCAGCTGCGAATTGCGCACTTTGGAATTGTGCTCGCCGAACGGCCAGCTGAGATGCGTGCCCAGCACCGAGATCGACCCACCCTCCGATTCGAACGTGAGCAGATAGGACGGCACGCCGTTGCGCGCGAGGTCGAGAGTGTTCGAGTGATGCGGCGCCGCGCGACTCAGTACTGCGATTCCGGTCACGTCGCTGCCGGCGTTGATCCAGCGGTGCGGATAGTCTGCCGCGAGCTGGCGAATGCTCGGCAGCCATTCCGGCGTGATTTCCAGCAGCACCAGCACATCTGGTCGCTCGCGGCGCACGCGGTCGAGCATACGCGCGTACTGCCGATTGAAACCAAAGACGTTGAATGACATGAGCCGCAACCGGTGGCCAGACTTTTCCAGCACAGCTTGCGGAGGTTGCAGAAAGAGTGGCGCGACCGGCAGCAGATTTGCCGCCCCGAGTGCCACAGCGAGAAGCACCCAGCGATCGCGGCAAAGCACGCTTAGGACCAACGCCAGCAGCAGCGCGGCAATGACGTACTGCACGCGAAAATGAGAGAAAAGATCGAAGGCCCACCACAGAGCGCCCGCAAACCCGAACAGGGTCGCCGCGACAAGGAGCACAAGCGCGAGGCGGGCGAGAAAGGCGACGCGACGGGGATCAAGCATCGAGTCGGTGGCTTAAGAGTTGCGGGGCACTGTTGTGAGGGTCAGCTGCCGGAGGACGTTACCTGCACGGGAATGTGGCGCACGATGCCCTGACCATAGAACAGGTCGATGTGACGGACTCCACGGGTCCGGCGCGCGGCGTCCCGGATCGCGTTGAGCAGGTGAAAGAGCACGTGATCATTCGCGCGATCCCCGGCACCCGAATAGGCTTCGGCGACACCCACGTGGACGATGACGAAGCGCTCCTCGCCTTCGCGCAGGAACACGGCGACGCCAATCGGCGCGCCGGAAGGGCCCGCCGGCGACACTGCAAACAGGGTCTGAACCTCCGGGACTCCCTCCAGCCCGATGCGTATCGCTCCATCGCGGACCACGATCTGGGGGAGGCCATACCGGTCGACAGTGGCCTCGATGCGCGTCCGGACCACAGGTTGCAGGCGATTGAAGAACAGCAGCTCTTCGAGCGCCGCCCGGTGCTCGGCGCCGATGCGGGAAGTGATGGCGAATGGCCGGGTCATGCGGATAGCATCATTGACAGACTTATCTCACAGAATCGGTTTGACGCGGCGCAGCAGGCTACTTCTGACGCGGCGGACTCCGTATGGTACGTGCGGAGACCGCCGTGCGAAGGAACCAGATGCCACTGGAAGCACCCGAGAACGATCGCATCGCCGAGGTAGCGGCGCAGTTGGTCGCTGGTGGGCAGCCCGTAGAAATCCTAGTGCTCACTCCGGATTCCGGCCTGCTCGCCATCCTGCACGAGGCGACCGGGGAGGAACAGGAACTCTGGCACGCAACCGCGCGTGAGCAGACTTCCGAGCTGCTTCTTTCCGGCAAGGTCGGTGTCATCGTCATCGACACGCTCGCCACGGGTGCGGATTGCGCCTCTTTCTGCGATCAACTGCGTGCGCAATTCCCGGACGTCATCCTGGTCGTTGCAGGCACCACCAGCGATCAGACCGAACTGGTCAAGTACATCACGTCGGGCGACATTTATCGTTTTCTGCACAAGCCCGTTTCGCCGCCGCGCGCGCGAAATGCCATCGACGCCGCGATTCGACGTCACATCGAGGGCCGTACGATTGCGGCGGCGGAGACCGAGCCCAAGCCGAGCCGCAGCCGCCTGCCGGTCTATCTCGGGTTCGGCGCCGCAATTCTGGTGATCGCAGGTGTCATCGCCGCCGTCATGCTGAGCGATGGTGACCAGAGCGAGCTCTCGCAGGTCGCCCCGAGTGTGGCGCCGGTGCCTGCTCCCGCAGTCGTGTCATCGCCTGGCGAACCGGCTCGAGACACGACAGCCGGCGCGGTTCCGGGAAGTCTCGAGCCGGCAGCGCCGGAACCGATCGATGAGCGCCTCACGTGGCTCGCCGCCGCCCAGGCTGCATACGCATCAGGCAAGCTCACGGCCGCAGATGGCGAAGGCGCGGCGGACTATTACCAACACGTGCTCGCAAAGTATCCGGATGATCCGGAGGCCGCCGCGGGCCTCGACGCCATAGCCGATCATCTGCTCACGAGCGCCGAGAATGCGCTGCTCGAGGGGCGGGTCGAAGACGCGGCGCGCGACATCGAGGCGGTGCGCACGGTCCGCCCGAACAACATGCGCGTGGCATTCCTGAGTGCGCAGCTTGGCAAGGAGCGCGAGCGGCGCCTGATCGCCCAGGCGCGCGAGGCGGCAGCGGGCGGCAATTACACGCGCGCGCGCGCCTTGCTCGAGCGCGCGGCGCAGGGTCAGCAGTCACCTTCCGCGGCAGTGCAGGCGGCGCGCCGCGAGCTCGCACAGCAACGGCTCGGCAGCAATGCCGATTCATTGCTGCGTTCGGCCGGCGAGCGTCTGCAGCAGGGCAAGCTGGTCGAGCCTGCGGGTGACAGCGCCAAGTCGTTCATCGAAGCGGCGCTCGCCGCCGATCCCGCCAACGCGAAGGCGCAGCAGGTGCGCCGCGTGCTCGCTGACCAGACCTTGCAGAAGTCACGACAGGCCATCGCGCGCCGCGATTTTGCCGCGGCCGAGACCTGGCTCCAGCATGCCGAATCACTGGGCGCAAGCGCGCGCAGCACCAGACGCGAACTGCAGGCGGCACGCGTGTCGAATGCGCGCGCCGACCGGCAGGCGCAGCTCGTTGCATTGGTCAACGAGCGCATTACCCAGTCGAGTCTGCTGACGCCATCACAGGACAGCGCCAAGCACTACTGGCTCGAGCTCAAAGCCGCCGATCCGGGCAACGCGCAGTTGCCGGGCCTGCTCCAGACGCTCGGCTACCGCCTCACTCAACAGGCGCAGGTCGAATACCTGGGCCGCCGATATGACGCCGCGCAGGCAATGCTCACGGAAGCCAAGTCGCTCGGCTATTCCTCGAGCGAAGTCACCGAGCTCGAAGCGCAGCTTGCAGAGCAGCGCGCCCGTGCAGCGTTCCTCGCCGAGGTCGTTCCTGCGCACACCCTGGCGCGCGACAGGTACGTCGAACCACGATATCCGTCCGGGGCGGTTCGCAAAGGCGTCCAGGGGTGGGTGGAATTGGACTTCACGGTCGGGGTGGATGGTTCCGTGAAGGACATCGAAGTGCGCGCGGCCGAACCCGTTGGCGTGTTCGAAGAAGCAGCTGCCAAGTCAGTGTCGCAGTGGCGCTATCGCCCGCTCATGCGTAACGGTCGCGCCGTTGAGCAGCGGGCGCGGCTTAGGATGAGGTTCGCGTTAGAGAAGTAGGTGGACGGGTTGGCAGTTGGCGGATGAGTTCCACCGGCCTCTCTTTGCTGTCAACCGTCAACGGTCAACTGCCAACTCTCAAAACCTTCCGCTATTCAGATAGTTCACGACGCGGCGCCGGTACGCACGGCCCGAGGAAAACTTGGCTCCATTGCTCAAGGTCACTTCGTAGTCACCGTAGAGCTGGCGCGCCATTTCGCGGATGTGGCGCGTGTTGACGATGACCGAGCGATGGATGCGCAGGAACATCGTCGGATCGAGCATCGACTCCGCCTGTTGCATGCCGCAGCGGAGCAGCAGCTGCTCGTTGCCGACGTGCAGGGTGATGTAGTTGCGGCTGGCTTCGACCGCGTGCACATCGGCGGGATCGACGAAGATATAACGATCGTTCTTCTCCGCCACGATGCGCTTGGGCGACATGCCCGGCAGGGCACCTGAGAGATTTCCGAGCACCTGGCGCACGGCCGCATGCACCTGCGCGCGCACGTCGTTGGCCGCGGGATTCGCGAGCCGGGTGCGGGCCCGATCCAGTGCCGCGCGAAACCGCTCGCGGTCGAAGGGCTTGAGCAGGTAATCGACCGCGTTCAGCTCGAAGGCCTCGACCGCATATTGATCGTAGGCGGTGACAAAAATCACCAGCGGCATCACATCGCGCCCGATCTTGTCGATGACTTCGAGACCGTTGAGACGCCGCATCTGCACGTCGAGGAAAACCAGGTCGGGCTTGAGCGCGGCGATGCGCTTGACGGCCTCCGCGCCGTACCGGCACTCGCCGACAACTTCGACATCGCTCTCGAGCGCGCAGTATTCCTTGAGCGTCTGCCGCGCGATCGGCTCGTCATCGACGATCAGTGCGCGGATCTTCACAGCGCCGTCCATCCTTCAACCCGCCTCATGCAGCGGAATGCGCACGCGTGCCAGGAATCCACCCACGGGCGGCTCGCTGAACTCCACCGAGCACTGATCACCGTACAGCGCGCGCAGTCGCTCACGGGTGTTGCCGGTGCCGATGTGCGCGCCAGAACCGACACCTTCCGCGTGCGCGTTGCCGGTGTTGTGCACGCTGAGCTCGAGCCAGCGGGTGAGTCGCGACGACTCGATGACCTGGCGGGCTTCGATAGTGATCTGCACCCGCTCTTCCTCTTCCGAGGCCCCATGCACGACCGCATTCTCCGCCAGCGGTTGCAGGATCAGCCCGGGAACCATGGCGTCCTGCACGGCCGGCTCGATCTGGATCGTGAACCGCAGCCGGTCCGGGAATCTGAGCTGCTGGATTTCGAGGAAGTTCCGCACGAAGTCGATCTCGCGTGAGAGAGGCAGCAGGTCGGAACCGCCGTCGCGCAACGTGCGACGCAACAGGTCGCCCAGGCGCACGATGATCTGTCGCGCGACGGCCGGGCGCGAATCGATCAGTCCGCTGATCGAGTGCAGCGTGTTGAACAGAAAATGGGGATGGAGCTGCATCCTGAGCGCCTGCAGGCGCGCGCGGACGGTCTCACCCTCCAGCTGCACGAGCCTGAGTTTGTGATCGCGCAAATCGAGGTAGGTGCGCGCGCCGAACACGAGCAGCAGACCGAACCAGTAGGACAGGAAGAAATCCGGAACGCTCACAGCCAGCACGCCGGACGACGCCCATTCATGAATCTGTTCGGCGATCGCACCTTCGCCAGATGACATTTCCGCCAGCCATTTCATCTCGGGATTCATCCAGTCGATTGCGAGCGTCAGCACCGGAGTGGCCAGGCACGCGAAGAACGCCGCCAGCAACAGCTGCCCGAGTGCAGCGAGCCAGCGCCGCTCGCGCGGCCAGCCGATCGCAAACGCCAGGCGGTAGAAAAGGATCAGCGCCACGAACAGGACGGCGTGCTGCAGGATGCGCTCGAACGGCTCGGCGATCTTGACGTCGGGCACGGCCGCCACTCGCACCATGTAGCTCGACACGCGCGTGGCCGTCATCAGCAACCAGAAGGGCACCGTCACCCAGAGGATGACCGGCCAGATCGAGCGTGCGGGATGCGATGCGTCGGAGGCGCTCGCGACCGCGGAGTCGGGACCGGCGATCGCGGACGGCGCAGCTTGCTGGGCCGCGCCGTGCAGTCGACCGACATCAAGTTCGACCGGCGGTTTGGGAAAAGCGCTCATGGCTGCACCGCGCAGATTAACAGCACATGAGTGGAGGCTGCGACGCCGGAGAACTCGATTGTCTGGAAGTACCCGCTCCAGCCAACCTCTTGCAGGAGGACTGCCAGCGCCGCAGCACCCAACCTGGCTACATGGAATGGATGCTCGAGGTGGCCATTTGGTTGCAGCGCTCGCTCAAGAGTTCCATACCGAATCGGACACGGTGGGACGAACGGCATGAAACCCGCGACGAACCGCCGCAGGCGCGGGTAAATGGCAAATAAATCTTTCGTTGCTCAGTCGGCTTGGCGGGCGCTCGGTGTCTGCGGAGCGGGCTCAGACTCGTGCCGTCTTGCGAGCCAGAAGCCGACGACCGCCCACGCGAACGCCACGCCCGCGCCGCACAATGCGATGCTCGAAAACGCCATGCCGCTGGCCGCAAGACCAGCGCGCACCTGCGCCGAGAGAGCGTCACCGCCGCGGTAAACCACGACGTCGATGAGATTCTTGGCCTTGTACTTGGTCTCGGTATTGACTGAAGTGAAGAGGATTTCGCGGCCCGGGCGCGTCAGCGCATATTCACCGGCGCGCCGGATGACCATCACCACCGCCAGCACCCAGAAGCTGCCGAGCGCCGCGAGCGTAACGAATCCGCCGATCATCGCGATCGGCACCGACGTGAGCAGCACCACCACGCCGAGGCGCGACGCGATGCGGCTGGTGAAGAACAACTGCGTGACGAGTGTCAGGGTCTGCACGATGTAATCGATGCGCGCAAACATGCTGGTGCGATCGTTCTCGTCGGGAAACGCTTCCTTCATCAATCGCATCTGATCGAAGTAGAGGAAGGTCGTGGCCGAGGCGAGCAGTATCACGAACAGGCTGAAGCCCAGCAGGTAAGGAGAGCGGAGCACGAGCGTGATGCCGGCGAATGGATTGCCACCGATCGGACGCTCGTGCCCGTGGCCACCGGAATCCGCCGCCTGCTGCTCGCGCCGTTCCGACCATATCCTGAGCAGCGAGAGCTGAAAGCCGATAGCGACCGCGAATAGCGCCGCGGAGATCAGCAGCAGGTTGTTGCGCCCCAGCGGCTCGACCAGCACATCCGTGAGAATCGGCCCGAGGAGCCCGCCCAGCGTGCCGCCCGCCGCGATGATTCCGAACAGGCGCTTGGCCTGCCCGCTCGAGAACATGTCCACCATGAAGGTCCAGAACACCGACACGATGAACAGGTTGAGTACGCTGATCCAGACGTAGAAGAAGCGCGCCGCGCCGTGGCTGTCCGGATTGGCTTCGAGGAGTGCCCAGACCCCGAGCAGCGATGCCGACACGATGCCATAGATGAGCGGCAGGAGCACCGAACGCGGCAGCACCGAGCACAGCAGGCCGTAAAGCGGGATGACGAGGATCGAGGCACCCCACGTCACCACGAAAAGATTGCTGACCTCCTCCTCACCAAGGACCGTGCCCACGGTCTCGCGCACCGGCCGCAGCATGAAGTAGCCGCACAGTACGCAGAAAAAGAGTACCAGCGCCGTGAATACCGCGCGCGTCTCGCCCGGCTCGACGCGTGCCAGCCGCTGCAGTACGCCAGCGATCACTCAGAGCGACGCCACGTAAGCGGCCATGCGCTCGCGCATCTTGTCGTCCGGCATCCTGCCGTGGCCGGCGCGGACATTGTCCGCCATGTGAGCGGGTTTTGCGGTGGCAGGGATGACGCAGGTGACCGCCGGGTGGCTGACGATGAACTTGAGGAAGAACTGCGCCCAGCTCGTGCAGTCGATTTCCGTCGCCCATGCAGGCAATGGCTTGCCGCGAACCCGTGCGAACAGGGCGCCGTCCTCGAACGGGCGATTGATGAGCACGGCGACCTTGCGCTCGGCTGCCAGCGGCAGCAGGCGCTGCTCGGCCTGGCGCGTCGCGATCGAATAGTTGAACTGCACGAAGTCCACCGGCTCGCGCTGGATCACCCCTTCGAGGTCGGTGTGCGAGGCGACGGTGTAGTGCGTGATGCCGCAGTAGCGCACCTTCCCCTGCTCCTTGAGCGCGCGCACGTTCGCGAGCTGCGTTCCCAGGTCGAGCAGGTTGTGGACCTGAACCAGGTCGAGTTTCGGCGACTTGAGCAGGCGCATCGAGGTCGCGATCTGTTCGAGCCCTTCTTCCTTGCCGCGCGTCCAGACTTTTGTGGCGACGAACATCCGGTTGCGCAGCTCGAGCGCCGCCATCAGATCGCCGGATACCGCTTCCGAACGGTTGTACATGGGCGACGTGTCGAGCAGCGAACCGCCGGCGCCGGCGAGTATCCGCAGCACTTCCATCAGGGGCGCGCGCTCACTGCTGCCGCCGCCGACGTCGAATACGCCCGAAGTCCCGAGACCGATGACGGGCAATTCCTCTCCGGTTGCGGGGACTTTGCGCTTCAACATCGTGGTCTCCGCAGCCATCAGTGTTTGTGGTGCCAACACGACCATCGCCGCGCCGGTGGTGATGACCTGGCAGAACTCGCGCCGTGAATAGTCGTCCACGTTCATCCGGCGTTCCTCAAATGGGACCCAATACGCTTCTGGCTGCAGGCCGCGCAAGTGAGTTCCCGCGGCGGCGCGCTGCCCAATAGAGCGCACCCGCTGCAAGCAGCAGCGAGAGGAGATCAATCCGTCCGCCGCCACCACCACCACCGCTCGCCCGAGGGGCGTCGTTGGCGCTGATCGTCACGGCGATCTCGGTACTGCCATCGATCGTCGCGCCGCCGGTGAGATTGCTCAGTGCGAGACTGAACTGTTCATTGCCTTCCTCCGCCGTTTCGTCGACGATGGGAATGTCGATGGTCCGTTCGACATCGTCTCCGGCCACCCAAGTCAACGTGCCGCTCGTCGCCGTGTAGTCGCTGCCCGCCACGGCGCTGCCATCGCGCGTCGCGTAATCGACGCTGACCGCGCCCTGGATTCCGCCCGTGCGGCGCAGGATTACGCTCGCCCCGCCAGCCGATTCAGCGACCACGACGCCGTTGCCGATGAATCCCAGGCGGCCCACGTTCGCACCGAGATCGCGCGTGTTGTCGCGCAGGACGAACAGCCCGTTGTCGATGTCGCTGACGAGGATGTTGCCCGATGGCAGGAATGGATAAACGCCCCAGGCACCTTCGGTGACGGCGACGTTTTCGGCCGGCGAGAGGAACGTGTCGAGACTGCCCACCTCGCGCAGGTCCTCCGGATTCGCAAGATCGAACACCACCAACCCGCGTCGGTAATGCGACACGTAGTAACGGTCACCCTTCGCGTAGCCGTTGTGATCGGTGGTGGTATCTGGCCCGATGTACGACGTGATGAGACGCGGCGTGCGCAGGTCGCCGATATCGAGCGTGTAGATGTGAGTGTTGATCCCAATGAGCAGTTCATCGAGCTCGTCGTGGACCACGATGTATTGCTGGTCCTCGGTCGGCCAGCCGGAGTGCGTATAGCGCGCTTCCGGATACCCGGTTGCGCTCAGCCGCACGGGCGCGGATTTAATCGTGACATCCCACAAGTCGACCGTGCTCTCATTGAAGTCCACCAGCACTTCGCACGGGTTGTGTCCTTGGTCGCACTGCGTGGTGCGATTGTCGGTGATGAACAGGCTGGTCGAGTCATGCATGTAGCCGGTGCCTCCCGGCGCGCGTGTTACAAGTCGCGGACTGACCGGATCGGTCAGATCGAAGATCAGAAACGAGCCGTAGGGAACGTTGATATTGGAACCCGCCACGTAGAGGAATGCCTGCCGGCCCGGAATCGCGACATTGGTGGCGTAGTTCACGTTCGAGACGTAGAGCGTGTGCGAGGTTTGAAAATCCCGGACGGTGTTCACCAGCGACACGCTGTTGGGCACATCCGACAGCTCGATCACCTGCAAACCGCCCCCCCAATGCCCTGGTCGTGATGTAGGCGTACGCGCGATGCCGTGACGCCGCGGCATCGAAGAACTGAAAGACCTTGACCTCTCGCCACGCGTTGCCGTTGCCGGGGACCGAACCGACTTCGCGCGGATTCTCGGGATCGGTGACATCGATGACGACTGTCGCGTTCGAGACGCCCACCACCGCGTACTCGCGGTCATCATCGAGATCGACGAATCCCCACACATTGCTCATGCTGTTCGGACGAGTGGACAGGTCCACGAGCCTGAGCTGCGCAAGCAGATCGATGTTCCGGCACGGGAACGCGCCCGCAAGCCCCTGCACACAGTTGGCAGCCGCCGCGCGCACCGCCTGTGGCTCCGAGCGCGCACTCACACCACCGATCGAGCCACCCCCCCGACCGTCACGGGTCATCACCCGGTCGACCATGAGACGCAGGCCGTGCGCCATCAGACGGTCGCGGTCGGCGTGCTGCAATCCGTAGATGCGCGTGAGGTAGAGATCGGGGTCCTGGTGCTTGAACTCGTCGGCCGTGCTGTACCCACCGAGGACACCGGTCTTGCCGTGCAGCACGTCGTCCACACTCAAGCCTTCGACCGAAAAAATTCCTTCGGCTACCTTGACCGTAGCGCCAGTCGGCGCGTGTTCGATGGCGTAAGCGATCGTTCGGCACGGGTCATGGGCGTGATCGCAGTCGCCCGCGTCGACGCCTTCCATTGCGACATAACGCGTGCCGCGCAGATCGTCGTGCGAGAAACTCAGGCTGCTGGCCAGCAGCAGCAGCGCGGTCAGCCAGGGTCCCTTTCGCATGCGCATTGTCCGCCTCCTGAACGGTGATGGCCGCCGTTTGAGTAGCGCGATCTTACCGCTCTTTTCGTACCGCGGCAGTCGCTGCGGCCGCGCCGATCTCTCCCAGGGCGAAGGCGAACTCAAGCGCCGTCTCCTGGTGCCGGCGGAACCGACCCGACTGGCCCGCGTGGCCCGCCTCCATGTGCGTGCGGAACAGCAGTGGCTCGTCGTTGGTCTTCGTCGCCCGCAGCCTGGCCACCCACTTCGCGGGCTCGAAATATTGCACTTCGCCGTCCCACAGCCCGGTCGTCACGACCATTGCCGGGTACGCCTGCGCGCTCACCTGGTCGTACGGTGAGTAGGACAGCATGTATTCGTAGAACTCCAGTTCGCGTGGATCGCCCCATTCTTCGTACTCATTGGTGGTCAGCGGAATGCTGTCATCCAGCATCGTCGTGACCGCATCGACGAACGGCACATTCGCGAGGATGACGCGGTACTTCTGCGGCGCCATGTTGGCGATTGCTCCCATCAACAGGCCCCCGGCGCTACGGCCGTGCGCGACGACCTTGTCGGCGGCGGCATAGCGTTCCTTGACGAGAAAGTCGGTGACATCGATGAAGTCGGTGAATGTGTTCTTCTTGTTGAGCAGGCGGCCACCGTCGTACCACTGCCGGCCGAGCTCCTGTCCACCGCGGATGTGCGCGATGGCGACTACGAATCCACGATCCAGCAGGCTCAAGCGACTGGCGACAAAAACCGGGTCCACGGAAATTCCGTAGGAGCCGTAGCCATACTGATAGAGCGGCGCGCTGCCGTCGCGTTGAAATCCCTTGCGATAGACCATCGACACCGGGATGCGAGTGCCGTCGCGAGCCGGTGCATGCACGTATTCGCTGACGTAGTTCGCGGGATCGAACGGCGGCGGCACCGGATCGCGCTTGAGCAGCGTGCGGCTGCCGGTGTGCATGTCGTAGTCGAACGTCGTCGCAGGCGTCGTCAAGGACGAGTACGTGTAGCGCAACACGTTGGTGTCGATCTCGGCATTGGCGCCAATCAGCGCCGTGTAGGCCGCCTCATCGGCGGCAATCAACCGGTCCGCGCCGCCATGCCATGGCTTAATGCGGATCTTGCGCAGGCCGTCCGAGCGCTCCGCAACCGCGAGGAAGTCCCGAAAAACCTCGAAGCCGTGCAGGAACGCGTCCAGACGATGTGGCAACACTTCGCGCCACTGCGAACGGCTGCCCGCCGCCGCGATGGGAACCTCCACGACGCGAAAGTTCGGAGCCTCCCGGTTGGTCAAGATCACGAACCGCTCGTCAACGTGCTCGACGGAATACTCATGGTCGCGTTCGCGCGGCAGCACGACCTGGAAGCGGAGCTCCGGATCTTTGGCTTCCGCGAACCACCATTCGGACGAAACCGTGCTCTCAGAAGCAATGAAGAGAAAACGGCCGGACTTCGACGTCGCGACTTCGGTGTAGAAACTCGTGTCGGTCTGCTCCCAGACGAGTGGATCGTCGGCGGGGTTGGTGCCCAGTACGTGTTTGCGCACGCGACGCCCAAGGAGCGTCTCGGGATCCTTTTGGACGTAAAGAAATGCGCGACTGTCCCCCGCCCAGGCGATGCCGGGATCCGCATTCTCGATGACGTCAGCGCAAGGCTCGGCCGTCTCGAGATTCTTGATCCGCAGCACGTACACGTGTCGACCATTGGTGTCCTCGGCATAGGCGAGCAGCCGGTTGTCCGGACTCACCCGCCAGTTGCCGATCTCGAAGAACTGTTGCGAGCGCGCCAGCTCGTTCACATCGAGCAGGATCGCTTCGGGCGCGTCCGCGGTATCGCGGCGGCGCGCGTAAACCGGGTACTCGCGATCGGACTGGAAGCGCGTGTAGTACCAGTAGCCGCGGTCGCGATACGGTACGGTGACGTCGTCTTTGGGAATGCGGCTCACGATCTCCTGGTAGAGCCGTTCCTGAAGAGGCTTGAGCGGCGCCATCAGTGCGTCGGCGTACTCATTCTCGGCCCTGAGATACCCGAGCACCTTCGGGTCGAGCCGCAGGTCGTCACGTAACCAGTAATACGGATCGATACGTACGCCGTTGTCGGAAATCACCGGCTGTGGGTGAACCTCGGCGGCGGGCGGCATGGGGCTGCGACTGGGGTAGTTCATCGACGATTCCTGGCCCGGCCGCGTCGAGCATCCGCAGGTCGTGGCGGCGGTGAGCATGATAAACATCACGAGCCGCGCGTGAGCGCGCAAGTTCGGCATTCGCTGTCCTCGATCACAAACGGCCATCATCGCGCCCGGATCATGCGGATGAGCGCCCTGCCCCAGTCGTACCGGACGAGTCGCAATAGAACGGTCCACAACAGCCGCTGCGTCGCCGCGAAGCGAGGCAGCGGCAGCACGCGTCCGTAGATCGACACGCCCTCGTGCATCTGCAGCGATCGCGCCTGGACGCGGTAGTCGCGGCCGGCCGAGCTGACCATCCATTCGCGATCGGTGAAGCCGTACTCGCGCACGCTGATTGCGTTGAGCGTCGCAGGCAGGTCGTGCTGTGTGACGCGTGCGAACAGGAACTCGAACGCGGGCTCGCCGTCGTGCGGCTCACGCCGCAACAGGATCGCACCGGGTGGTTGTCCGGGATGCACGAGACTGAATCGGCCGGGCTGCTCGAATGTCATCGAAGGTGCCGGACACGGCTTATTTGGCTTATTGGCATGGTGCTCATTCCATGGAGAAGCCTATCAGCGCAAACGACCCATAAGCCAAATAAGCCGTGTCCGGCACCTGATCTTACAATCTGCCAATAAGCCCCAGAAGCCAAGCCTGACACCAATGGATGTCAACACGTCACCGCGAGTCATCCGGCTCGTGCCCGCGCAGCGCCACGATGCCGAGGGTCGCGCGCACGTCGATTACCGCTCGGTGATCGCGCTCGCTTGGCCGTTCATGCTCAACACCTCGGTGCAGGCGGTGCTGAATCTCACCGACACGTGGTTCATCGGCCATATTTCCACCCAGGCAACCGCGGCGATGGCCGCCGTGTACTGGTTGGTGCTGGTGTTCGTGCTGCTGCTGGGCGGCGTGGGAATCGCGGTGCAGACGCTCGTAGCACACGCCTATGGTGCGCATCGGCACGCGCGTGCGGCACAGGCGGAATGGACCGCGCAATGGGGTGCTCTGCTCACGACACCATTGTTTCTCGCTGTGGCGTTCGCGGGCCCCTGGATGCTCAGGCCCTTCGCCCTCGACCCCGAGGTCGAACGGCTCGCACTCGAGTTCTGGATACCGCGAGTCGCCTGCGCACCCATCGGAGTCGCGCTGTGGGCAGCCCTTGGATTCTTCAATGGGATATCACGACCGCACATCACGGTCACAATCACGGCGCTGGTTGCCGTATTGAACGCGGTGTTCAACCAGATCTTCATCTTCGAGCTCGACATGGGCGTCGCGGGATCCGCGTGGGGTACGAATGTGGCGCAGTTCGCCGGCTGGGCGGTGGCACTCGCGATCTTCATGGGGCCGAAGCTCGACGCGACTTTCCGCTCGCGTCTAGTGTGGCGATGGCGGCCGCGTCTGATCCTGAGGCAGACCATGCTCGGTTTTCCGATGGGCCTCTTGTACGCCGCCGACCTGCTCGGTATCGCCATCTTCCAGATCATGACCGTGCGATTGAGCAGCGTCGATGGCGCCGCGACGCAGATCGTCATGATGCTGACGTCGATCGCCTACCTGCCGGCGGTGGGCATCGCGATGACCGGCACGACGCTCGTCGGCCAATCGATCGGTGCGGGTGACCGCGAATGGGCCATGCGGGTCGGCAATGTAACGATTGCACTCTCGGTCACCTACATGGCGTTCATCGGCGTGTTCCTGGCACTCGTGGGGCCCTGGCTCCTGCCATGGTTCCTGAATCCTCAGGATCCTCAAACCGCGCAGGTGGTCGCGCTGGGCCGCTGGCTGGTGTGGATCGCCGCCGGCTATCAGATCTTCGACGGGTTGAACCTCGGCAGTGGTCTCGCTCTGCGTGGCGCGGGCGACGCAACGGTGCCGGCCGCGATGGTCATCGTGCTGTCGTGGTTCGTGTTCGTCCCGGCCGCGCATTCGCTGGCGTTTGCGCCGGGCCAGGGCTACGTCGATTTCCTGCCGCAGTTCGGCTGGGGCGCCGTCGGCGGCTGGCTCGCGGCCCTGCTTTACGTCTTCGGCCTGGGAACCGTCCTCTACCTGCGGTGGCGATCCGCCGCGTGGCAGAAGATCCGTCTCTGACTCATGTCGCCGGGTGACGGCGGCGCCAGGTGAGCGCGACCGGAATCAGCGATGCAATGATGATGATGATCGTCACGACGCCGAAGTTGTTCTTGACGATGGGGATGTTGCCAAAGAGGAAGCCGCCCCAGATGAACAGCGCCACCCAGGTGATCCCGCCGACGCAATTGTGGAGCTGGAATCGCCCGTAACGCATGCGGCCGACTCCGGCAACGAATGGCGCGAAGGTGCGCACGATCGGCACGTAGCGCGACAGGAAGATTGTTTTGCCGCCGTGGCGATCGAAGAATTCTTCCGTGCGCCTCAGGTACGCGACCTTCAGAAAGCGCACGTCGCCGCTGAACGCACGTGGCCCGATGGCCGCGCCGATCGCGTAATTGGTGCTGTTGCCGAGGATCGCGGCCGCCGCCAGCAGCAGCCACGCGTACAAAGGATTCAGCGTGCCGCTCGAATCCACCGCCGCCAGCGCACCCACCGCGAACAGCAGCGAATCGCCCGGCAGGAACGGCGTCACGACCAGCCCCGTTTCGGCAAAGATGATCAGAAACAGGATCGCGTAGACCCAGGTGTCGAATCGCAAAACCAGCTCGACCAGGTGGCGGTCGAGATGGAGGATGAAGTCGATGAAGTAAAGGCCGAGGTCGATGACCGGTTGCAGCAGCTCCATGCCGCGATTCTAGACGGAGCCTCAGTCCGGTGGCGATGAATTGGCGATTCGACGCGCCGCGACCCAGAAGGCGAAACGGATGCCGATCACCGCCAGCATCAGTGCGATGAGCCACTCTCGCCCGCCCAACTCGCCCGCGCGCCAGAGATTGACGAGCGCGATCAGCGCGATTGCCGAGAGCCAGTCGAAGGGCTTGGCATACTCCTTGACCAGCACGCGCCTGCGATCGAACTGCATGCCGGCGATGGTCGCCCGCAGCCCCTTGAGCATCGGTACCCAGCGGGAAACCCGCGCGCAATACGCATCGAATTCCGCACCGAACCTGCCGCGAAGAAAATGCTCTTCCGCGGCCACGATGGCACGGTGCATGGCGAGCGCCAGCGGCACGCCGACCAGTGCGAACACCCAGGAGTTTGACGCGAGCGCGAGGCCCAGGATCAGGAAGAAATTGCCGACGTACATCGGGTTGCGGCAATGGCTGTACAAGCCGCCGGTCACCAGCTGCTCTGCGTACACGCGATGATCCCGGCCTCCGCGGATGATGTAGGCGAGCCCGACAGTCGCGGAGCGGATGAACTGGCCGAGGAGCGCGGCGCCGAGACCCAGACAAGCCATCAGGGCGATGTTGCTCGAGAGCTGGGGCGAAGGAACGAGCAGCAATACCACCGCGATGGGCAGCATCAAGCCGCGACGCCGGAACGAAATGTCGCCAGCTCGCACCAGAAGTGGCGACTGCCGGATCGCTGATTGAGCGACGTTCACGACGCCCCTCCGCGACCGCGACCCGCGAACGCGCGCGCGGCGAGCGAGCGCGCCGCCTCGAAGATGCTGTGAAATATCGCTTCGATCTCGCGCCGGTCGTAAAGCTCGAGCGACTGCGTGGTGAGCTCGGCGATCATGGCCGATTCGCGCGCGCGGTCGTGCAGCGCGATGCCACGTCGCTGTTTGAGGTGCATGACCTTCAAAGCCAATGCACCGCGTCGTTCCAGCAATCGCAGCAGCTCGACGTTGACCTCATCGATGCTGCGTCGAAGGCGCGTGATCTCCTGCGCGCCGGGATCGGATGGTGCGACCCACTGCTCAGTTTCAAGCATCCTTAAGGCTCCTGCTCAGTCCGCCACGATCACGCGTGTTCTCTTGGCCGCCCAGGCAGCAGTCCAGAGGCTCGCGGCAAATGTGAGTGTCACGATCAGGGCCGTGTGGAAGCCCGCATGTTGCGCGGACAGCGCATGGTCTTGCGCCAGGCGCATCAGGCCCAGGAGGCTCAGGCCCCCGATCCAGCCACACACCGTTCCGTATTCCTTCACGACCAGGCGGCGCCAATGAAACGTCGTGTCCCGCAGGGATTGCCGCAGCCCGTTGAGGCGCAGGCTCCAGCGCGGCACCCGCTGACAGTAGGCAGCAAAGGCCGCACCGAACTCGCGGCGCAGGAACTCCTCCTCGGCCGCGACAATGCACGCATATGCAAGCACGAACAGCGGCACGGCCGTCGCCAGGCACGCCCACGAATTCGCTGCGATCGTGACGCCAATCAGGATCAGCATGTTACCGATGTACATCGGGTTACGGGTGTGCGCATACAGCCCGTCAGTCACGAGATCCCGCGCATACACGCGACGCTGCCGCCCCCCGCGGATGATGTACTTGAGCCCGATCGTGAGCGCGCGAACCGTCTGCCCGAGCAGTGCACAGGCGGCACCGACGGCGAGCGCGATCATGGGGTCGGCAAACAACCTCGGGCCGGGCAGGAGAACCAGCGCAAACGCGCAGGGAAACAGCATGTTTCGGTAGCGAAACAGGAGCCGGCCGAGCGCGCTCACTGCTTCACCGCGATCATGCCGCTGAAGTTGTACCACTTGAAAAAGACATCGACGAAACGAAAGCCGGTGCGCAGCAAGAGCTCGCGGTTCTCGAGCACTTTGTAGGGAACCAGCACGTTCTCGAGCGCCTCGCGCTTTTGCGTGATCTCGAGCTCGCTGTAGCCGTTGCGCCGCTTGAGCTCGTAGTAGTACTTGATGAAGAGCCGGTTGAGGAGCGAGTCCTCACCGAGCACCTTCTCGACCACCAGCAGGCAACCGTTGGGACGCAGGCCGCGAAAGATATCCGCGATCAGCCGGTCCCGATTGAGCGGCCGGATGAACTGCAGCGTGAGGACGAGCAGCACCACCGAGGCGTCCTGGATCCGCACGCCGTCGTTGAGGTCCAGACACAGCAGCTCGTAGGGCCGCTTCAGGCCGTGCTCAGCCAGCTTGGCGCGGCATTTCTGCAGCATCTCGGGGGAATCGTCGATGCCGACGAAGCGCACGCTGGGATGAACCCCCGGATCCAGGTTGAGAAAAGTCGTGCCGGTCGAGCAGCCGAAGTCGTACACCGCCGTGTCCGGAACGGCGAAATCGGCCGTCATTTCGGCGACCATGCGCTGAATCTCGACGTAGAACGGGACCGAGCGCGTCACCATGTCGTCGAAGACGCCCGCAACCTCCTGGCCGAAGTGAAAATCGTCCACTTCTTCCTTTTCAGCCCGAAACACCTGGTCGCGCGCGCGTTCCTGCATGGCCGTTTGACGGGCTGTCGCGCCATAATCCGTCGCGGCGCGACGGAATGGGCCCGTGGCAGCCGTCCAACGAGCAGCGCCCCAGTCCTGGACTGACGATTACAGATGGCCGAACACCCGCAAGACCTGCAGCTGGCGCGACGCCTGGTCGCCGGCGACGAGCGGGAATTCACGCGTTTCTTCGACGAGTACTACCCACGGGTCTTTCGCTTCGCCCTTGCCCGCCTGCGGCGCGACACCGATGCGGCGGACGAGATGGCGCAAAGGACCTTGTGCCGTGCCGCGCGCAAATTGCACCTCTATCGCGGCGAAGCGTCCCTGTTCACATGGCTGTGCCAGATCTGCCGGCACGAGATCCACGACCACGCGGAATCGCTGGCGCGAGAGGCCGCCCGCTTCGTATCGGTCGATGAGGACCCGACAATCCGCGCCGCGCTCGAATCGCTGCCGGCGGACGCTCACAGCGACCCTGTCGGAGTGGCGAATCGCGCCGACGTATTGCGCCTCGTGCAGGTGGTTCTCGACTATCTGCCGGCGGGTTACGGCAACGCGCTCGAATGGAAGTACGTCGAGGGGCTGGAGGTCACTGAGATTGCGGCGCGTCTTCAGGTCACACCGCTCGCCGCCGAATCGACGCTGGCGCGAGCACGGCGCGCATTCCGGGAGGGCTGGCTCAGCGTGACGGGGGAATGCCTCCCCGATGCGCTGGCCGGGGAGTCAGGTTCATGAACCACAAACCCACGAATTCAACGCGCTCGAAGTCGGACCCGATCGGTGAGCTGGTCCATTCCGCCGGACCGCGCGCGCTTCCGGATGCCGAGCGCATGGCGCAGGCCCGACTGTCCGTGCACACCGAGTGGCGCTCGAGCCTTGAGAGCCGACTCCGGGAACGCCGCCGGTGGCTGAGCGCGGCAGCGGTCGCAGCGATCGCCATTGGCGTTGGCATCGTCATGTTGCTGCAGCCCGCGCCGGCGGTGCAGGTGGCCACCACCAGCCGGATCGTCGGTACCGTCTCGGTGCAGCGTCCCGCGGGGACGGATGTCAGAACGGCCGCGCTGCGCGGTGAGGAACGGCTGCTGGTTGGCGACTGGCTGAAGACCGATGCGGAGAGCCGCGCACTGATTCGATGGGAACGGGGCGCCTTGATCCGCGTGGATCAACACTCGCGGCTCAAGCTCGAATCCGATCGCTCGCTGCGGCTCGAGCAGGGCGCGCTGTACGTTGAAGTCGATGAGCGGGCGGAAATCGCGCCGGACATCACGGTGTTCACGGCGCTCGGAACAGTTCGGCACGTCGGCACACGATTCGAGGTGCGCGTAACCGAAGGCGCGATGCAGGTGCGAGTGAGGGATGGAACGGCCGTGTTCAAGGGCGAGTCTCTGGCCGCAACGCTGATCGGCGCCGGGCAGCAGCTGTCGATCAATGGCGACCAGGCGCGGCTCGAGCAGGGGCCGCCGGCTGCGGATTCATCCTGGGAATGGACGCGGCGAATCGCACCGGACTTCGCGATCGAAGGCCGTTCGGTGTTCGATGCGCTTGAATGGCTGGGACACGAGAGCGGCCTCGAGATTCGTTACGCAGACGACGCGGTGCAGGCACAGGCACGCACCGCCGTCCTTCACGGCAGCATCGAGGGGCTGGCCATGCGCGAGGCGCTGATTGCCGTGTTGACGGGCAGCGGCCTGTCATTCGAACTGGCGGCGGATCGCGTGGAGATCCACAGGAGCCCGGAAAGAACATAGGGGCATGACGCAACTGCCGTGCGGGTGAGCAGGATGTACCATCTGCCGGCATGTCATGGATCCCCCGCCGCAGGACTCTGAGAGTCCTCGCCTGCCTCTTTGCGGGCTGGGCCCTAGTCCCCTCTGCCACGGCGGGTGAGGGCGTCACCGGTCGCCCGGTCGCCGAAATCCTGCGCGAAGCAGCCGGCCCGGGAGTGCAGGTCGTCTTCTCGGATGAGTTGGTGCCTCCGGATCTGCTGGCCTTAGTTGAGCCCACTGCGAAGGAACCCGTAGCAAGATTGCGGGAGATACTGCGCCCCCACGACCTCGCACTCGTGGAGCTGGCCCCTGGCCGATACGTCGTAGCGCGCCGCGACTCCGCTCCCGGCCCCGGCAGTGCGCGCTCACGTCCGATACCCACGGCCGTAGCGCCGATCGAGGAAGTGCGCGTGATCTCGAGCCGCTACACGCTGGCGGCGGAGCGGCTC
>Ga0209109_10000139_pt1 | contig 32579 bp, 38 predicted proteins | sample Rifsed10ft2_FD_184004 | JGI IMG/M metagenome (GOLD analysis project Ga0209109, IMG submission 184004) | Soil microbial communities from Rifle, Colorado, USA - sediment 10ft 2 (version 2) | ecosystem: Environmental > Terrestrial > Deep subsurface > Rock core/Sediment | place: Rifle, Colorado... | reverse complement strand
GCCGGAAAGCTCCTCGCCGCGTTCGGTTGCGAAGAAGATGAGGGCTGGCCGGCCGACGCCGCGGCGCTCGATACGGACGTCCACGAGGCCATCGGCGCGCAGGCCGTCAAGGTGGCGGCGCACCGCCTGCTGACTCAGGGAAAGCGCCTCGGCTAGCTGGGCTACCGTCGCCTCGCGGCGGCCGCGCACGTAGCCGAGGACCTGGTCTCGCGTGCTCTCCACGCCTCGACGATAGCTGAGGCACGCCGGTTTGTCAACATTATCGATGTTTTAATGTACTTTTGTTGCGAAATGTTCGCGGCGGTACGTGCCCAAGGCCAGGCTCAAGCCTGGCCTTCATGATCCTGAATCCGCCTCAGGCTATCGCGCAGCCGATGTTGCCCTTCCAGCCGTACTCGACCCTGCCCTCGCGGATGATGACGGGGACGGTGATCGAGTACTTGAGCGCCTCGTCGTACCAGCGCTTGTCCTTCATGACGTTGCGCTCTTCGAAGTCGACGCCTTCGGCCGTGAGGTCAGCGAGGGCCTTGTCGCAGGCGCTGCAGTTAGGCGTCGTGTAGATGATCAGCTTCTCCGCCATGGCGAGACCATTCTAGATCACGGCGCCAGTCTTCCACCGTTCGTCCTGAGCTTGTCGAAGGACGATCTGTCTTGCAGGGAAGCGTGCTTCGACAGGCTCAGCACGAACGGAGTCCTGGTAAGAGCCGCTAGACCCTCGCCCGCGCCAGCACCGCTTGCGTCGACGCGAAGGCGCGCCGCGCCGCCTCGTCAAGGTCGAGCGCCGCCAGTTCCTCCGACATGACCTCCACGGCGTAAGGCGCCCGCACGCCGAGTCCGTCCAGTAGCCGCACGAGGCCGGCGAGGTCGAAGTCGCCCTCGCCCGGCAGCCGGCGGCGTCGTCCCGTGTCCTCCCGCAGCGAGCCGACGAGGTCGCGGGCGCCGTCGTTGATCTGGACGGAGAAGAAGCGCTCCGGCGGGATGGCGCGCAGCTGGGCTGGGTCGGCGGCGCCGCGAAAGTAGTGCCAGGTGTCGATGAGGACGCCGCCGTTCGGCCGGCCGGCTTGCCGCACGACCTCCCACGCCGCGGCGGCGTCCGGGATGCCTGTCCAGGGCATGAACTCCAGGGCGACGCGCAGGCCGTGGCTGGCGGCCCGCTCGCACAGCGCGGCGAAGCGCTCGGCGACGCGCTCGATCGGCGCGAGCTCCCCGAGAGCCTCCGCGCAGCCGACGTTGAGGTTGAGGCTGCCAACAGCGGCGGCGACTTCGTAGAGCTGGCTCTCGCTGCGGCGCGCCGCCTCTCGCCGCGCCGCGTCGTCGGACGACCAGCCGGCGACGAACTCGATCTCGACGACGCGGACCTCGTAGCTATCGAGCAAGGCGCTCATGTCTTCGTCGGAGTAGCCGCGGGCGCTGGCGGCAGCGTAGTCGGCGTAGGTCAGGCCGATGCCCTGGAAGCCGGCGTGCGCGGCGGCGGCGACGCGCTCGGCGAAGGACCAGCGCGCCGGCTGGCCGCTGGCGGGCAGCGCGCCGGCGAGCGTCCAGTAGGAGGCGGTGAGGTCAGTCATGAGAGAGCTCCCAGGTCGAAGTCGGGGCTCAGAGGGTTGACAATGCGAACGCCTTCAATCGTCTGCCCGTCCTGCATATCTTCGCTGAGTAAGAAGCTCAGCCCGTTGAGTCGGGCAGTCGAGATTAGGAGAGCATCCCAGTACTGCACGCGGACAAGTCTCGATATCCGGATTGCCTCACGAACAGACTCTATGGAGAGATCGAACACTTCGAACAAGCTGACAAGGCGCCAGATGGCCCGCTCGGCCTCCTCCAAGCCCATGGCGACGCGGCTGCGATGCGTCAGGCTGACATACGTCTCGCCGAGTATCTGCGGGCTCACCGCCGCCACATTGAGCTCAGCCAGGCGGTTTACCACCTCAATCGCTCGACGGCGCTTCAGCACGTCTCTGGCATCGAATGCGTAGACGATGATGTTGCTGTCGAGCAGATAAGCGGGAGACCCGTTCACCGGATGTAGAGGTCTTCTCTGCGCCAGCGTGTTGTTCCGCCGCCCTTAGGCAGCCTCGCGGCACGTTCCTCCATCATGCAGAGGAGGTCACGCACCGCCTCCTCTCTGGACTCAGGCGCGGCAAGCTCTGGAAGCTCTTCGATGCCCCTGCGTATCAGCTCAGCCTCCGTCACACGCAGCGCCTTCGCGATGCGTTTCAGCTTCTCTTCCTGTTCAGGCTCAATGTAGACCTGCTTGCGGATCATTCTCATAACTTATACATCGTAGCATACATCGCCTGGCGATCCTACGTGCTGCTGTCCTCGCGCTCGATGACCTGGAAATCTTGCTCGTCCAGCGCCTCGTCGCTCGCCTTCGTCAGCGTCGCGGCGTCGGGCGACTCGCCGCGGCGGTAGGCGTCGTAGAGGGCGAAGAGGTCGCGCTTGTGCGGCCGCTTGCGGCCGATAGGGCAGCGCGTCCAGTCCTCGTAGGCCTCGTCGCAGTAGCCCTGCCGGTGCTCGCCGCACTTCGGTTGCAGGTAGCGGCCCAGCTCCGGGAACTTGCGCATGATCTCCGCCCGCATCATGGCGACGACCTTGCGGAACTCCCACTGGGCGCGCGTGCAGAGACGCAGGTCGGCGATGTGCAGCAGCTCCTGGAAGTTGACCGTGATCTTGAAGTTCGTGTTCGCGGCGTTGGGCAGGACGAAGCGGGCGTCCTCCGCCGGCACCCCGGCCTGCACCATGCGGTCGTAGAGCGCGGCGACGCGGTCGAACTCCGATGCCAGCTCGGCGTCCAGGCCGGCGCGCTTGACAGACTCCGGCACCGTGTAGGGGAACTCACCGCCTTTGAAGGTGACGTAGCGCTGGCTCTGCTGCTCGAAGCTGATGCCCATGCGGTGGCGGACGAACTGGTGGCTGAAGGCGCGCGTCACGCCGGCGATGCCGAACTCGAACCAGACCTGCTCCAGCGGCGAGGCGTGGCCGGTTTGCAGCCGCTTCTCGACGAAGTCCGCCATCTGCTCGCGCGTAATGCGCTCGTCCTTGATCCGGCGCTCGATCTGCATCGGCGTCAGCGACGAGTAGGCGGTGCGGTAGGCGAGGTAGAGGGAGCGTATGGGGTCGGAGGTGTGGTCGAGGAGCTTGACCTCGATGCCGCGGCTGGGGGGCTTCGTCTCGGGGGCTGATTCCACGTCTAGCGCCAGTCGCTGCGGTAGTCGAAGCCTTCGCGCCGGCGGCGGCGCTGCCAGCGCTCCGGCTGGGGCAGCGGGATGAGGTGCGACTGCGGGTGCGGCTCCCAGAGGCCGCAGGTCGTCGTCAAGTCCTCAAGAAAGGGCCCGACGCACTCCTTGCCTTCGCGCACCGGGTGCTGGCAGAGGACGACGATGGGGTCCAGGCGCCCCGGCTCGATGGTGCGCTTCAGGTACTGGCAGTGGACGGCGAGGCGCGGCTCGTTCCGGATCACGTGGCCATTTTAGGGCATAAAGGCATAACGCACAGAGCATAGGCAAGCGCTGAACGTTGTGCCCTGTGCCAGCTACAGCGGCGCGAAGGCGGCGCCCTGCGTCAGCACGACGATGACCGCGGCCAGCGCCAGAAACGGCGCGTAGGGCACGGCCTGCCGCCGGCCGACGACGCCGGCCAGGAAGAGGACGAGGATGACGACGCCGCCGGCGACGACGCCCAGCACCATCGCCTGGTAGGCGGCGGGCAGGCCGAGGGCGGCGCCGATGAGCACGGCAAGCTTCACGTCGCCGAGGCCGAGGCCGCCCCGCGTCAGCACCGAGAGCAGAAGAAACAGGGCGCCGCCGATGAGCGCGGCGAGGACGGCGCTCGGCAGGTTCGCGTCCGGCATGACCAGCGCGGCGGTGAGAGCAAGCAGGACGCCCGGGTAGGTCACGGCGTTCGGTACGCGGTAGCGCAGCAGGTCGGTGGCGGTGCAGATGAGCAAGGCTGCGACCAGCAAGGAGACGCCCGCCGCCTGCAGCAGGTCGAAGCGGGAGGCAGCGACGGCCATGAAGCCGGGGATGGGGATGACGACCGCCCAGCGCAGGCGCGCCGGCCAGGGGCCGTCCTGCCAGGGGAGGCGTCGCTGCGGCCGGCCACCGTCCTCCTCATCGTCGAGGTCTTCGGCCAGCCTGGTGAAGCGGAGGATCAGCCTCTCGGCCAGGAAGGCAGCCGGCAGCCCGGCGAGGAAGAAGAGTAGCTTCTCCATTCACTGAGATTATCGGCCGGGGCGCTGGCTGGGGTCAGGTCACTCCAGCGTCGTTATCGGCCGCGACTGGAGGAGGAAGAGCTGGTGGTTCGCGAGGCCCCACTCGACGTCCTGGGGGCGCCCGTACTGCGCCTCCACGCGGGCGGCGAGGCGCGCCACTTCCTGCGCCTGCTCATCGCTCAGTGAGGCGACGGAGCGCTTGTCCGCCGGGATCTGACGCTCGATGGTGCCGCCGCCGTCCGGATGGCTGTAGATGGCCAGCTCCTTCGTGAAGATGTCGCGCTCCAGCACGGCGAACGAGTTCTTGTCGATGACGAAGAAGTCGGGCGTGACGCGGCCGGAGACGACGGCCTCGCCCAGGCCCCAGCTGGAGTTGATGACGACGAGGTCGCGGGCGCCCGTGACCGGGTGAGCCGTAAAAGCGATGCCGGAGACGTCGGACGGCACCAGGCCCATGATGACAACGCCCATCGCCTCGTCGTGGGCGCCCACGGCGCCGCCGCGGGCGCGGTAGCGGATGGCCCGCTCCGACCAGAGGGAGGCGTAGCAGCGGCGCACCGCCGTCAGGACATCGGTGACGCCGCGCACGTTGAGGTAGGACTCATAGAGGCCGGCAAAGGAGGCGCTGGCGCCGTCCTCGGAGATGGCAGAGGAGCGCACGGCGCAGGCGAGGCCGGTCATCGCCGTCAGGGAGTCGTACGCCTCGCCGATCTCCTCCCGCAGGTCGTCCGGCAGCTGCGCGTCCTCAAGCAAGGAGGCGACGTGGTGGGAGGCGGCCTGAACGCCCTCGAACGTCTCGAGGTGAGCGCCGGCAAGCGCTTGCTCCAGCCGCTCGTCGATGCCTCCCGTCGCGACGAAGCGGCGGTAGCCCTCGGCGTTGACGCAGAAGCCCCCGGGCACCGGGAACCCGGCGCCGGCGAGCTCGGAGAGGGAGGCTCCCTTTCCCCCTACCCGCTCCCGCGGCAGCTTCCCTTCGTGGAACCACTCGATGTAAGTCATTCGCTAACCTTACCTGTAGCGCCTGAACACCAGGCAGCTGTTCTGACCGCCCAGCCCGAACGCGTTCGAGAGGACGACGTCCACCTTCGCCCGCCGCGCGACGTTGGGCACGTAGTCCAGGTCGCACGCCGGATCCGGGTACTCGTAGTTTATCGTCGGCGCGATGACCTGATCGCGCAGGGTGAAGACGGAAACCGCGCCCTCCACGGCGCCGGCGGCCGCCGCCAGGTGGCCGGTCATCGACTTCGTGGAGCTGATGGCGATGCCGTACGCGCGCTCGCCGAAGACCTTCTTTATCGCCGCCGTCTCCGTCTTGTCGTTCAGCTCCGTGGAGGTGCCGTGGGCGTTGACGTAGTCGACGTCGTCCATCGTCAGGCCGGCGTTTTCGAGGGCGCGGGTCATGCACAGCGCCTGCCCGTCGACGTCTGGCGCCGTGTCGTCCGTCGCGTCGAAGGACCAGGCGGCGCCGGCCAGCTCGCAGAGGATCGGCGCGCCGCGCCGGCGGGCGAACTCCTCCGCCTCCAGGACGAGGACGGCAGCGCCTTCGCCGAGGACGAAGCCGCTGCGCTTGGCGTCGAAGGGGCGCGAGGCCTTCTCCGGCGCGTGGTTCCAGGACTTCGTCAGGGCGCCGAGCCCGCCCAAAGAGGCGATGGGCACGCGGCTGATCATCGCCTCGCTGCCGCCGGCGAGCATGCATTCGGCGTAGCCGAGGCGGATGAGGTTCAGCGCCTGGCCAAGAGCGTCGCCGCCGGAAGCGCAGGCGCTGTTGACGCTGGAGTTGGGGCCCCTCACCTCAAGCAGGCGGCCGACGCGCACGGCAGCGCTGTACTGGCCGACGCGCGGCACGGTGAGCGGGTCGACGCGGCTGGGGCCGCGCGCCTCGATGACCAGCTCCTGCTCGCCGATGGCGAAGAGCATGCCGCTGCTGGCGACGAGCACGCCGATGGCATCGCGGTTGGCGTCGTCGATCGTCAGGTTGGCGGAGGCGACGGCCTCGTTGGCGGCGACGACGGCCATGTGGGTGTGGCGGCCGGAGCGTCGCGCCGTGCGCCGGTCCATGAGGTCCTCCGCCACGAAGCCCTTCACCTCGGCGGCGACCTGCACCTCGAACGCCTCCGGGTCGAAGTGGCTGATGCGGCCCGTGCCGGAGACGCCGGCAAGCAGCGCCTTCCAGCTGGACGGTGCGTCCAGGGCGAGGGGCGTGACCATGCCCACGCCGGTTACGACGACCTTGGGAAATTTCGCCATTCTTGCGTTGTCCTACTTTGTATCTTAGGGGGTAACGTCGGTCAATGGTGGCGAGACAGGTGCAGCGGCGGAGCGATAGGCAGGGGAAATCTCACCGGCCGCCTGTGCTAGAATCTGCCTATGGCGAAAGTCACCGTCTTGCCGGCCAAAATCGAGTTCGAGGCGACGGCGGGCGAGACGATAATGGGCGCTGCTCAGGCGCACGGCTACTACTGGCCGACGACTTGCAGCGGGCAGGGCATCTGCACCACCTGCCTCAGCGAGGTGATCAGCGGCAGCGAGCTGCTGGCGGGGATGAGCCGCAGCGAGCGCAAGACGCTGGTCGCCGAGCGAGGCGAGGCAGTGCTGGCGCTGTCCCTGCGCCTCGCCTGCCAGGCCGCGATTCTCCGCAGCGGTGCGATCACGGTGAGCAAGCCGGGAGTCCGCGCCGCCGACTCCTGACGCCGACTCGCCGGACAAAGCGAACTGGTAGAATGAATAGCCGGCTCCTATAGGAGGAATTCGCTTTGGATCTTGGTCAAATCGAGGCCTTCGTCCAGGTGGCAAACCAGCGCAGCTTCAGTCGCGCCGCCGAAGCCCTCTTCTTAACCCAGCCTTCCGTCACCGCCCGCATCCAGGCCCTGGAGCGCGACCTGGGCGAGCGCCTCTTCGAGCGCTCGGGGCGCGGCGTCCGCCTGACCGAGGTCGGCGCCTGCTTCCTGCCCCACGCCGAGCGTGTCCTCCAGGCCCTGGCGGCCGGCCGCGACGCCATCGACTCGCTGCGCAACCTCCAGTCCGGCTCCCTCATCCTCGCCTCAGCGACGACGGTGAGCACCTACATCCTGCCCGGCGTGCTGAAGACCTTCCGCGCCCGTTTCCCGCGCGTAGAGGTTTCCGTGCGCACGGGGCGCTCGGAGCAGGTGCTGGCGATGCTGCTGGCGGACGAGGCGCAGGTCGGCCTCGTACGTACCGTCTACCACCAGGACATCGAGACGAAGGGCCTCGTAGAGGACGAGCTGGTGCTCGTCGCCAACGCCGACGATGAGCTGGCGGGGCAGGGCTCCGTGACCGTCGAGCAGCTGGGCGACCACCCCTTCATCTTCTTCGACCGCAACTCCAGCTACTACTCGCTGGCGCAGGGGCTGTTCCGCCAGCACGGCGTCGTGCCGCGGACGCAGATGGAGCTCGACTCCATGGAGGCGACGAAGAAGATGGTGGAGGAGGGGTTGGGCATCGCCCTCTTGCCTCGCATCGCCATCGAGCGGGAGCTGGCGTCGGGCGAGCTGCGCGCCATCGCCATCACGGGCATGGCGAACCCGACGCGCCAGATCGCTCTCATCAGCCGTCGCAGCCGGCCGCTGGGCCCCGTCGCCCAGGCCTTCGTCGACCTCGTGCAGGAGATCTTCCTGCCGCCGCGCGCCGCTGAACCGCCCGTCCCGGCCGCCGCCGGCGCCCACTAGGCCACTAGCGCGCCGCGCAGCACGCCCGAAGCATGAACGCCCGAAGGCCAGGCTTAAGCCTGGCCTTCTGAGTTAAAATCGCTGCGACCAGCCAGAGGAGGAGAGCATGCCGGCCGACAGCCTCACGAACCTCTCGCTCAGCGAGGCGGCGCGACTCGTGGCCGCGCGAGAGGTGTCGCCCGTCGAGCTGACAGAGGCGTGCATCGCGCGGGCCGAGGCGCTGGACGCAAAGCTCAGAGCCTACATCACGCCGACCTTCGAGACGGCGCTCGCCGAGGCGAAGGCGGCGACCGCGGACATCGCCGCGGGCAAGAATCGCGGGCCGCTGCACGGCATCCCCTTCGCCCTCAAAGACCTCTACGAGACCGCGGGCGTGCGTACGACCGCCGCCTCGAAGCTGCGCGAGAGCTACGTGCCCGCCGCCGACGCCTTCGTCGTGACCCGCCTGAAGGAAGCGGGCGCCGTAATGCTCGGCAAGCTGAACCTGCACGAGTGGGCCTTCGGCGGCACCAACGTCAACAGCTACTTCCCCACCTGTCACAACCCGTGGGACCTCGCGCGCATCACCGGCGGCTCCAGCGGCGGCTCCGGCGCCGCGCTCGCGGCCGGCCTCTGCTTCGGCTCGCTGGGCAGCGATACGGCCGGCTCCATCCGCATACCGGCCTCGCTCTGCGGCATAACCGGCCTCAAGACCACCTACGGCCGCGTCAGCCTGCGCGGCGTCCTGCCGCTCTCCTGGTCGCTCGACACCGCCGGGCCGATGGCGCGCTCGGCTGCGGACTGCGCCCTCATCCTCCAGGCGATCGCCGGCTTCGACCCGCTGGACCCGGCCAGCGTCGACGCGCCGGTGCCTGACTACACGCCGGCGCGGGGTGAACGCCTCGACGGCCCTTCGACAAGCTCAGGACAGCGCCTGCGCGTCGGCCTCGTGACGAACTACTTCTTCGATACCGACGCTGTCGAGCCGGACGTAGCCGCCGCCGTCCGCGATGCGGCTGACGCGCTGGGGACGCTCGGTGCCAGCGTCCGCGACGTGGTCATCGCCGGCGTGGAGGATGCGCAGGCCTGGGCGCTGACGATGCTCGTCGCCGACGCCACCGCCTACCACGAGCCCCACCTGCGCGAGGGCGCCGCCGGCATCGGCGAGGCGGTGCTGACGCGCCTGCGCAGCGGGGCGCAGGTCAGCGGCGCCGACTACGCCCGCGCCCGCCGCTGCCAGGCCGAGCTCAGGGCGACGCTGCGTGAGCTCTTCCGCGAGGTCGACCTCCTCGTCTGCCCGACGTCACCCATCGTCGCGCCCAAGATCGAGGAGGTCGACGCGGCGACGCGGTCGCTGGCGCGCCACACGGCACCCTTCAACCTGGCTGGCGTGCCGGCGATCTCCGTGCCCTGCGGCTTCTCGAAGGCAGGTCTGCCCATCGGGCTGATGATTGTCGGGCGCTGGTGGGAGGAGGGGACGCTGCTGGGCGCCGCCCACGCCTACCAGCGGGCGACGGACTGGCACGCGCGGCGGCCGCCCATCTGATGTCGCGCCTCCTGGCCATCGCCGCCCTGCTCGCGGCGCTCGCTGTCGCCTGCGGCGGCGACGGGGCGACACCGGCGCCCGGCGCCACGTCGCCCGCGGCCGCGGAAACGAAGCCCTCCGCGGAGCCGACGGCCACGCCGCCGGCCGGCGCGTCGGAGGCCAATGTTGAACCTGTGTCCTTTGAGACCAAAGACGGCCTGCGCATCGACGGCCAGCTTTACACCACCCCTGGTCCCAAGCGAAAGGCCGTTATCCTCGCCGCGTCGTTCCTCCGACCTAAGGGCTGGGAGCCGCTGGCGCGCGACCTAGCCGCCCGGGGCATCGCCGCCCTCACCTTCACCATGCCTCGCTACGTGGACACAGGCGAAAGCCGCGATCTGGCACTGGCTGACGACGACATGGAAACGGCTGTCCGCTTCCTCCAGTCGCGCGACTATCCTCTCATCTACCTCGCCGGTGAGTTCGAGGCCGGGACGGTCGCGCTCCGCGTCGCGGCGCGCCTCGACCTCGCCGGAGTTGTCACCGCTTCGGCGCGCATCAGCAGCACCAGCGGGTCGACCATCGTCTTCGACGCGCGTCAGGACGTCGTCAGCGTGACCGAGCCGAAGCTCTTCCTCGCCGGCCAGGACTCTCTCTCGCCCGCCGTCGTCGACACGCTGATGCAGCTAGCGCCGCAGCCCAAGCAGAGTTGGGTGGCCGACAGCCCAGCGATGGGCTCTCAGATCATCGAGATCCCTGAGGCGCGCCGACTGATCATCGACTTCATCTCTCGCTAGGTCTCAGGCGCGCACCCGCAGCGCCGGTCGCAGGCTGAGGCCGACGAGGAGCACGGCCGCCAGCGCCGCGCCCGTCGCGCCCAGGGCGAAGGGCGCCCAAACGCCGACCACGTCCCAGAGCACGCCGGCAATGGCGCTGGCGAAGAGCGCCGCGAAGCCGGTGAGCATGCCGTGCAGCCCCAGCAGCGAGGCGCGCCGCTCCACCGGCGCTAGATCGACGACGAACGCCCGGCCCACACCCTCCGTCAGGGCGATGTAGAGGCCGTAGACCGCGAACAGCGGCCAGACGTAGGCGGCGTCGTCCGCGAGGGCAAGGCCAGCGTAGACCGCGGCGAAGACGACGAGGCCGACCACGTAGACGCGTCTGCGGCCGACGCGGTCGGAGAGGATGCCGGCCGGCAGGGCGGCGCTCATGTAGACGAAGTTGAAGACGACGTAGGCGAGCACCGCGGCCGTCGTCGAGAGGCCCAGGTCCTTGGCGCGCAGGATGAGGAAGATGTCGCTGGAGTTGCCGAGGGAGAAGATCAGCGCCGCGCCGAAGAAGAGGAGCAGCCGCTTGTCCAGGCCGCGCAGCGTCAGCGGCACGGGCTGCGGCGCGCCTTCGGCGGCGCGCCGATCCTTGACGGGCAGCAGCGAGGCGATGCTCAGGAAACCCGGCACCGCGGCTATAAGGAAGACCAGGCGCAGCCTCTCGTCCAGCAGGGCGACGAGCGCCAGGCCCAGCAGCGGCCCGACGACGGCGCCCGCCGTGTCCATCGATCGGTGCAGGCCGAAGGCGCGGCCGCGCAGCGCCGCCGGCGTCGAGTCGGCGATGAGGGCGTCGCGCGGGCTGCCGCGCATCCCCTTGCCAAAGCGGTCGATGAAGCGGGCAAGGAGGACGACCGGCCAGGCGTACGCCGCCGCCAGGACCAACTTGCCCGCCGCCGCCAGGCCGTAGCCGCTGATCACCAGCGGCAGCCGCCGCCCCAGCCGGTCCGACAGCCAGCCGGAGACGAGCTTCATCAGGCTCGCCGTGCTCTCCGCGACGCCTTCGATGAGACCGACGGCCGCCACCGGCGCGCCCAGCGTCGTCGTCAGGAAGATCGGCACGATGGGGTAGATCATCTCCGTGCTGACGTCGGCGAAGAAGCTGGTGACGCCGAGGAGGACGACGTTGCGCGGCAGGCCGGCCACCGACCGCCGCAGCCTGCCGGCGAGCGGCTTCGTCAGCGCTCCGCCTGCCATCCTATGTCCGAAGGCTCTACTCGACGGCCTCGGCGGCCGCCTCGGTCGCCGTGCGCTCCTCGAGGGCGTTGACGCCGGAGCGGACGGTGGCGGTAAAGGCGGCCAGCTGCGTCTCCAGGCGCCGCAGCATCTCGAGCGCGTAGCGGTCCGCCTCGTCCATCTGGTTGGCGGCGGCCTGCTCAGCCTGGCGCAGGCGCGCCTGCACCTGGGCCTGCGCCTCGTCCAGGAGCTGCTGCGCCCGCTCCTCCGCCCGCTCCGTGATAGCGCGCGCCTCCCGCTCCGCCGCCTGGATGAGGGCGCTCTCCTCGACCTTCTCCTGCGCCTCCAGCTCAGCGCGGTGGACGATGGCGTCGCCCTCGCGGCGCGCCTCCTCGAGGACGCCGTCTCGCTGCTCAACGAGCTCGCGCGCCTCCTTGATCTCCCACGGCACCGTCGATCGCATCTGGTCGACGAGCTCCAGCAGGCGGCGGCGGTCGATGACGATTCCCTGGCCGATAGGCATGCGCCGGGCCTCGCCCACCAGCTCTTCCAGGCGATCGATGAGGTGGAGGATGTCCACTGCCGCTCCTTGTCCTGAGCTTGTCGAAGGGCCTGCCCTTAGCCGGCCTGCCCGAGCCCTGTCGAAGGGATGGGCGGCTCAGGCCTCGCCGAACTTGCGCTTGAGCGCGGCCGCCGCGTTCGCCGGCACGAAGTCGGAGACATCGTACCCCAGCGAGGCAACCTCGCGGATGCGCGTGCCGCTGATGTACAGGTGCTCGAGCCGCGCGATGAGGTAAACGGACTCGATCCCCGGCGCCATCTTGCGGTTCATCAGCGCCATGTCGAACTCGGCCTCGAAGTCCGTGCTGCCGCGCATGCTGCGGATGAGCACCGTCGCCCCCTGGTTGCGGGCGAAGTCGACCGTGAGGCCGTTGTAGGCCACGACCGTGACGTTACGCTGATCCCGGATCGCCTCGCGGAAGAGAGCCACGCGCTCCTGCGTGTCGAAGAGGGCCGACTTCGAATCGGCGACGCCAACAACGACGCTTTCGAAGAGGGCGGCTGCGCGCCTCGCCACATCAAGATGGCCATTCGTCACGGGATCGAAGCGTCCGGCAAAGAGAGCGATGGGCAAGGCAGGACCTCTAGCGGTAGAGCGTAACGCGCGTATCGCCGTAGCGACGGCTCGTCAGCTGCCGGCGCCCGGCGAGCTCGGCCGGCCACTCGCGGCGCTTCGAGTGCTCGACGACCAGCGTCCCTTCCGGCGCCAAGAGTCCCCTTTCGATGACCTCGGCCAGCTCGTTCTCCGCCTGATCATACTCGTAGGGCGGGTCAGCGACTACCAGGGTGTAGGGGCCCTTCAGGCGCGAAAGCGCCCTGCGCACCGGCAGGGGAAAGACACGGCCGCGCTGCAGCAGGCCCGTGCGGGCAAGGTTCTCGCGGATCACGTCGCAAGCCCTGGCGTCCGCCTCGACGAAGTCGCAGCCGCCGGCGCCGCGGCTCAGGGCCTCGATGCCCATGGCGCCGGTGCCGCTGTAGAGGTCGAGCACGGCGGAGAAGTCGGCGCCGCTCGCCTGCAGGATCTCGAAGACCGCCTCGCGCACGCGGTCCGAGGTCGGGCGTACGCCGGAGCGCGGCGGCCCTTTGAGCCGGCGGCCGCCGGCGACGCCGCCGATGACGCGCAGAGGCATCGGCTTAGGGCACGCGCGTCGGCGTCGCCGTCGGCGCGGGCGTCGCGGCCGCCGCCTGCACCCGCAGGATCATCTTCTGGGCGGCGCGGATGACGCCATCGCTGACGATAAGGGAGACCTCGTAGTCGCCGGGCTGGCTGGGCGCCCGCCAGACGACGTTGCCCTTGGCGCCGGGCTCGCTCTGGCCCGCCTGCACCTGCCAAAGGGGGCGCAGGAGGACGCCGTTCGGCTGGACGAGGGTCACGCTGCCCGACTCAACGTAGGCGCGCAGCGTGCCCCAGATGGAGGGTAGCTGCGGGCTGAGGGAGACGTCGTCGATGGCGACGCCGCCCAGCCCAAAGCGCCGCGCCAGGTCTACGCGGAAGGCAACGCTGAGGCCGTTCTCCAGCCAGACCGTCCGCTGGCCGCCGCGGCCCGGATAGGAGAACGAGACGGCGAAGGCGCTATCGTCCCAGCGCAGGCCGCTAGCGCCGTCGTCCTGGAAGATGTTCTTGCCGACGATGACCACCTGAGTGTTCGGCGTGATCTGGGAGCTCGTCCGCACCTCGATGGTGCTGGCCAGGCTGAGGCCCTCGTACAGCGAGAGCTGGCGCAGGCCGTCGCTGCCCTTCTCGGTGCTCAGGCGCGTCACGATGAGCGCCACCTTCTTCAGGTCGACCTTGTCTTTGAGGAAGCCAAGCGTCTCCTCCATCTGCTTGTAGTAGACGGAGGGGTCCGGCGCGCCCACCAGCTTGAGCACGTCGGCGCGGGCCCCCAGCTCGCTCCAGTCGTAGGCGCCGGTGTCCCAGCTGACGCCCGTCTTGGCCGGCGCCGGCAGCGTGATGCTCAGGGAGCGGTTCGACTGGTGCAGGCGGTCGGCGAGCCCGTTGACGAAGGCGGTGAAGTCGGCCTTGCGCGCCGGGTTGATGCCCCGGTAGTCGATGTCCACGCCCGCGTTGGCCGGCAGGATGGCCAGCTGGACGAGGGCGTTGATGTGCGCCTCCCGCAGCGACGGCGAGGCGAGGATCGAGTTCACGGCGTCGACCTCCGCCTGCGTCGAGGCGCGCACGGTGGGCATGACGCTGCCCTGAGCGTCGGGCAGGCTGGTGGCCGTGCCGGTCAGCGTGCCATCCGCCGCCGGCCTGAAGTCGACGGGGTTGATCGTCGCCAGGACGTCCAGCGCCTCCGGGTCCGGCTGAGCGCCGGACGGCAGCCAGCCGCTGACCAGGCCGGCGCTGGCGATGCGCCGCAGGACGGCGAGGTTCGCCGGCCGCTCCGCGACCTGGCCCTTGGCGGCCGTCCCGTCCTCTGTCAGCGTCGCCGCGGCCAGGCGCTCCCACTTGCCGTTGCGGTTGGTGTAAAGAGCGAGGTTGCGGCCGTCGCTCGTCGGCTGCAGCAGCGGCACCGTGATGTCGCAGGGGCAGTTCTCCTTCGCGTCGACCTTGAGGAGGGCGCTCAGCGCCTCGAAGCCCTCCGGCGCCTTCGGCGCCTTGCTCGTGGCGCGGCCGACGGCGGGAGCGGCGCCGCCGTCCGAGTCGCCGCCGCCGAAGAGGTCGATGGGCAGGAGGACGAGGGCGAGGAGGATGATGCCGATGACGCCCATTCCCACCAGGACGAGCCGCGCCGTGCGGTCGCGGTCGTTGGGGTCAAGCATGCGGTCGAAGGGGCCGGGCTCGTTCAACGCGGCGTCACCTCCACGGTCACTTCCAGCGCGCGGCCGTCGCGCAGCAGCTGGACGCTAACGCGAGCGCCCGGGCTGACCCGCGCGAGGGCGTTGAGGAAGGGGGTTGCGGCGTCCAGCTCCGTCTGACCCAGGCGCAGAATGACGTCGCCGACGCGGATACCCGCCTTCTCCGCCGGGCTGCCGCCGAAGACGCGTCGCACCAGCGCGCCGCGGTCGACGCCGAGGCCGAGAGCCTGCGCCGCGTCGGCGTCGATATCCTCGTGCTCGACGCCGAAGTAGGGCCGCGGATATTCGCCGCGATCGATGATCGACTCGACGATCGGCCGCATCGTCCGGCTGGAGATGGCGAAGGAGATGCCGAAGAGCGGGTCTTCGGCGCCGATGTCGCGGAAACTGACCACGCCAACGACCTCGCCCCGCAGGTTGACCAGCGGCCCGCCGCTGCTGCCGACGTTGATCGCCGCGTCCGTCTGGATCAGGTCCTCGCGGTAGATGCCGCCCAGGAGCTTGCGCCGTCCGAGGCCGCTGACGACGCCGACCGTCACGCTGTTGCGGTAGTCGATGTCCGGGCTGCCGAGGGCGATGAGCGTCTCGCCGAGGGCCAGCGCCTCCGAGTCGCCGAGGTCGAGGGCGGTCAGGCCTCCCGCCGGGATGCGGAGAACCGCCAGGTCAGTGAACGGCGCGTCGTGGGAGACGAGCTCCGCCGGCCGTATCTCGCCGTCGTTCAGCACCACGGACAGCTTACCCTGAACGCTGACAAGATGCTCGTTGGTGACGACGAAGCCGCGCGCGTCGGCGATGAAGCCGGCGCCGCCGGCGACGCCGCCGCCCTGCGCCGCCGGCAGCTCGTTGATCACCGTCACGACCGCCGGCAGAGCCTCCGCCACAGCGCGGACGACAGCGTCGGCGTCGCCTGTCGCGCCGCCGGCCGGCCCATCGGAGTCATCAAGCATGAGGCTGACGACGGCGCCGGACGTTGCCCCGGCGACGATCGCCAGCGCCAGGACGGCCGCAGGCCAGCCCAGGGCCGGCCGTCTTCGAGGAGCGCGCTCCAGTCCCTCGTCATTCACTGATAAGGAGAGTTATCAATTAATCGCGGCCATTCTAGCACAGCAGCGCGACCGCCTGCTGGCAGTCAGGCCTTCTCTCTTACGTAAGCTGTTGGTTATGGCCTTAGCGACCTTTGTTGACTTGGCGGGGCCCGCTTCCTACAATGCATCCGCTATCGAGCATGCCCCGGTCTGCTAGCAAAGCGCGCATTCGAAGGAGTTAGAGTTGGCCTTGGCCCTGCGAGACTACGAGCTTGTTGTCATCCTCAGCCCGGAAATCGGCGACGACACTGTCAGCGCCAGCATCCAGCGCGTGCAGGAAAGCGTCACCAGCCGCGGCGGCGAGGTGGTGGACGTGAACCACTGGGGCAGGCGGCGCCTGGCCTACCCCATCAAGCGCCATCTGGAGGGCAACTACGTCGTCAGCCAGATCAAGCTCGACCCGACGCAGGTTCCCGACCTCGAGACCAACCTCCGCATCTCGGAGGAGGTTATCCGTCACCTGATCGTCAAGGCAGGCGAGTAGCAGCAGCGACCCCAGAGGCCAGACTGCGGGGGAAACGGAAATGGCGGACGGCCTAAACAAGGTGATGCTCATCGGCAACCTGGGCACGGACCCGGAGATGCGCTACACGGCCAACGGCAGCGCCGTGACGACCTTCCGCCTCGCCGTCAGCCGCAGCTACGGTGGCGATGGCGAGCGCAAGGAAGAGACCGAGTGGTTCACAGTCGTCACCTGGAACAAGCTGGCGGAGCTTCTGGGCCAGCACCTGCAGAAAGGCCGCAAGGTCTTTGTGGAGGGCCGTCTCGCCAGCCGCAGCTGGGACGGGCCGGACGGCCAGAAACGCTACCGTACGGAGGTCATCGCCAACCAGGTCCTCTTCCTCGACCGGCCGCACGGCGCTCCCCTGGCGGAAGCCGGCACTCCCGCTGGCGAGATGGACGCGGATGATCTACCCTTTGAGCAGTAACCCGCTCCGGTCTGCCCTGAGCCCACCTGCCCTGAGCTCCGTCGAAGGGTCGAAGGGCCGGCCGGCCGGCGGGCCGGAGGCCAGAGAGCGATAGTGAGCGAAGCAACAGACGAAGCAGCGCGGCCAGCCGTCAGCGAGGACCCGGGCCAGGCGCCCCGTGGCGAAAGGCCGCGGCGCCGTGCCGGCGGTCGCTTCGGCCGGCGGCGCGTCTGCGCCTTTTGCGTCGATAAGGTGACCGTCATCGACTACAAGGAGCCGGGCAAGCTGCGCCGCTACATCTCCGACCGCGCCAAGATCGAGCCGCGGCGCAAGACGGGGACCTGCGCCAGCCACCAGCGCCTGCTCACCATCGCCCTCAAGCGCGCCCGCCACCTCGCCCTGCTGCCCTTTACCGCGGAGCACATCCACCTCACCGGCGTCTTCCCGTCGCGCGCTTGATCGCCGCCACGGCCTGAAGCGACAATTGGGCATGCTACCTGAGGGGGTCGCCCCACCGTGAGCCGCCGCGCGCGCACGCTCGCCCCGCGTTCCATCACCAGCCTCGACCCGGAACGACGCAACGCCATCCTCCTCATCGCAGGCATCGGCATCGTCATCGGCCTCGCCCTCGCCCTCGTCGCCTACGGCTACTACAACGACCGCATCGCGCCCAAGCACGAGACCGTACTCAAAGTCGGCAAGCGCGAGTTCGACTACGCCTTCTTCGAACGGCGCGTCCGCGCCGAGATCGAGCTCGGCAGGATCAGTCAGGGGAACATCGCCAACGGCCTCAGCTTCGTCTTTGCCGTCCTGGAGCGCGAGGAGCTGGTGCGCCAGGCGGCGAAGAGCAGCGGCGTGACGGCGAGCGCAGAGGAGGTCGAAGAGCAGATCAGGAAGAGCCTCAGCCTATCCGAGGGCATAAGCCGGGACGGGTTCGCCGAAAACTACCGCTACGAGCTGCTGCGCCTCAAGCTCTCGCCGGACGAGTACGGCGAGAGCGCCCGGGCGCAGGTGCTGGAGGCGAAGCTGCGCGCCCAGCTGGCGGCCGCCGCGCCGGCGCAGACGGACTTCGTTTCGATGCGCCTCATCCAGGTCGCCTCGCTGGAAGAGGCCCAGCAGGCGAGGCAGCGCATCGAACGGGACGAGTTCGGCAACCTGAGCAACTCCTTCGGCGTCGTCGCGACCGAGGTCTCCAGACACGCCTCCAGCGAGACCGGCGGCGAGATGGGCTGGCGGGCGCGCGGCTCGCTGTCGACCAAGGTGGAGGAGGTAGCCTTCAGCCTGACCGGCCTCAGCGACGTCATCGAGGCGAACGGCAGTTTCTTTCTCCTCTACGTGCGCGGCACGGCGGTGCGCGACGTCGGTGAGGAAGACCGCGACGAGATCGGCCAGCAAGGCCTGGCGAACCTGCTCACGAAGACGCGGGACGAGCTCGGCTCCGAGATCGTCGCCACGGAGGAGCAGTTGCAGCGGCTGGTGATCAGCCTGAACCGGTCCTTTGGCTAAGAACGGTCCCGTCCACCTTGCCCTACTCGGCGCCGGCACCGTCGGCAGCGGCGTCGCGCGCGTCCTCGCCCAGAAACGGGACGTCTTCGCGCGCCAGCTGGGCCGGCCCATCGACATCGCCGGCGTCCTCGTCCGCGACGCCGCGAAGGGGCGGCCAGACATCGACCCGGGGCTGCTGACGACCGACGCCGCCCGCCTCCTGGACGACCCGGCGGTCGACATCGTCGTCGAGGTGCTTGGCGGCGAGCAGCCAGCGCTCGACTTCATGACGCGAGCCCTCGAAGGCGGCAAATACGTCGTCACGGCGAACAAGGAGGTGATGGCGAAGCACGGCCCGCGCCTGCTCGCCCTCGCCCGCCAGCGCGGCGTCGACCTCCTCTACGAGGCCAGCGTCGGCGGCGGCATCCCCATCATCGCCCCGCTGAAGCGAGACCTCCTCGCCAACCGGATCACGGCCGTCTCGGCGATCATCAACGGCACGACCAACTACATCCTCACGGCGATGAGCCGCGAGGGCGCCGACTTCGCCGAAGCGCTGCGTCGCGCCCAGGAGCTGGGCTACGCCGAAGCCGACCCCTCCAACGACGTGGAGGGCGAGGATGCGCGCTACAAGCTCGCCATCCTCGCCAGCCTCGCCTTCCGCTCGCCCGTCCGGCCGGACGACATCTATCGCGAGGGCATCACGAAGCTCACCGCCAACGACTTCCGCTACGCCGCCGAGCTTGGCTACGCAATCAAGCTCCTCGCCATCGCCCGCTGGCAGGACGGCGGCATCCAGGCGCGCGTCCACCCGACGTTCCTGCCCGCGGACGCGCCGCTGGCCAAGGTGGACGGCGTCCTCAACGCCGTCCAGGTCGAAGGCGACCTTGTCGGCCGGGTGAACTTCCAGGGCCCCGGCGCCGGCAGCCTGCCGACGACCAGCGCCGTCATCGCCGACGTGCTGGACGCCGCCCAGAGCATCGTCGGCGGCCGGCGCGAGGTCTACGCCGCCGAGGAGGCCCCTTCCCGCGTCGTGCCGATGAGCGAGCTGCTCACCCGCTACTACATCCGCCTCACCGTGGCGGACCGGCCCGGCGTCCTCGCCCAGATCGCCACCCGCTTCGGCGAGGCCCAGATCAGCATTGCCTCCGTCATCCAGAAAGAGACTCACTTCGACGCGCAGACCGCCGAGTTGGTTATGATGACCCACGAGGCGCGCGAGGCGTCCATGCAGAGCGCCCTCGCCGCCGTCGCGGAGCTAGCCGTCGTCCAGGAGATCGGCAACTTCCTCCGCGTGGAGGAGCAATGACGACGAGACGAGAGGTCCCCCTCACCGGCGACGCCAGCGCCTGGATCCACAGCGAGCTTTCCGAGCTGAAGAGCCGCCTGTCGCTCCTGCAGCAAGCGATGGACCAGAGCCGCGGCGTCGCGGCGGAGGCGGCCGAGGCCGCCCACCAGCTGCGCGCCCGCCTGGACCAGTTCGACGGCCAGGCGGCGGCGCTCTCCCACCTGCAGAACGACCAGCACACGCAGCGCGAGCAGCTCGCCCGCGCCCAGGACGACGTCCACTCCCTGCGCCAGAGCCGCGAGGAGATCGAGCGCCGGGCCGCGGCCGAGGCGGAGCGCGCCCGCCAGGAGAAGAACGAGGCCGGCCATCGCTTCGCCGACATCGAGCGCCAGGTCGAGGCCTGGCAGGAGCGCCTCGGCGGCGTCGAGGAGCACAACCGCCGCACGCTGGAAGCCGTCGCCCAGGTCACCATGCGCCTGGAGGCGATGGAGAGCGAGAGCTCGGAGCTCGGCACGCTGCAGTCGCGCGCCCAGACAACCCTCAGCCGCCTCGACCAGGACGTGCAGCGCCTCTCGGCCGGCGTCGCCGGGCTGCAGCGCGAGGACGAGGTGCAGCGCGAGCGCGCCGGCAACGCCCTGGAGGTGCTGCGCCGCCTCGAGGGCGAGGTCGAAGCGCTGAAGGCGGAGGCGAACCGCATCACCCGCCTGGACGACCGGCTGGAGCTGGTGCAGGCGGAGCGCACCCGCCACAACGAGCGCCTGAACGACATCACGACGGAGCTGGAGCGCGTCGACGCCCGTCTCATCGCCCACGATGAGCGCCTTGTCCTCTCGGAGACGCGGCAGGGTGCCTACCAGGAGGAGCTGCGCCGCCTGCGCGAGCATTTGCAGCTGGACCGCGAGCAGCTGCGCGCCTTCTTCCACTCCCTCAACGAGCTCGAGTCGGACATGCGCAAGCGCCAGATCGCGGCGCTGGAGAAAGAGATCAGGGACATCAGGAGCCGTGCCCTCAACTTCACAGAAGAGTAGCCAGCCCGAGCAGCGGCGGGTCGGGGTGCTCGCCCGCTACGCCGACTTCCTGCCGCTGACGCCGGCGACGCCGCGCATCGACCTGGGCGAGGGCAGCACGCCCCTCGTGCGCTCGCGCCGCCTCGGGCCTTCCATCGGCGTCGAGGAGCTGTACTTCAAGCTCGAGAGCTGCAACCCCACCGGCTCGTTCAAAGACCGTGGCATCGTCGTCGCCGTCGCCAAAGCGATGGAGCAGGGCGCGAAGGCCGTGCTCTGCGCCTCCACCGGCAACACCAGCGCCTCCGCCGCCGCCTACGCCGCCCACTGCGGCCTGGACGCCTACGTCTTCCTGCCCAAGGGGCGCATCGCGCCGGGAAAGCTCGCCCAGAGCATCGCCTACGGCGCCCAGATCGTCGCCATCGACGGCAGCTTCGACGACTCGCTGCGCCTGGCGCGCGAGTTCAGCGACCGTCATCCCGTAGCGCTGGTCAACTCGATCAACCCCAACCGCATCGCCGGCCAGAAGACGGCCGCCTTCGAGATCGTCGACGCCCTGGGCGAGGCGCCGGACAGCCTCTTCATCCCCGTCGGCAACGCCGGCAACATCACCGCCTACTGGGCCGGCTTCAAGGAGTACGCGTCGCGCGGCCTGGCCGGCCGGACGCCGCGCATGATGGGCTTTCAGGCCGCCGGCGCGGCGCCCATCGTCCTCGGCCATGTCGTCGAAGACCCGCAGACCATCGCCTCCGCCATCCGCATCGGCAACCCGGCGAGCTGGAAGGGCGCCGTCGCCGCCCGCGACGAGTCCGGCGGCGCCATCGACAGCGTCACGGACGAGGAGATCATCGCCGCCTACCGCCGCCTGGCCAGCGAGGAGGGCATCTTCTGCGAGCCGGCGTCGGCGGCCGCCGTCGCCGGCCTGATCAAGGTCGCCGCTGCGTCTAACCTTCGCGGCGCGACCTGCGTCTGCGTCATTACCGGCGCCGGCCTCAAGGACCCCGATACGGCCCTCGACATCCCGCGACGCCAGATCGACGTGCCCGCCCGCCTCGACGCTATCGAGGCGGCGCTGGGCGTCGCCTGAGCCTCACTCCACGTAGGTGACGACGCGGCCCGGGTCGAGCGCCTCCAGGTCGAGCTGGCCGGCGCTCCACGCCTGCTGGTGCTCGTCGCAGAGGTAGAACCAGAAGCGCTCGTGCACGTCGTGCGTCTCCAGGTGCTGGTGCCTGCCGGGGTTGCGGCAGGACACGCCGGCGGCGCGCGCCGCGCAAGCCTGCTGCTGGGTCTCGCCCATCTGTTTCGCCTCCTGAAATCGATCCTTGGGGCGCGGGCGCCAAGGCGCGAGAGCCTGCCGGCCCGTTTCCCCGGCCACGACAGCCACGGACGGACGAACGCGCCTCCAGGCGCGCTGAGTGACGAAGGTCACGCCCGCGCCACCGAGGCCGCGCTAGAATACATTGCGCACCTTCGGCCGATATGCTGCAATATCCTGCGAACGTAAACGTTAGACTAGCCAGATTTGGAGGAGTCCGATTGCAGGGAGCGGTACCCGGCGCTGACGTTCGCGAGGTCGACCTGGGAATCGAAGACCTGCTGCGTCGGCGTGAGGAGCGCCCCGTCTTCCTCCACCCGGCCTGGCTCCGCTGCTGGCTCTCCGAGTTCGGCGCCGGCTGCGAGGCCTGCTTCTGCGCCGTCAGCGACGACGGTCTCCTCGGCGTTGCCCCCCTTATGCGCACCGACGACCGCCTCACCTTCGTCGGCGACGGCTCGATCTGCGACTTCATGGACCTCGTCGTCGACGAAGCGCGGCGGGACGAGGGCTACGCCGCTCTCTGGCGCCAGATCTGCGCCGAGGAGTGGTCGGAGCTGGACCTCTGGGGCCTCATGGCCGCCTCGCCCACGCGCGCCGCCGTCGCCGACCTTGCCCGCGCCGCCGGCTACGCGGTCGAGGAGGAGGTCGAAGCCGTGGCGCCGCGCCTGGCGCTGCCGGCGACCTGGGACGGCTACCTCGCGTCGCTAAGCAAGAAGGACCGGCACGAGCTGCGGCGCAAGATCCGCCGCCTCTTCGAGAGCGGCGGCGCCGTCGAGCTCGAGGTCCTCAGCGAGCAGCGCGACGTCGCCGCCGCCATGGACACCTTCCTCGAACTGCACACGCGCAGCCGTCAGGACAAGACCGACTTCATGACGGAGGAGATGGCCGTCTTCTTCCGGCGCATGGCCTCCGCCCTCGCCGCCGAAGGGCTGGTCCGCCTCTTCCTGCTGCGGATCAACGCCCGGCCGGCGGCCGCCGTCCTCTGCTTCGACGCCGGCAGCTACCTCTACATGTACAACTCCGGCTACGACCCGGCCTTCGCCGGCCTCTCCGTCGGCCTCGTCTCCAAGGCGCTCTGTCTGCGCTGGGCGATCGAGAACGGCAAGAAAGGGCTGGACTTCCTGCGCGGAGACGAGCCCTACAAGTACGACTTCGGGGCGAAGGATCAGCAGATCTACCGCCTGCGCGTGAGGCGCTAGCCGTGCAGCACCGTACGGAGCCTCCTGAAGGGCTGCGCGTCGCCGTCATCAGCGCCCACACGTCGCCGCTGGCGCGGCCGGGCGGCAACAAGACGGGCGGCCTCAACGTCTACGTGCGCGAGCTGGCGCTGCAGCTCGTCGCGCGCGGCTGCCGCGTCGACATCTTCAGCCGCGCCGCGAGCCCCGGCACGCCGCAGGTGACTGAGCTTGCGCCCGGCCTGCGCGTCATCCACCTGCGCGCCGGCCCGGCCCGCCACCTGGCGCCGGAGAGCGTCTACAAGCACCTCGGCGCCTTCGAGCGAGCGCTCATTGATTTCGTGAACGCCGACCCTTCGGACGGCGGCCGGTACGACCTGATCCACAGCCACTACTGGCTCTCCGGCCTCGTCGGCGAGCGGCTGAAGCTCGCCTGGGGCGTGCCGCACCTGACGATGTTCCACACCCTGGGCGAGATCAAGAACCGCGCCAGCCTCTCCGAGCACGAGACCGAGCTGCGCATCCGCTGCGAGCAGCAGGTCATCGCCGGCGTGGAGCGCGTCGTCTGCGCCACGGAGCAGGAGCGCGCCCTGATCCGTCAGCTCTACGGCGCCGACGCGGCGAAGGTGACGGTCATCCCCCTTGGCGTCGACCTTGACCGCTTCCGGCCCGCCGACAAGGAGTCGGCGCGCGCGGCGCTGGGGCTCAAGGACGAGCGCATCGTCCTCTTCGTCGGCCGCCTCGAGCCGCTCAAGGGCGTCGACATCCTCATCGACGCCGCCGCCATGCTGGAGAGCGACGTCGACTGCAGCGTCCTCATCGTCGGCGGCGACGAGAGCGCCAGCGCCCAGGTGGCGCGGCTGCAGGAGCAGGCGCGCCGGCGCGGCATCGAGCACCGCGTCGCCTTCGCCGGCGCCGTCGACCACGAGCTGCTGCCCCTCTACTACAACGCCGCCGACGTCTGCGTCGTCCCCTCCCACTACGAGAGCTTCGGCCTCGTCGCCATCGAGGCGATGGCCTCCGGCGTGCCGGTCGTCGCCTCGCGCGTCGGCGGCCTCGCCGGCACGGTGAAGGACGGCGAGACCGGCTACCTCGTCCCCTGGCTCTGCCCGGAGCCCTTCGCCGAGCGCATCGACCTGCTGCTGGAAAACGATTCGCTGCGCCGCAACCTGGGCGAGGCGGCGCGCGAGGCCGTCTCCCGCTACCGCTGGGAGAACGTCGCCGAAGCCGTCCTCCAGCTCTACAACGACCTCGTGGGCCGGCCGCAACTCCTGCCCACCGGAACGACGAGCTAGCCCAAGAAGCGCTTAGGACCGCCGGACAACTAGTCCATCATCTTCGCGAGACTCAATGGGCAATACCGGTCAGAGTGGACAGCACGCCGAATAGGATCGAACCACCAACCGCCATCGCCATGACCACTACTCGGCCAGTCCGTCCGAACTCGGAACCTTGCCAGACGGCCCAGGCCAGGGTCCCAAGAACCGCTGCGATAAGAAGACCCGTCACCGCGACAACGATATAGGCGGCGTCACTGTTGTCCGCGTTCTCGTCAAGTGTCTGTCGGCCCACCATAGCAGCGAAGGCGACGAATAGGATTGATGCCGAGGCGAATAGAATCGCAAGGATTGTCTCAATAGTCCTTCTCACGAAACGATGCTCCGCGGTTGCGCAGACACGTTCGGCGGCATCGCTCTAGAGACCAATCCGTGCAATCGACTGGGACGGCAGCCTCTATTTCTGAGGCGATCCCTTTACCGCCACTGCAGCCTTTTTCGCGTCTTTTTGCTTCTTGGCCTTCTTTACGTTCTTGGGACTCTTTTCGCCCATAGCTCTGATCTCCTGTTTGATGAATGGTTAGATGTTACCAGAACAGGCTCACGCGGGCCGTCGACGCCGTCCGCCACTCGGGGAAAACGGTCAAGGAGGTGTCGCGGTTCTTGGACCACAGTAGCCTCGCGGCGGACGACGACGTACCCGCGGCGCCGGTCAGAGTGGCGGAGGCGTCAACGTACTCTCGGAGTTGAGGAAGATCGCTGAGGGCATTCGAACGAGGTAAGTCCCTCCTGTGGCGGACACGGCCTGCAGCCGCTAAGCTTGACCTGAGATTACGTGAGCTTCCAGATACCCTTCTTCGGCAACCGCAGCGGCCGCGGCGCGCCCGGCGGTGGCGGCTTCTTCCCCGGCGAGGCGCCGCGCAAGCTGCCGCCCCTCGGCCACGACGGCCCCAAGACGCTCATGGCGATCATGGCCCACCCGGACGATATCGACTTCGGCTCCGCGGGCAGCGTCGCCCGCTGGTGCAGCGAGGGCTGGACCGTCTACTACGTCCTCGCTACCAGCGGCGACAAGGGCACGCACGACGCGAAGCTAAGCCCGCAGGAGTTGGCCGCCATCCGGGAAGAGGAGCAGCGCGCCGCCGCCCGCGTCCTCGGCGTCAAGGAGGTCATCTTCCTCGGCTACCCGGACGGCTTCCTCCAGGCGACCCCAGAGCTGCGCGGCGAGATCGTCCGCCTCTTCCGGACCTACAAGCCGGACGTCGTCCTCACCTGGGACGGCTTCCGGCCCGCCTTCAACCACTTCGACCACCGCAACATCGGCATCGCCGTGCGCGACGCCGTCTTCCCCGCCGTGCGCGACCACCTCTACTACCCGGAGCACGGCGCCGAGGGGCTGGAGCCCGCCTTCCGCGTCAACGACATGCTCCTCGTCGGCTCCGACAGCCCGGACTACTTCGTCGACATCAGCGGCTTCATCGAAATGAAGGTGGACGCTATCCTGTGTCATGCCAGCCAGGTGCAGTCGCGTGACCGGGACGAGATGCTCAAGAGAATGCGCCAGCAGGGCCGCCGGCCCTTCCGCGGAAGGGGCCTCGTCGAGAGCTTCCGGCGCGTGCGCATCGGCCGGCCGCAGCAGTCGCCCACGCCGGAGCATCCCCAGGCCGGCGCTTCGGTAGCGGCGTCTGACGGGGGTACAGGGGGCAACGCCCCCTGACGGGGGAGCGCGAGGGGTGTCCCCTCGCACCCCTCTACTGACTAGCCGGCGGAGCAGCGCGAGAGCGATGCGAAGCCGAGAGGGGATGCACCAATCGAAGAGCTAGCCTACTACGCCTTCCTCGCCGGCTTCGTCGTCAGCGCCGTCGCCGCCGGCGCCTACCTCCTGACGGCTGTCGGCAGCTGGACGACGTACCGGCAGGCGGCGACAAGCGCCGGCACGATCAGCCTGCCGGTCGCCGTCAGCCTGCCCGCCGGCGCCGAGGTCGCGGGCCGGGCCGCGCACTACCTGGGCCTCGCCCTCCTCACCGCCTCGGTCGTCAGCCGCGCCATCGCCGTCGAGCGGCCGCCGCTGGGCAACCTCTGGGAGTACACGGTCGCCCTCGCCTGGGGCATCGTCCTCTTCACCGCCGTCTTCGAGCGCGCCTTCCGCGAGCGCGCCATCGGCGTCGTCATGCTGCCGGGCGCCGTCGCCATGATGGCCGTCGCGCTGCTGTTCTTCCCGCCAGACGTCACGCCGCTCGTCCCGGCGCTGCAGGCGAACCGCATCCTGGGCCTGCACGTGACGACGATGATGCTCGCCTACAGCGCCCTCTCGATCTCCTTTGGCGCGTCGCTGCTCCACCTCGCGCAGGCCGGCGCCAGCGGCAGGCGCTTCCCCCGTTTGCCAGAAGCGGAGACGCTGGGCGAGATCGCCTACTGGTCCGTGCTCGTGGGCTTCCCGCTGCTCACCCTCGGCATCGCCCTCGGCGCCTACTGGGCGAACTCGGCCTGGGGGCGCTACTGGGGCTGGGACCCGAAGGAGACATCGGCGCTGCTGACCTGGTTCATCTACGCTGGCTACCTGCACGCCCGCGGCCTGCGCGGCTGGGAGGGCAAGCGCGCCGCCTGGCTGCTCGTCGTCGCCTTCGCCGCCGTGCTCTTCACCTACTTCGCCGTCAACTTCCTCATCTCGGGTCTGCACAGCTATTCCGGCGTTTAGCGTCAGGCGACTCCTTCCCTACGCCGGCGGCGGCCTCGCCGTCGCCGCCATCGTCTGGCTGGCCGCGACCTGCAGCAGCAACGACCCCACGAGCGCCTGCCCGACGCCCGTCCCCGGCTCGCGACAGGCGCTGCTGCTGGACCAGGCGCGCTCCCAGGCCGCCTTCGGCCTCCTCTACCCCTGTCGGCTGCCTGCGGGCAACAGGCTCGTCTCGATGGCCGTGACCGGCCAGCCGGGCCGTCAGCAGGCCGAGCTCGTATTCGACGGCCCCTTCGACCTGACGCTGCGTCAGTCGCAGTACCCGCCCGCCGTCGCCGCCGACCCGGCCGGCGCCTCGCACAGCGAGGTCGCCCTCTTCCCGAACGTGCGCGCCACCCTCATCGAGGTCAACGACGGGACGAGCCGCGCCCTCTACCACCTCCTCTGGGACCAGAACGGCGTCTACTACGAGCTGCAGGCGCTCGGGCCGCCGCAGCAGCGGCGCACCGTCCTCGAAATCGCCCGCTCCCTGCAGTAGCCCACTTAGCGTGGGGGCATCCTGGCGCGGAGCTTTCGGACGCCGGCGCCGCTGGAGTAACCGCCCCAAGCAGAGCGAGGTCATCGCTTCGCGTTGGAACGACGGGCTAGCCCGATAGCGCCTCTATCAGCAGCCGCACGGCGACCGCGGCGAGCGCCAGCGCCAGCAGCCGCACGATGACCAGGCTTCCGAGGCGCAAGGAGAGGCGAGCGCCCACCTGCGCCCCGATGAGCACGCCGGCCGCCAGCGCGCCGGTGCGCGCATAGCCGCCCTCGAGGTCGCCGGCGAGGACGTGGACAAGCGTGCCGGTCAGCGCCGTGACGGTCAGGACGTAGTGGGAGGTAGCCGTCGCGACGTGCGCCGGAAAGCGCAGCAGCTGCACCATCGCCGGCACGTGAATAATGCCGCCGCCGATGCCCAGAAGGCTGGACAAGAAGCCCACCATCAGGCTGAGGACGACGCCCAAAGGCAGGCTGTAGGAGTAAACGTAGGTGTCGCCGAGCGCGTCCGTGATCCGGCGCGTCACCTCACCCCGGCGGTAGCGTCGCTGGACGACGCGCCCGCTGGGCCCGAGGAGGAGAAAGGCGGCGGCCAGAAGCAGCACCAGCGCGAAGACGCCGTCGAACAGGCGCCGCGCGAACAGGCTCACGGCGAAGGCGCCGGCCAGGGCGCCGGGCACCGTCGCCAGCGCGAAGGCGTTCGCCGCCAGGTAGTCGACGCGCCGCTGGCGGATGTACGCTGTCGTGCCGGAGAGCGCATTGAAGAAGACCACCGCCAGCGAGATGCTCGTCACCAGCTCCGGCGGGTCGCCCGGGTAGAGGAGGAGCAGCACCGGCACGAGCACGAAGCCGCCGCCGGCGCCGATCATCGTCCCGTAGGCGCCGACGGCGACGCCGAGGAGGATCAGGCCGGGCCAGACGAGGGCATCGGGCAAGGGGCGCTCCTCCGGGCAGCATCGCAAAGTTGACCCCTACGCTCAACAATGCGGTGCTATCATCGAGGACGCTCCTGGGCCTGAGCGCGGCGGCATCGTCGGGCGGTCTCTGATGCCGACCCACGACGAGAGCCGTCGCCCTCGCGCGAGGACAAAAGAGTGACCGTCGTCGACATTCACGCGCACGTCTTCCCGCCCGAGGTGGTCGCCGACCGCGCCCGCTTCGTCGCGGCCGACGCCGCCTTCGCCGAGCTCTACGCCAGCCCGAAAGCGAGGCTGGCGACGGCGGAAGACCTCCGCGCCGGCATGGACGCGGCCGGCGTCGACGTCTCAGTCGCCGTCGGCTTCGCCTGGTCGGACCCAGAGCTCTGCCGGCACCACAACGACTATCTCCTTGAAGCCGCTGACCGCAGCGGCGGTCGCGTCCTCGCATTCCCGACCCTGCCGCTCGCCGCCGGCGACGCGGCCATCGCGGCGGAGGCGCGGCGCTGCGCCGCCGCCGGCGCCCGCGGCTTCGGCGAGCTCCGTCCTGAGCCCGTCGAAGGGCTGCGTCCTGAGAACCTCGGCTTCGACCTCGCCGGCGAGCCCGGCCGCCGTCTCGGGCGCCTGGCGCGCGAGCTGGGCCTGCCGTTGCTCTTTCACGCCTCGGAGCCGGTGGGCCACGCCTACGCCGGCAAGCAGGGGCTTCGGCTGGAGTCCCTCTACGGCTTCATCCGCGCCAACCCGGGCACGCAGGTCATCGCCGCGCACTGGGGCGGCGGCCTGCCCTTCTACGCCCTCATGCCCGAGGTGAAGGAGGCGCTGGCAGACGTCTACTTCGACACGGCGGCCTCCAGCTTCCTCTACCAGCCGGCCGTCTACCGCCTCGCCTGCGAGGCCGTCGGCGCGGAGCATATCCTCTTCGGCAGCGACTTCCCCCTGCTCTCCCAGGCGCGCAGCCGCCAGCGCGTCGAGGAGGCCGTGGCCGACCCCGTCGCGCGCGACCTCATCCTCGGCGGCAACGCCCGCCGCCTCCTGGGGCTGCGGTGACCACTGGCGCGAAGGAACCCTCTCCCTCCGGGAGAGGGCAGGGTGAGGGCGAAACGCTGCGCCTCTTCGTCGCCATCGAGCTGCCGGAGGCGTGGCTGGCGGCGCTGGCGCAGCTGCAAGAGGAGATGCGCCGCGCCCTCGCCGCCGACCCGTCCTCGAAGGACGCGCGCGTGCGCTGGGTGCGGCCGGAGGCCATCCACCTGACCCTCAAGTTCCTCGGCGACGCGGAGGAGGAGAAGCTGGAGAGCATCAAGCGGGCCCTGGCGAGCGCCGTGCCCGAGCGTCCCGGCGTCAAGCTCGCCCTCGGGCGCGCCGGCTCCTTCCGCGACCGCCGGGCGCCGCGCGTCATCTGGGCGTCGCTCGAAGGCGACGACCGTCTGCGTCGGCTGGCGGAACGGATCGAGACCTGGCTGGCGGCCGCCGGCTTCCCGCGCGACCGGCGCTCCTTCGCGCCCCACCTGACGCTCGCTCGCCTGCCGGAGGAGCTGACGCCGCCGGTGCGCGAGCGCGTGGCCGAGATAACGACGGCCTGCCCGCTATCGGACGTGGCCCCGTTCGAGGTCGAGCGCGTCAGCCTCATCCGCAGCCACCTCGGCCCCGGCGGCGCCATATACGAGCGCCTTGGCGCCTGGCCGGCTTGACTTTACAGGCCTGCCTGCGCGCGCTATGATCTCTCGGCACAGCAGAGAACCCGACTGAGGTCATCGCGCCTCAGTCTCTTTCATTTTCAAGCGTCGGCAACGCCGCAGCAGAGGCAAGACCGGGAGAACACGATGGCCGAGAAGGCTGTACCAATGACCAAAGAGGGCATCGAGCGCCTGGAGAAGGAGCTGGAGCACCTCCGCACCGTCCGCCGGCCGGAGGTCGCCGAGCGCATCCACGCGGCGAAGGAGCTAGCGAGCGCCCAGAACAACGCCGAGTACGAGGAGGCGAAGAACGAGCAGGCCTTCGTCGAAGGGCGGATCATCACCCTGGAGCGCCTGCTGCAGAACGCCTCCGTCATCGACGAGGAAGCGGCGCACCACGCCAACCGCGTTCAGATCGGCGCCAAGGTCAGCGTCACCTCCGGCGACGGCAAGAGCACGGAGTACACCATCGTCGGGCCGGCGGAAGCACGACCGACCGACGGCCTGATCAGCAACGAATCTCCCGTCGGCCGCGCCCTCCTGGGCAAGCGCGTCGGCGACGAGGTCCAGGTCCAGGCGCCGCGCGGCGTCGTGCGCCTGACGATCACGGCAATCAGCTAGACCCGGCACACGCAGCGAGAGCGGGAGTGCAGAGGGCAAAGGGCCCTCTGCCTGGGGGTCTGAGGGGTGTCCCCTCAGAAAGCCCTCTTCAATCTCGCAGAGCAGACAAGCCCCGACCCGGGGCGCAGAATGCGCAGCGACAGCCCGCCTCGACCGCTTTCACGCCCCTCTGTATGCTTGCCTCATGCCGAGCAAGGAAGAAGAGCTCTACAACGAGCGCCTGGCGAAGCTGCAACGGCTGCGCGCCCGCGGCATCGACCCGTACCCGCCGCGCTATCGCCGCAGCCACACCTCGGCGCAGGCGGTCGAAGCGTTCCTCGCCTGGGAGGCCGGCGCCGCCGGGGACGGCCCGGCGCCAGAGGCGCGCGTCGGCGGCCGCGTGGCCGCCCTGCGCCGCATGGGCCGCGCTGCCTTCCTCGACCTGCGCGACGGCGCCGGCAGCATCCAGGTCTTCGTCGCCCGCGACAAGCTGAGCGAGGCCGACTTCGAGACGCTGGCCGATCTCGACCTCGGCGACGTCATCGGCGCCGAGGGCCCTCTCCTCCGCACCAAGGCCGGCGAGGTGACCGTCGAGGCGCACGCCCTCACCATGCTCTCGAAGGCGCTGCAGACGCCGCCGGAGAAGTGGCACGGCCTGACCGACACGGAGCAGCGCTTCCGCCAGCGCTACCGCGACCTCATCGCCAACCAGGACACGCGCGACGTCTTCGTCCTGCGCAGCCGCGTCGTCGCCGCCATGCGCCGCTTCCTCGACGGCCGCGGCTTCATCGAGGTCGAAACGCCCATCCTCACCGACCACTCCGGCGGCGCCGCCGCGCGCCCCTTCGCCACCCACCACAACGCCCTCGACCGCGACCTCTACCTGCGCATCGCCACGGAGCTGCACCTCAAGCGCCTGGTCGTCGGCGGCCTCGACAAGGTCTACGAGATCGGCCGCGTCTTCCGCAACGAGGGCCTCTCCTGGAAGCACAGCCCCGAGTACACGATGCTCGAAAGCTACGAGGCCTACGCCGACTACAACGACGTCATGGCGATGGTGGAGGAGATGGTCGCCGCCATCGCCCTCGAGACCACGGGCTCCCCGAAGATCAGGTGGCAGCAGGCCGACGACGTGGTCGACCTGACGCCGCCCTGGCGGCGCGTCACGCTGCGCCAAGCGCTTATCGAGCACGCCGGCCTCGACATCGAGGCGTACGGCGACGTCGAGAGCCTGCAGCGTCGCATGACGGAGCTGGGGCTGCAGCCGGAGGCCGGCGCCGGCTGGGGCAAGCTCGTCGACCAGGTGCTCAAGGCGGTCGTGGAGCCAAAGCAGACGGCGCCGACGTTCATCATCGACTACCCGGCCGAGCACTCGCCCCTCGCCAAGCGCAAGCCGGACGACCCCCGCTACGTCGAGCGCTTCGAGCCTTTCGCGCTGGGCCTCAAGTTCGGCAACGCCTACACGGAGCTGAACGACCCCCTGGAGCAGCGCCAGCGCTTCCTGGAGCAGGCGCGCCTGCGCGCCGCCGGCGACGAAGAGGCGGAGACCATCGACGAGGACTTCCTCCTCGCCCTGGAGCACGGCATGCCGCCCACCGGGGGCCTCGGCATCGGCGTCGACCGCCTCGTCATGCTCCTCTCCGGCCGCCGCTCCATCCGCGAGGTCATCCTCTTCCCCACCCTGCGGGAGCAGCGCTAGTTGGCCTCCTACTCAGCCGGCGGCGTCTTGGCGGAACTTTGTAGCCAATCCCGGCGTCGCGTCGCTGCGCATCCTGCGTCCCCCGACCAGTCGGGGGACTTGTCTGCTCCGCACCTGATCAAGGGAGGTTTTGGGGGGACACCCCCCATACCCCCCGTCAGGGGGTTGCACCCCCTGTA
>Ga0209109_10000138_pt1 | contig 32679 bp, 30 predicted proteins | sample Rifsed10ft2_FD_184004 | JGI IMG/M metagenome (GOLD analysis project Ga0209109, IMG submission 184004) | Soil microbial communities from Rifle, Colorado, USA - sediment 10ft 2 (version 2) | ecosystem: Environmental > Terrestrial > Deep subsurface > Rock core/Sediment | place: Rifle, Colorado... | reverse complement strand
TGGCCGACGGGGATGCGGACCACCATCGGCGCGGCGAACTTGCCGGCGGTGCGCCAGCGCAACGTGCCGGCATCGTTGATCGACTCGGTCGCCGGATCGGCGTACTTGCGGAACTGGATCTCGGGGACGGGCAGCAGGCCGGCCAGCGCCATCCCGATGGCGCGGCCGATGATGCCCTCTTCCGAAAGCGAAGTGTCGAAGACCCGACCGGCCCCGAACTTGGCCTGCATCCCGGCGGTGGCTCCATGCACTCCGCCCTTGACGCCGACGTCCTCTCCGAACACCAGGCAGCATGGATTGGCGGCGAGCTCCTCCTCCAGAACCAGACGAACGGCCTCAATCAGGTTGAGGCGCCGCCCGGCGTCCCGGGCCGCCGGGAGGATGTTCTCCGCCTGTCGGGCGGGTCCTTCCGGCGACAGCCCGCCGACCTGTTGGAGCCGACCTTCGAAGAACAGGTGGCGCGTCGCATCGCCCGCGGGGGCGGGCAGGGCACGCGCCATCTCAGCAGCCGCGCGCACTTCGTCGGCGGCTTCGGCTTGCAGGGAAGTCCAGACGTCGGCCGGCAGATGCTCGGCCAAGGCCAGGAGCGGATCGCGGCGCGCCTCCGTCTCCCGTTCGGCGGCAGACTTGTAGGCCTGATTGTCGACGAAGGTGTGGCCCGAGAGGCGCGGGACGGTCAGGCGAAGCAGGCAGGGTCCGTCGGTCCGCACGTGGTCGACGGCGCGGCCGATCAACGCCGCCGCCGTCTCCGGGTCGGTGCCGGAACCGCTGAGGACGAGCAATCCTTCGAACGAGTCCAGGTTGCGAGCGATATCGCCGCCGGGAGTTTGCAGCACGCTCGGTACCGACAGGCCGTAGGCGTTGTCTTCGATGAAGAACAGCAGCGGCAGGCGCAGGGTCGTGGCGATGGTCAGCGCCGACCAGAAGCCGTTGGTCGCCACCGATCCGTCGCCGCCGAGCGCGACGGCCGCGGCGCCGGCCCACTCGCCCTGGCCCAGGAGGCGCGTCCGGTAAGTGATCGCCTGGGCCCAACCGGCGGCCGGCGTGTACTGCGCGCCCACGTCGCCGGAGGCGGGCAGGATCGTCGGGCCGCCGCGCGGCGGCATCGAGAAGACGACCCCGACATCCCGTCCTTCCGACGGGCTCCCGGTGCGGCCCATCCCGGCCGCCAGCGCCTCGGTCGGGGTAAGGCCGCAAGCCAGCAGAAACGGCCGGGACCGGTAGTAGACCGTCGCCGCGTCGTGGGGATGGGTGAGATGTTGTGCGAGCAGGACCTGGGCCAGCTCGTGACCACGGGCGGAGAACTGGTAGGGGACTTCGCCGGCAGGCGCCAGCTCGGCCTCCTCCAGCTCATCCAGCAGGCGCGACCTCAGAACGTGGCGGGCGACGATCCCCCAATCGAGGCGGGTCTGGACGGCGGAAGCGCGCTGTGTCTCCACGTCAGCTGCAACCGGAGCATTATAGTCCGGGAACCGAGGCGTCCCCGCCCCCCAGGCCCCTCCGCCGTCGGGCTCTTCATCGCGCACGCCGCGGGTGACGTCTGTCCCCTCGTCGGATGCCATTGGTCCTGCACGACTGGACAACAACGACGGGCCGGAGGTATAATTTAGGCATGCCTAAATTACGCCTTCGGAGTCCCAAATGGAGAAGCTGAGCCCCCAAATGCAGGACTACCTCAAGACGATCTACCTGCTGGCGGGCCAGCCGGGCGGCGCCTCGACCACCGCCATCTCCCAGGCGCGCGGCGTCCGACCGGCCAGCGTCACCGGCATGCTCAAGAAGCTGGCCGAGCTTCGGCTGGTGCGCCATATCCCCTATCAGGGCGCCCGCCTCACGCGGCGCGGCGAGCGCATCGCCCTGGAGGTCGTCCGGCATCATCGCTTGCTGGAGGTCTTCCTGGTGGAAACCATGGGCTACACCTGGGACGAGGTCCACGCCGAGGCCGATCGTCTGGAACATGCCATCAGCGAAGACTTCGAGGACCGGCTGTCGGCCCGCCTGGGCGATCCGAAGATCGATCCTCACGGTGATCCTATTCCGGCCAAGGACGGGAGTCTCCCCGCCAGCCGCCCGCTCCGCCTTTCACATCTGGCCATCGGCCAGACGGCCCGTGTCTCCCGGGTGCAGGACGGTGACCCAGCCCTGCTGCGTCACGCCGCCGAGTTGGGTCTGATCCCGTCGGCGCACGTGGAGATGCTCGAGACCGACCCCTTCGGCGGGTCGCTGCGGTTGCGGGTTGAAGGGGTCGAACGGTCCGTCGGGCCCGAACTGGCCCGTCAGGTCTACGTCACCCCGTCTCCGACGAAACCAACTCGCCGCCGGACGATAGAGGCCATCGGTGCCTGAGCCCCTTAATCTCCTCCTCATCGGATTCCTCGGGGGCCTCGCCCTCGGTTTGCTCTTTTGGCCGAAGGTCGGATGGGTGCAGCGCTGGCAGGGCCGACGCGCCCGAGCCCGTCAGGTGCAGAAGCAGGACGTCCTCAAGCAATCGCGCTTGAACGAGCTCGCCGGACAACCGTCCACCCTGCGGGGCCTGGCCGGCCGCCTGGGGGTCAGCCCGTTGCAGATGGCCTCCATCCTGGGAGACCTGGAGTCGGCCGGCTCGCTGACGATCGCCGCCGAGGAGATCCACCTCACCCAGGAAGGGCGGCTGGAGGGCGCCCGCATCATCCGCGCCCACCGATTGTGGGAGCGCCACCTGGCCGACGATACCGGGTTCGCCGAGTCTGAGTGGCACGAGCGGGCGGAACGCCAGGAACATCGTCTGACACCGGGCGAGGCCGAGTCCCTGGCCCGCCGGCTCGGCCAGCCGGCGCGCGATCCCCACGGCGATCCGATTCCGACGGCCGATGGGGAGCTGGTCTTGCACGAGGGGCGGCCGCTGACCATGGTTCCGGCCGGGGCGACGGTGCGCATCACGCACGTCGAGGACGAGCCGGCCGAAGTCTACGAACAGATCGCCGCCGCCGGATTGGTGCCGGGCGCCATCGTGCGACTGGTCGAGATCGGACCGGACGGCCTGTTGCTCGTGGCCAACGGCGATGAGCACCGGCTGTCGGCCGGGGCCGCCGACAACATCTCGGTCGTGCCGCTCCCGTCCGAGGCCGTGGCCGAGACTGCGCACGGCGCGCCGCTGTTCTCGCTTCGCACCGGGGAACGCGGGCAGGTCGTGGGGCTGTCGCCGCGCTGCCGCGGCGCCGAACGCCGGCGCTTGCTCGATCTCGGCATCTTGCCGGGGACCATGATCGAGGCCGTGATGACCAGCCCTTCGGGCGACCCCACCGCCTATCGCATCCGCGATGCCTTGATCGCCCTGCGACGAGAACAGGCCGGCCTGGTCCGCATCGCCGTGCCGAGCGAGGCGCCCCGATGAGCGGGGCCGTGCCGGCCAGGCCCTCCGCCGATTGCGCCGCCTGCCCGGCGCATCATGCCTCCAACTTGCGCCGCCTGGGCGTCGATATGGCCGACTGGGATTACGTCGTCGCCCTCGGCGGGAATCCCAATACCGGCAAGAGCACGGTCTTCAACGCCCTGACCGGCTTGCGGCAGCACACCGGCAACTGGCCGGGGAAGACCGTCACCCGCGCCGAGGGCGGTTTCGAGTACGGCGGCAGTCGCTTCAAACTGGTCGACCTTCCCGGCACCTACTCGCTCCTGGCGACCAGCGCCGACGAAGAAGTGGCGCGCGATTTTCTGCTCTTCGGCCAGCCGGATGTCACCCTGGTGGTCGTCGACGCTTCACGGCTGGAGCGGAACCTGAATCTGGTGCTGCAGGTGCTGGAAATCACCGACCGCGTCGTGGTCTGCCTGAACCTGATGGACGAGGCCCGCCGCCACGGCCTGCGAGTCGACGAGCGGCGCCTGGCCCGCGACCTGGGGGTACCGGTCGTCGCGACGGTGGCGCGCACCCGCGAAGGATTCGACCTCCTGCTGCACACGATTCACGGCGTGGCCAGCGGCCGGACGGTGTGCCGGCCGCGACGCCTGGAGACGCCTCCGCCCGAACTGAAGGAGGCCATTGGCCGCGTCACCGGCGAGATCGAGGCCGCCTTCCCCGGCCTGCCGAATCCGCGCTGGGTGGCGCTGCGCATGCTCGACGGCGACGAACGCATCCTCGAAGCCGTCCGCCAGGGCGACCTGGCCGACCTGATCCGGCCGGCGCCGTCGGGAATGACCCTCGGCCTGGAGGCCGCCCGATGAACGGCAGCCCGGCGCGGCAGCCACCGGCGTCCGTCACGCCCGAGCAGGCCCTGGCGACGGCCCGTGCCCTGCGCTGGCAGACCAACGACTTCCACGAGCGGTTGATGGAATCGCTCTTCGCCGAAGCCGCCCGCATCGCGGATCGGGCGGTGACGCGTCCCGGCCGTCCGGCGCGCTTCGATCTCGATCGGACGATCGACCGCCTGGTGACAAGCCGGCGCTGGGGATTTCCGCTGATGATCGGGCTTTTCGCCCTGGTCTTCTGGATCACGATCACCTTGGCCAACATCCCCTCGGCCTGGCTCTCGTCGCTGCTGATCGGCGCGATCTATCCGATGCTGCAGGCCGGGGCCCAGGCGATCGGGCTGCCATGGTGGCTCAGCGGCGTGCTGATCGACGGCATGTACCTTGCGGCCGCCTGGGTCGTCTCGGTGATGCTGCCGCCGATGGCGATCTTCTTCCCGCTCTTCACGTTGCTGGAGGATTTCGGCTACCTGCCGCGGGTCGCCTTCAATCTCGACAACTTGTTCAAGAAGAGCGGCGCGCACGGGAAGCAGTCGTTGAGCATGATGATGGGCTTCGGCTGCAACGCCGCCGGCGTCGTGGCCACCCGCATCATCGACAGCCCGCGCGAACGGCTGATCGCCATCCTGACGAACAACTTCGCGTTGTGCAACGGGCGCTGGCCGACGCAGATCCTGATGGCCACGATCTTCATCGGTGCGTTAGCCCCGGCCTACCTGGCCGGCGTGGTCTCGGCACTTGCCGTGGTGGGCGTGGCGGTGCTGGGCGTGCTGATCACCTTCGGTCTGTCGTGGGCGCTGTCGCGCTCGGCGCTGCGCGGGGAAGTCTCAACCTTCAGCCTGGAGCTACCGCCGTACCGCCCGCCGCGCGTGCTGCAGACGATCTATACATCGGTTGTCGATCGCACACTGAAGGTCCTGTGGCGGGCGGTCGTCTTCGCCGTCCCGGCCGGGGCCATCATCTGGCTGTCGGCCAACATTCAGATCGGCGGAGTCAGCCTGGCCGAGGCCATGATCAACGCCCTCGACCCGCTGGGGGTCCTGATCGGGCTCAACGGCGTGATCCTGCTCGCCTACCTCTTCGCCATCCCCGCCAACGAGATCGTCATCCCGACCGTGCTCATGCTGACGGTCCTGGTCACCGGCGCCAGCGGCGTGGGCCCGGGCGCCGGGGTCATGTTCGAGCTGGACGACGCCGGCACGCTCAGCCTGCTGCGGGCCGGCGGCTGGACTCTGCTGACAGCCGTCAACCTGATGCTCTTCAGCCTGATCCACAACCCATGCAGCACGACGCTGGCGACGATCTTCAAGGAGACCGGTTCCCGCCGCTGGACGGCGCTGGCGGCGTTGATCCCGCTGGCGATGGGATTCGCCGTGACCTTGATCGTGGCCCAGGTCTGGAGGCTGGTCGCCGGGACGGGTTGAGGCTAAGGCGGCTTCGTATGGCGCCACTCCTGCATTCGAAGGCATCGGAGATCCCTCGGTCGGCCGGCGGCCTCCTCGGGATGACATGCATGAGAACCCTTCCTCCGTTGTCATTCGGAGGCCCCCTGAGCGACCGCGAAGCGTCCCCGTGGGAAGCCGAAGGGGGCTGAGGAATCCCTGAAAGGCTGGATTGGCCAAGGCGCCCAGGGTTATCGATCCTTCGGGCGTCATAGGTGACGCCCCGCAGACCCCCCTGGGCGGAACTTCACTACTCCCCGGCGCCCCCTCCCCGGAGAATGGTGGTGCCCACAGCGGGCGGGAGGCGCGTATGGCTGACCTTTCCGGGGCTCTGCTGGAACTGATCCGTTTGACTTCCACCGATCTGCCAGGCGACGTCGAGCAGGCCTTGCACCGGGCGCGGACGGGTGAGGCGCCCGGCTCGGCGGCCGCCGGCGCCCTCGACTCGATCCTGGAGAACGTCGCCCTGGCGCGGGAGAAATCCAGCCCGATCTGCCAGGATACGGGAACCCCGCTGTTCTATGTGCGGCATCCGGCCGGCTGGAGTACGCGAGAGCTGCGCGACCAGATCCGCCAGGCGGTGGCCGCAGCGACGAAGAAGGCCCACCTCCGGCCGAACGCCGTCGACTCGCTCAGCGGCAAGAACAGCGGGAACAACCTGGGGGACGAGGCGTTTCCGACGATCCACTTCGAGGAGGCCGACGGCGACGACCTGACGGTCGAGTTGATCCTCAAGGGTGGCGGCTGCGAGAACGTCGGAGCCCAATACTCGCTGCCCGACGACCGGCTGAAAGCCGGACGTGATCTGGAAGGAGTCCGTCGCGTCACACTGGATGCGGTCCACCGGGCGCAAGGCCAGGGCTGCGCGCCTGGCATTCTGGGCGTGGCCATCGGCGGCGATCGCGGCTCTTCCTATGCCGCCTCCAAGGAGGTCCTGCTGCGCCCGCTCGACGACGTGCATCCGCAGGCGGAACTGGCCGAGTTCGAGGCACGCGTCCTCCAGGAGGGCAACCAGCTCGGCATCGGCCCGATGGGGTTCGGCGGGGAGACGACACTGTTGGGAGTCAAGGCCACCGATCTGCACCGCCTGCCGGCCAGCTTCTTCGTGTCCGTGTCTTACATGTGCTGGGCCTGCCGGCGCCGACGCATGGTCGTGCACGGCGACGACGTACGCTACGCCTGAGGAGGCCGCCATGCATCAGTTGACTTTTCCGCTTTCGCCCGACGATATCCGGGGCCTCAAAGTCGGCGACCCGGTGCGGCTCACCGGCGTCATGCTGACCGGGCGCGACGCCGCCCACAAATGGATGATCGACACCTTCATCAAGAAGTCCCGCTCGCCTGCCGGCGATGACGTGCAGATCGAACAGGCCATCCGCCCGCTGCTGGCCGGCGGAGCGATCTATCACTGTGGGCCGGTCGTCGGCGGGCTCGATACCAGGGAGTACCGTTTCCTGGCCGCCGGTCCGACGACGAGCATCCGCGAGGAGCCGTATCAGGCGGACGTCATGCGGCACTTCCATGTGCGCGCCGTGATCGGCAAGGGCGGCATGGGGCCGAAGACGCTGGCAGCTTGCGGCGAGGTGCCGGGGGTCTACCTGCACGCCATCGGCGGCGCGGCGACCCTGATCGCGCAGACGGTGACCCGCGTCCTGGGCGTCCACAAACTCGACTTCGGCGTTCCCGAGGCGATGTGGGTCATTGAAGTCAAGGACTTCCCGGCGGTCGTGACCATGGACGCCCACGGGAAGAGCCTGCACGCCGAGATCGAAGCCCGCTCGGCGGAACGGTTGGCCCAATGGGTCGACGCCCCGTCCGGTCCGTGAATGGCTTGCGCGCCGCAGGAGGCAGGAGGATGGCCGCCGACTTTCGCAAACAAATGACCCCATTCATCACGGCCCGCCGCGATCCGAAGGTAGTCCGGCTGCCCGCCCTCAAGTACCTGATAATCGCCGGCCGGGGCGATCCGGCCAAGGGCAAGGAATTCCAGGAGGCCGTTCAGGCCCTCTACACGATGGTCTACACCCTTAAGTTCAGCGGCAAGCCCGGCTCGCGGCGGCGCCAGATGCCGGTATTGCCGCTGGATGCGCTGTGGTGGATGCCCGGGCATAAGGGGTTTGCGGCGAATGCCCCACGCTCCGCCTGGCGCTGGCGGGCGATGCTGGCCGTGCCCGGATTCGTGACAGAGGCGATGGTGGCCAAGGTCTGCAAGGACGTGCTCGCCAAGAAACCGATGCCGATGGTGCGCAGAGTCCGGCTAAAGACCTGGAAGGAAGGCCTGTGCGCGCAGGTCCTGCACGTGGGGCCATACGCGGCCGAGCGCCTGACGATCGAGCGTCTGCACGAGTTCATCCGGGAGGACGGGTATCGGCCGACCGGCCGCCATCACGAGATCTACCTGAGCGACCCGCGCAGGACGTCGCAGAAGAATCTCAAGACGATTCTTCGGCAGCCGATGCGTTGAGGACGGGCATCCTGAGCGAAGTCGAAGGATGCCGGTGTTCGTTGCCTCCGCGAAGGCGCGCGTCGACCCTTCGACTTCGCTCAGGGCAGGCTGGCTCAGCGCGCCTGAGACCCCCGCGGGAACCAGTTCACGGTCCCGTGCGGCGCAAGCCGAGGATCTTTTCGAGATCGAGCACGCCCTCGGCCCCCCAGCCGCGTTTGCCTTTCTCGACCACAGGGCGGAAGCGTTCATACAGGCCGTAGGCCTCCACGTCCAGCCGATCGGGATGGTAGGACGCCGCCAGGAGCCGCATCGCCCGCTCGGTCGAGGCCAGCGATTCTCCGAACTTGCCCTGGAGATAGCGCCGGACGCCCTGCGGATCCGCCGGGCGTCCGCGCTCGACCGCTCGCACCCCATCCGGCGTGATCATCGCCGGCAGGGCCCGGCCCATCAAGTTGACGAACACCAGATCGGCCTCGGGCTCGTCCTTCGACTCCTGCGAGTCCTCCGAAGGCCGCGGATGGTAGATCCCTAGGAGCTGACCCTTGGTTTGCGCCGTGTAACCGGCCAGCGCCTTGCCCAGGGTCAGAGCCGCCGGCGCGTCGAATCCCAGCCGCTCGGCTACGACGGCCGCCCACAGCGTCAGGACCGGCGCCCGGTTGATCGTGACCTTCAACGGAGTCCTCCTTCGGGATTCGGGCCCGGGCTCAGGCGATCCAGAAGATACGCGACCGCCGCTCCGGTGCGATCCACTCCGGCGCTGCAGTGGATCAGCAGCGGGGGCGGCAAAGCCCGGAATGCCTTCCAGACACGCGGCAGGACAGATGGCGGGATAGGCGGCGTCCGCAGGTCGGGGACCGCCACCAATGAGACCGCCATGCCCGCGCGGCGATAGGCCTCCAGCAGTCCGCCCGGCAGGCGCGGGTAGTAGCCGAGCTGCCGCTCGTCGAGCAGACACAGGATCGAACGGATTCCCCTGGCGCGCGCCTCGACCAGCCAGGCCTCGACCTCGACCGGATCGACGTCGGTCGGCGTAGCGGCGCCGAAACCCGGACGGGAAGAACGCGCCAGCCGGCCTGGGATCACCCACGCGATCGTCATCGGGTTCTATTCTACGCGGCGATCGGGAAGGGAAGGTCGAGAGCCTCGAAGGCCACGCCGCGGTTCAAGGCGCTGGAGGCATCGCCGCCGGTGGGTCGGAGACGGTGGCGGCCGGGGGCGTCGCTCGCCGCGCCTGGACCAGGATGACGCCGGCGACGATGACCAGGGCGGCGATCAGCCGCGCCGGGCTCAGTGGTTCATCCAGCAGCCACCAGGCGAACAGGGTCACTTCGATCACCTGCGCCGTGGCGATGACGCCGGCTTCGAGGGCATGCAGCGTGCGCAGCGCGAAGTTCCACAGGGTGAAAGCCAGCGCCGTGTTGGCGATGCCCAGCCACAACAACAGCGCGATCGACGTGCCGCTGAGCGACGGCATCGGTTCGACGGCAAAACCAACGGCGAGCAGCAGCACGCTGCCGATGCCGACGGTGATCATCGTAACGTCCTGCGCCCGCAGGGCCGAGTCGCGCATGACGTAACGGGTGAGCAGGTTGGAGGCCGCGCCGCCGGCGGCGGCCAGCAGCGCCAGCAGGACGCCGGCCACTTCGCTCCCGGCCGGCTGCGCCGGGAACGTCAGATAGACACCCAGCACCGTCAACGCGACGCCCAGCCACTGCCGGCCGGTCGTCCGCTCTCCCAGGAACAGGCCGCCGGAGAACGCCACCAGGATCGGGATCCCGGCCTGGAACACCAGGTTGGCGGTAATCACCGGCAGAAGGCTGAGGCTCAGGAAGATGGCGCCGGGCGAGATGGCGAAGGCGACGATCCCCAGCGCGATCAGTGCGCGCCAGGTCGGCCGCGGCAGCCCTCGAGGCAGCGCGCCGCCCTGTAAGCCGTGCAGCACCAGCAGACTCAGGAACCCGATGAAGTAGCGCAGCCCGGCAAAGGTCAGCGGCGGGAGACTCTGCAGGCCGACCTTGACCAGGATGTAGGACGACGACCACAGCAGGGTGACGAGGACCGCCACCAGCGTGGCCGCCGCGTGCGGACTCAGACGCGTGCGCAAGGCGATCCGGAAGTTGCCCAACCGGTCGTTTCCAGGATGCCCCGTCGGAGTCTCTCACGGGTCGCGAAGCGCGCCGCGCACAATGGCGAAATGCCAGGCAGGCGGCGTTGCGCTTGGCGGACCCCAGGCGGCTCTCCTACCGTTTCGTGGAGGAGGGCCGCGGGGTAACCCGGCGGCCCTCCCTCGGTTGCGTTGTCGGAGGCCTCGGGGCTACCCGACATCCGCCGGGAGCTGAGCGAAGACCCGTTCCGCTGTGAAGCGCGCCGCTTCCTCGATCGCCTGGTCGACGCGGCGGAACAAGCGCTCCCGGGCGCGAGCGTCGCCGGCGTAGTTCTCGGCGCCGCTGTCGACCTTGAGGACCGGCGCCCAGCCCTGCCGGTCGATCCAGGCGGTGTAATTGCGGTTGAGGGCATCCAGGAAGGTCGAGTCGATCGCCTGTTCGAACTCGCGGCCGCGTTGGCGGATGCGATCCTGCTGGATCTGGCGCGGCGCGTGAACGTACAACAGCAGGTCCGGCCGCGGCAGGAGTTCGGCCAGCGCCCGGTACAGCGTCTGGAGCGTCGTCAGGTCGATCGAGTCGAAGGCGCCCATTTCGTGATACGTGGCGGCGAAGACCTCGGTGTCCTCGTATAGGCAGCGGTCCTGGGCGGCCGGGCCGTTGATCTCCAGGGCGCGCATGTGCTGGCGCGTGCGCCCGCCCAGATAGAAGGCCTGGACCCGCAGGGCCAGCCCTTCCAGATTCTGATAGACCCCGTTGAGGTATGGGTTTTCCTCGACCGGCTCGTCGATGCGGGTCCAGCCGGGGCGCTCGCCGAGGATTCGCACCAGCGTCGATTTGCCGGCGCCGATGCTGCCGACGACGGCGATGTACGGCCGCGCCCGGCCGATCTCGGTCACCGAAAGCGGCGGCGTCTGCGTCAGGCGAAGCTCTTGCTCGGCCTCCTGCAGCCGCCGGACAAGCTGTTGCAGGTCGCCGGCGATGCGGTACTGGACCACACCATCGATCATCAGGTTGTTGCCGCCGGGCTCACAGGTGCGAAAGTCGGTCTTCAGCCCGATGCAGAACTTGCCCAGGGCATAGCCGATGCCGACTTCGATACAGGCGCCTTCGTCCGGCGCCCGGCCGTCGAGGATAAACAAGACGATATCGCTTTCGGTGACCGCCAGTCGATTGCGCTCGAAGATGGCGTCGCGCGCCTGGTGCACCTCCAGGCCGTGTTCGACCATCTCCGAGATCAGACCGGCGTCCTCCTGGGGGAAGTACGTCTCGAAACCCAGGGAGCGCACCATATTGTTGAGCTCGATGTTGAAGCGCCGCTCCGCGTGGCTGAAGAGCGGACCGGCGAGATAGACCCGCAGCGGACGATCGGGTCCCTCGGTCCAGTCTTTGCCGCGCCGAATCTCCTGCCTCCTGTGCATCGCGCTCATCGGCCTCTCCCCTATTTGCGCAGCCGCTCCGAGCTTTCCCCGCCGGAGCCTGTGGCCGCGAGATCGACGGCGTGGCGAAGGTTCTCACCGCGCTCAAACGACGCGCAAACCGACCGCCGGTCGTGCAGGGACGCTGCCCGCCCGGGGTCGCGCAGAAACGGCCTGGTTTCTCCTTCAGCGCATGAGGAAAGGACCCAGAGGTGCGCCCGTTATCCCCTCGAACGCACCCCCACGCGCGGACCCTCTCCCTCCGGCAGTACGGCAGTACTAGCTGGGTGGAGTTTAGCATATGTCGACTTCAAGTCAACGCGGCCAGATGTAGGGGTTCGCGCATGCCTTATGTCCCCCTAGGGGTGCGTTCTTGTTTTCCCGCTTCCCTTGCGCCTCGTGCCTGCGCAGGCCTGGCTTACTTGGGCGGCTTGGCGTCGATCTCCTCGAGCATCTGCACATCGCGTTGGGCGTTGCGCCAGCGGACCGCCAGGCTGACCAGGTACAGCCCGATCATTCCCAGGATCACGCTGAAGCCGAGGATCATGTAGCCGGCGGTGTCGGCCGGTGCGTCTTGTAGAAACATCGTTCGCCTCCTGGCGGTGCTCAGCCCGAGAGCATCCTGAGCTTGAGCTGTTCGATGCGCTCATGGAGTCCTTCCAGACGCACCCGGTGCCACAGCAGTGCGACGTAAAGGAAGGTGAAGGTCAACAGGCTGAACATGAACGTCTGCAGCATGAGCGGCGTCATGTCGAACGTCCCCTGAGCCGCCGGGTCGTTGCTGCCGATCACGACCGGATGGATCGTGCGGAACAGGCGAATGGACAGGAAGGTCAGCGGGACGCTCAGGAAACCGACGATGGCGTAGACGGCGCCGAAGCGCGCCCGCCGATCGGGGTCTTCGACGCCCTGGCGCAGCAGCAGGTAGGCGACATAGACCAGCTCCATGACGGTCGCCGTCACCAGGCGCGGATCCCAGGTCCACCAGGTGTTCCAGATCGGGCGGGCCCAGACCGAACCGCTGAGGATGTTGATCAAGGTGAAGACGACGCCGATCTCGACCGACGAGACGGCCAGGCGGTCCCAGCGACGGTCCTTGCGCGCCAGGTAGATGGCGCCGGCGACGGCCGTCACCAGGAAGGCCAGCGCCCCGACCCAACCGGCGGCGACGTGGAAGTAGAAGACGCGCTGGACCTCCCCCATCACCGCTTCGAGCGGTGCGTGGAAGAAGACCAGGTACAGCGCCACGGCGAACAGCGCCGCCGTGATCCAACTCAGGATGCGCAAGCCCTTCGGTGTCGGTTGCATGGATTCCTCCTCAGAGTCTCTTCACGCTCAGAACGAACCGTCGAACCCCCTCCCTGACCCTCCCCTTGCTTGTCCGATCGTCTCTCTCCCACTTATCCGGCAGGAGGAGGGGTCAGGGGTGGGGGAAATCGGAGCGAGCTTCGACGTCGAATACAAGTCCAACCTACTCCTCCACCACGAAATCGAACACCCACCAGGCCACCACCACAAAGATGACATCGTACGCGACCAGCAGCCGAATCCAGGTGTCGATATCGGCCAGCGGCACGCCCTGCAGCAGGCCGGTGCTGGCCTTGACCGCCGGGATCAGGACCGGCAGCACCACCGGAAAGAGCAGGATCGGCAGCAGCACGTCGCGCGTGCGCGCCTGCACCGCCATCGCCGCCAGCAGAGTCCCGACGGCGACGTAGCCGATCGTACCCAGCACGATCACGCCCAGCAGGCCGGGCACGAACAGGTTGGTGTTGTAGAGCAGGCTGTAGACCGGCAGGACGACGGCCACGACGATCCACAGGAAGGCGAGATTGGCGCCCGCCTTGCCGAAGAAGATGGCGCTGCGGTCCACCGGCGCCAGCAGCAGCCCGTCCAGGCAGCCGCGGTCTTTCTCGACCGCCATCGAACGGTTCAACCCCAGCGTGCCGGCGAAGACGAACGTGACCCACAGCACGCCGGCCGTGATCGTCGAACGGGTGCGCACGTCGAGCTCGAGAGCGAAGTTGAAGATCAACAGCACCAGCAGCGCGAAGACGAGCATCGCCCCGAGCAGCTCGCGGCTGCGCAGCTCGGCCGCCAGGTCTTTCCAGACGACGGCGCCGACCGCCCGCAGGAAAGCCGAGCCGCGCGCCGGCGGCGCCCTCAAACCGGCCTCAGCCACGCGCCACCGCCCGATAGAGCGCCGGCAGGTCGTCCCACTCCGCCTGCCCTCGAGTCAGGGAACGGGCGATGACCCCGCCCGAAAGGATGTCGATGCGCGACGCCAGGTCGGCCGCCCGCAGCAGGTCGTGCGACGTCATCAGCACGGTCCGCCCACGACCGGCCACCTGGCGCAAGACTCCATCGAGCATGGCCGAGGCTTCCTGGTCGAGCCCCGTGTGCGGCTCGTCGAAGAGCAAGATCAGCGGATCGTGCAGGACCGCCCGGCCGATAGCCAGCCGCTGCTGCATCCCGCGCGAGTACTCCCGCACCCGATCACGCCGCCGCCGGTCGAGGCCGACCATTTCCAGGATCTCATCGATGCGCCGTTTGGCCTGCGGCAGGCTGTAGAGCCGCGCGTAGAAACGCAGGTTCTCTTCGGCCGTCAGATCGCCGTAGAGCAGCGGTTGATGCGAGACCACACCCAGGATGCGACGAACGGCGGCGGCCTCCCCCGGCAGTCGGTGGCCGGCCAGGCGCACCTCGCCCAGCGACGGGCGAGCCAGCGAGGCCAGAATCCGAAGCAAGGTCGTCTTGCCGGCGCCGTTCGGACCGAGCAACGCCACGAAGTCGCCGGCCTCGAGGTGCAGATTCAGGCCGCGCAGCACCGGCTTGAGGCCGAAGGTCTTGACCAGCGAGCGGATGTCAATCACGCCCTGCGACCTAAGCCCGGCTGCCCTTGGCGGTTTGGAGAGATCGCAGGAGATCCGCGCGCCGGGCCTGGTAAGCCGCCGGCGCGATCTTGCCGGCGGCGAAGTCGTTGTCGAGGGAGGCGACTGCCCACAGGATCCGGTCGGCGTCGGCCTCCGCCCCGAAAGGTCCGGCCTCCGATTCTTCCAGGCTAACGGCGCGCCGCGGGCGGAACCCCATTCGGGCCGCGAGCCACGGCGGCCCGCCGGGGCGAGACGGCCAGATCAGGCCGGCGCCGACCAGCGCCAGCGCCAACGCCGCTACCCCGAGGATGATCGGTTGAATCCCGCCGGTGCCGGCGCCCCCCGCCGCCGCTCGCCCACGCAGGGTCAGAGCGATCTCGTGGCCGGCCTGCGCCGGCCCACGTTCGTAGGTGTGGAGCAACGCCCCCGAAACCTGGCGCAGCCCCATATCGGTGAAGCCGTCTCCTTCCACCTGCGGTCCGTCGCCGGAGACCATCGCCACCGTCGCCGCCACCGCATAGGCCGGCCGGCGCACGAGCTCCAGACTTCCGTCGTACGGGAGGTTGTAGCTGAAGACCAGCTCGCCGGTGTTCTCGCCGGGGACCAGCTCGCGCCGGTCGCGAAATCCGTCGGCAGTGAGTTCGAAGCGGTCGCCGATCGTGCCGCCGTCAAGGCTCAATCCGCTGGCTCCCGGCGGGAGAGCAACCTCGATCGCGCCGGCCTCACCCCCATAGATGGTCCGATCCCCGAGGTTCGAGAGCAGCCACAGTTCGACGACCTGCACCACGTCCTCGGCCGGGAAATCGAAGAGCAGATGAAGCCGGCTGACCTGGACCGCATCCGTCGCACCCGTCGTCTCAAAGACGGTCAGGGGGAGTTCGAGATCCGCCGAATCCGGGAACCCTGCGATGTCGCTGGCGTAGAGGACGTCCTGGTAGTCGGCGGTCACGACGTAGACACGGCCCACCGTCGGTTGGAGGCCCTCGAAAGTGAACGCGGCGCCGTCGCCGAGACGTTGGATCAGGGTGACGGCTTCCTGATCGCCATCAAATCCGTGCAGGGTCACTTCCAGATCGCCCGGCGCAGCCGATCCCGCCGTTCCATTGCCGACGTTCCCGCTGATCCTGCCCAGCGCGGAGGCGGGTTCGGCGGTGGCCGTTTCTGCATCGGCAGGGAAGGAAGTGCCGTCGCCTGGCGCCGGTGTTGACGGAGTCCCCGTGCTGGCCGTGGCCTCTGGCCCAAGCGTGGCCGTGGCCTGCTCCGGCAGGGCTGAAAGGGCAAGCGAGCGAATGTAGGCCGCCAGGGCCCACCGGTCCTCATCGCGAAGGCTCTCGGCGTAGCCCGGCATCCCCTGGCCTACGCCTTCCGTGATCGCACCGTAGATTGCCAGAGTCGAGTGTCCGGCGAGGAATTCCGCCGAAGCCAGGTCTTGCAGCTCTCCCTGCCCCTGGCCCCGCTCGCCGTGGCATTCGACACACGTCCGTCGATAGAGCTCGCGGCCGGCCCCGACCTGCGCCTGCGGCAGGCCGAGCGACAGGGCATAGCCGACGACGTCCCAGCGCTGCCCGTCGTCCAGGCTGGTGAAACCCGGCATGAAGGATTCGATGCGGCCTTCGGTGACGATGTTGAACCAGTCCCGGGGTATGGCGCGCTGAGCGACGTCGGCGTTTCGCAGCGGCGTCGGCGGGTTGGGCAAGGACGAGGCCTGGGGCCCCTGGCCGTCCCCCGAGGCACCGTGACATGGAGCGCACTTCTCGGCGAAGATCGACGCGCCGGCGGCCAAGTCGGGTGTTCGCCCGGGCACGGTCGGCGGCGCGGCCGTCGGAAGCAGGCCCAGCCCTTGCGCCTGGGCCGTGGCCAGGCCGGGTGGAGGCGTGATGTCGCCGGCCAGCGAACACGCGCCGAGCGCCAGGGCCGCCGCCGCCAGGAAGGCGGCGCGTTTCACCCGCCCGCTCCCGCCGCCGGCTGTCCGCAGCGCGAGCAGAATCGATCTTCCAGCACCAGCGGGTTGCCGCATCGGCCGCAGAACCCGCCGGCTCGTGTTCGCAGCTGCGCCACCCGCGCTTCCAGAGAGTCATCGGTCAGAGCCGCCGGGGCGGCCGCCGGGGCAGCGGCGCGCAGCTCATCGAGCTCGCGCAGCAGCGCCGTTCCCTGATGGACGCGCGCCGCCCGCTGGGCCTGATAGTCCTCCGCCTCGACCTTTCCCATGGCGTAGTCCATGTCGAGCTCGTGCAGCAGGTCCAGGAGCTGATCCTGTTCGGCTTGGAGAGTCGACAGGCGACGCTCGCGCGCATCCGGTTCGCGGCTGCGGCCCTCCACCAGCGGCCGGGCGATGTAGGCCACCGTGACAGCGGCCAATCCGAGGACGACCAGCAGCGGCGCCAGTTCCATCTCAGTCTCCGCCGCCGGCGGCCTCGATCGAGTCGACGATTTCCTGGAGCGACACGTAGGGGCCGATCTTCACCGAGGTGATGATGCCGTCCGGCCCCACGACGTAGCTCTCCGGGACGCCGCGAATGCGAAACGCCTGAGAGATGCGGGTGCCCAGGTCTGGGCCGTTGGCGTAGGTGATTCCGAATCGGGCGAGGTAGGCCCGGGCTTCCGTCTCGGTATCCACGTAATCGACGCCGAGGAAGACGACCTCGTCATCCGAGTAGAGCTGGGAGGCTTGTTCCAGCTCGGCCGCCTCCTGTTCGCAGGGGATGCACCACGAGGCCCAGAAGTTGACCAGGAGCACTTTGCCCTGCAGGTCGCGCGAGGCGATGGTCTCTCCGTCGAAGGTGGTAAGGGTGAATTCGGGCATGCGCGACCCGACACCCACCGGGCCCTGCTGGCGTCGGATCAGGCCGAAGCCCACCAGAGTCAACAGGCCCAGGACCGCCACCCAGACGGCGGCCGTCCCCCAGCGGCGGCCGCCGCGGGGCGAGGAGGGTTGTGGCGTCGTTTCGGTCATGCTCTCCATCGTGATGGGGATTCGGCGTCGCCGGGTCGTGGCGACGCGCGCGTCGGAATCCGGGGAGCGGCCGTCAACCGCGCCGCTTCAGCTCCTCCTCCAACCGCCGAACGTAGGGGTCGGCCTCCAGCGGCGCCGCCGGGATGGGCGCCTGCTCGGCGGCTCGCCGCCAGCGGCGCATCGTCTGCCAGAGCAGCAAGCCGGCGGCGACCAGCGCCACGGGAGGAAGGAGGTAGACCAGCCAGTTGAGGCCGCGCGGCGGCGGCGCCGCCAGCACCCGGTCCCCGTACTGAGCGACGAAGTAGTCCTGGATCTGCGGTTCGGTCCATCCCAGGACGAGCTTCTCACGGATGGTGGCGCGCCACTGGGCGCAGGCCTGGGTCGGGCAGACATCGAGCGGGACGTTCTCGCAGACCGGGCAGTACAACTCCCGCGCGATGGCGTTGACTTCGTCGTCGGAGGGGGTTGGCTCCTGGGCGGAGGCTCTGCCTGTCGAGAAGGCCAGCATCAACCCGACCGTCACTAACGCCAACAGACCGGCACCCCTGGTTCCGCCCTCACCCCCCTGCCCCCCTCTCCGCCGCCAGGCATCCCTCTTGCCCCACCTGCCGTCGCCGGATAGGGGGGAGGGATTCTCTTGAAGGGGTGGGGGGCGAAAGCCCCTCACCCCTTCAGAAACTTCATCCCCTCCCCCTGCGCCGCCGCTCCAGCCGCGGAGCTTCGCTTCATGCAGGAGGAGGGGTTCGGGGTGGGAGTTCGTGTGCAAGCCCGCCATCGAGGTCAGCCTTTAGGCCCCGGCGATGGCCGGGGCGCGCGCCTGGGCGCGGCGCGGCTCGGGCTCCGGCTCGCGCTCCGGCCACGCCGCCAGCAGCGTCCCAAAGATAAACACGATGCCGCCAAACCAGACGAAGTTGACCAGCGGGTTGTGATAGACCTTGAAGGTGGCGCTCTGGTTGCCGATCGGCTCCCAGTTCACGAGGATGACGTAGAAATCGTCCTCCAGCGAGGAGCGAACGCCGGGGATGGTCATCGGCTGCTGCGACTCGTAGTAGAAGTCGCGCCGCGGATACAACGCGCCGAGGGCTTTCCCGTCGCGGTAGATTGACACGACGGCGCGGGTGACATTGCGCCCGTCGGCCGTGTCCCACTGCGTCACACCGTCGTAGACCATGACGTACCGGCCGAGGGTGAGCTGTTCGCCGCGCGCCAGGGAGCCCTGCGTCTCGGTCTGGAACAACTCGATGCCGATGATGCCGAACGCCATCAACACGACGCCCAGGTGGATGATGTACCCGCCATAGCGGCGCCGGTTGCGGCCGGCCATCCGGCCGAGGGCGACGAACAGCGATTCGCCGCGCGTGCGGTGCCGGGCGCGGGCGCCGCGCCAGAACTCGTGCACCGTCACCAGCGCCACCAGCACCGCCAACCAGTAACCGAGAATCGCCGCCAGGCTGTCCATCCCCGTCGCCAGCAGGCCGATCGGGACCAGCAGCGACAGGGCCAGCGGCTTCCACAGCGCGATCCCCAGCAGGCGGGCCGACGTTCGGCCGTACGCCGACAGGGGCGCCACGCCCATCAACAACAACAATCCCCCCCACAGCGGGCCGGTGGCCCGCTCGTAGAACGGCGGGCCGACGGTGACCTTCTGCCCGGTGAACAGCTCCGAGATCAGCGGGAAGAGCACGCCCCAGAAGCAAATGATGAGGATGCCCATGAAGAGCAAGTTATTCAGCAGAAAGAGCGATTCACGCGAGAGCAGCGAACCCAGCTGGTTCTCGCTGCGCAGGTCCGGCCAACGGTGCAGCAACAGCGACAAGGAGGCGACGGTCGTCACGCCGATGAAGGCGAAGAACATCGGGCCGATGGCCGATTGGGCGAAGGCGTGCACCGACGACAGCACGCCCGAGCGCGTCAGGAAGGTGCCGAAGATGACCAGCGCATAGGTCAGGATGATCAGCACCATGTTCCAGCGCTTGAGCATCCCGCGCTTCTCCTGGATCATGACCGAATGCAGGAAGGCGGTGCCGGTCAGCCACGGCATGAAGGCGGCGATCTCCACCGGGTCCCAGCCCCAGTAGCCGCCCCACCCCAGGACGTCGTAGGCCCAGCGTCCGCCCAGAATCAGGCCGAGCGACAGGAAGAGCCAGGCCACCAAGGTCCAGCGGCGGGTGACGCGGATCCAACGGTCGTCGCTGCGTCCGACGACCAGGGCGGCCACGGCGAAGGCGAAGGGGATGACGAACGAGACGAAACCGAGGTAGAGCATCGGCGGGTGGATGATCATCCCCGGATGGCGCAGCAGGGGGTTGAGCCCGCGCCCATCGCTGGGAACGAGCGGCAGCGTCCCGGCCGGCTGGAAGATGGCGCTCAACTGCGCCCCGTCGATCGTCTGCCACAGACTGCGGAACGGATTCTCGAAGAAGAGCACCAGGCTGACGAAGAAGGCCAGGGTGACCATCGTGACGACGACGACCCATGGCAGCAACTCGCGGTCGCGATCCCAGCGGCGCAGGCTGGCGGCGGTGGCGAAGGCGGCCATCAGCCACGACCAGAAGACGAGCGATCCCGACTGCCCGCCCCACAGCGCCGTCACCCGCAAGTAGATCGGCATCGCCTGGCTGGTGACGTTGGCGACGTATTCCACCTGATAGGCGCCGGTGACGAGCAGCCCGATGATGCAGGCGGCGGAGACGGTGATCAGCGGCCAGGTGAGAACCATGGCGTGCCGGCCGCTCTCGACCAGAGCCGGCCGGTGGCGCAGGGCGCCGTACGCCGCCGCCCCGGCGCCGTAGAGGGCGGCCAGGAAGGTCAGGATCAGCGCGAAATGACCTACGAGCGCCATCGGCACACCAGATGGGTCGTCGGGGACGACTTCCCCGAGAGCGGAGCATCGGCCTCACCCCCCAACCTCCCTCCCCGTGCCCATGGAACTCTTCGAAGAGGGCGAGCATGCAGACGGAGGCCCCCGCGGCCGCTCCGCGGGGCGCAAGGGGGTGGAGGCGTCATCGGGAGAGGCGTGGTGACGGGGGGCGGGCTTTCACCCTTCGACCTGCGACGGGACCGACTCTTCATAGCGCGTCGGACATTTCAGCAGAAGCTCGTCGGCGATGAAGACCCCATCGTCGCCCAGGCGCCCGGTGACGATCGCTTGGGCCTCATGGCGCAGCAGGTCCGGTCTCGGCCCGACATACTCCACCATCAAACGACTGGCCTGCGGATCGCTCACCGCCTGGTGCAGGACCGCCGCCAGGCCGCCGGCCTTTTCGATCTGATCGAGGTCACCCGGGACGTTGGCGATGGCGAAGCGCAAGGTCAACGTCGCCGGGTCGTAGCTGATGGTCTCGCCGTCGACGGCGCCGGAGATTTTCAGGTCTCGGCCCTGGGCGGCGGATCGCTCGGCGTTCAGCTCATCGACCGTCAGGTAGTACTGAGCGGCAGCCGAAGTCGAAGAGGCGATCAGGTAGACGACGGCGGCGACGATCAGCAGGCCGCCGATCCAGAACTTCCACCGCGGCCCGCCCCGCGACCGCACTGCGCTCTGTACCGGTTCCGTCATTTCGATCCTCCATCAAAGGGTCACCGGCGCTGGCTGGCGCCGCAAGACCATCCGGATTGTATCATTCGGCTTCTCCGGTTCCTGTCGGACAAATGTCACCCGAATGCGTCGCAAGGGTCCGCCCCGCGTCGAGAACCCGGCGCGGGGGCATTCTCGCGCCACCATTTAAGTATCCGGTGAGCGGCCAGGGAACTCCGGATGAGAGCCAAGGCTCGGGCGCAGCTGCCGGACCCCTCGGCGGGAGCATCGTCACTACGTCGATGGCCTGCCCCCGCCATACACTTGCGCCAATCTGGCCGCGGGCCGTCTATAATGGCCCGCATTGTCCTGGTCCGAGAGGCACCAGGGCGCGGCCCGGAGGGGATCGGATGACGCGACGCCGAGGGACACTCGGCCTGTTGTTGCTGGTTGCCGCCGGCCTGGCCGGTCTGGCGGCCGTCACCTCGTCCCCGGCAGCAGCCGGCGTTGCGCCGGCTGCCCAGCCTCAAGCTGATCCGGCCAACGACGAGTGCCTGGCCTGTCATGCCGCCCCCGGTCAGACGCTCCTGCTTCCTTCCGGCGAGCTGCTCTCCATCTCTCTCGCCGCCGAGGCTTTCGACTCATCGGTTCATGGGCGGGAGGGATTGGCCTGCGTCGCCTGTCATCCCGGCAACGTCGAGTTTCCCCACTCGCCGGTGACGGCGCAAACCCGCCGCGAGTACGTCCTGCAGCGCTACACCGTCTGCGCCGACTGCCATGCCGACAAATACGATGCCACCCTCGATTCGGTCCACCAGAGGGCCCTGGCCGGCGGGAACCTGGAAGCGGCGGTGTGCACCGATTGCCACGGCGCCCACGACGTCGCTGCCATCGGCGAAACGGGGCGCGCCACGATCCCGCAGACCTGCGAGCGATGCCACTCGGCCATCTACCAGGCCTATCGGGACAGCGTTCACGGGGCGGCCCTGATCGACGAGGGCAACCCCGACGTGCCCACCTGTGTCGACTGCCATGGGGTCCACGCCGTCCAGGGGCCGTCGACCGAATCCTTTCACCTGTTTTCGCCGACGATCTGTGCCCGCTGCCACGCCGATCCGGAGCTGATGACCCGCTACGGCCTGAGCACCGAGATCCTCGAAACCTACGTCGCCGACTTCCACGGGACGACGGTTCTGCTGTTCGAGAAACTCGCCCCGGACCAGGAAACCAACAAGCCGGTCTGCATCGACTGCCACGGCGTCCACGACATCCAGCGCGTCGACGACCCGGACAGCACCGTCATCCAGGAGAACTTGCTGGTCACCTGCCGCCGCTGCCATCCGGATGCGACGGCCAACTTCCCGTCGGCCTGGCTCGGCCACTATCCGCCGGACCCGCAGCATGCGCCGCTGGTGTACTACGTCAACGTCTTCTACCGGGTCTTCATCCCCGTCGTTATCGGCGGCATGATTGTCTTCGTCGGCAGCGACATCATCCGGCGCATCCTCAACCGCCGGCGGGAGGCCCGTCCTGAGCGACCGCGAAGCGTCCCCGCTGGGAAGTCGAGAGACACGCCATGAGTGAGGCGCCGCGCCGCTATCTGCGCTTCCGCCGGCCGGACCGGGCGGAGCACATCATCCTGCTGTCGACCTTCACCCTCCTGGCCATCACCGGGCTGGTGCAGAAGTTCGCCGAAGCCGGCCTGTCGCAGGCGATCATCTCGGTTTTGGGCGGCATCGAGACGACGCGATCGATCCACCACGTCGCTGCCGTGGTCTTGATGCTGGAAGCGATCTTCCATCTGGGGACGGTGTCCTACAAGGTCTTCGTGCGGCGGACGCGCCTCGACATGCTGCCCGCCCTGGCCGATGCCAGCCGCGCCTGGGCCGCCTTCCTGTACAACCTGGGCCTGCGCCGCCACCCGCCGCAGGAAGGGCGCTACACTTTCGCCGAGAAGGCCGAGTACTTCGCCGTCGTGTGGGGAACGGTGCTGATGGCCGTCACCGGGTTCATGATGTGGAATCCGATCTCGACCACGCGCTTCCTGCCCGGCCAGGTCATCCCCGCCGCCAAGGCCGCCCACGGGTACGAGGCGATCCTGGCGGCGCTGGCGATCATCATCTGGCACATGTACCACGTCCATGTGCGGCGCTTCAACCGGAGCATGTTCACCGGTCACCTCAAGGAAGACGAGATGCTCGAGGAGCATCCCCTGGAGCTGGCCGACATCAAGGCCGGGCTGGCCGAGCGCCCGGTCGACCCCAAGGCGGTCGCCCGCCGCCTGCGTGTCTTCGTCCCGATCTACGCCGTCGCCGCCGGGCTGCTCCTGGCCGGCGTCTACGCCTTCGTCACCTTCGAGCAGACGGCGATCACGACCCTGCCCGAGCCCGTCGACGTGCCGGTCTTCGTTCCACTCACCCCCACCCCGCTGCCGACGCTCGTCCCGACGGCCATCCGCGCCGCCACCGCTACACCGGTAGCCGGCGCGACACAGTCGGCGACGACGGTCATCACCACCTGGAGGCAAGACATCGGGCCGCTGATCGTGCCGCAGTGCGGGACCTGCCACAGCGAGGAGGGCAGGATGGCCGGCCTCGACCTGACCAGCTACGCCGGCGCCCTGCAGGGCGGGGTTTCCGGCCCGGCGATCGTCCCCGGGGATCCGGACGCCTCGCTGCTCGTTCAGCGCCAGTTGGCCGGAGACCATCCGGGCCAACTCAGCACCGAAGAGTTGGAACGGGTCATTGCCTGGATCGAAGCCGGCGCGGCGGAGTAGGGAAGTGGACAGTGGTCAGCGGTCAGAGCGTTATTGCGAGGCGCCCAGCGCATGAAACGCGTGCGACGTGCCCTTCGACGATTCTTCTTCCCTCCCGCGGGCTCGCGGTTGTGGGTCCGGCTCCTGCCGTATGCCGCGCTGGGAATCCTGACGGTGCTGGTCCTCACCGCCAGCGTTTTCACCTGGGATTACACGAATTCGCCGCAGTTCTGCGGCACGGCCTGCCATACCATGCCGCCCGAGTACACCTCCTATCTGACTTCGCCCCACGCGCGCATCGACTGCGTCGAATGCCACATCGGCCGCGGCTTCATCGCCACCCGGGTCTCGCGCAAGGCCGGCGATCTGCGTCACGTCGTGCTCAACATCACCCGGCATTACGAATTCCCCATCCGGGCGACCTCGATGCGCCCGGCCCGCGAGACGTGTGAACGGTGCCATTTCCCCGAGAAGTTCTCGGATGACAGCCTGCGCCAGATCGACCACTATGCCGACGACCCGGGCAACACGCCGACGACCACCTACCTGGTGATGAAGACCGGCGGCGGCAGCAAGCGCCTGGGCCTGGGTCGCGGCATCCACTGGCACATCGAGAACCCGGTGTTCTACTGGCCCAGCGACGACCACCAGCAGGTGATCCCCTATGTGCGGGTCGTCGACGATCAGGGGCAGATGACGGAGTACATCGACGTCGAGGCGGGGATCGACCCGGCCCAGATCCCGCAAGGCGAGTTGGTGCAGATGGATTGCATCACATGCCACAACCGGATCACGCATCTGGTACAACCGCCGGCCGAGAGCGTCGAGAAGTTGATGAGCCTGGGCCAGATTTCGGCCCAGATCCCGGACATCCGGGCGCAGGCGGTGAAGGCCCTCGGCGGCGAGTACACTACCGACGAGGAAGCCCTGGCGGCGATCGCTGGACTGAGCGACTACTACCGCCAGAAGTACCCGGAGTTCGCCGCGGAGAACGGCGACGCCGTCGAGCAGGCGATCCGCGCGCTACAGGATACCTACCGCGGATCCGTCTTCCGCGAGCAGAAGTCCGACTGGGACACGCATCCCAACAACATCGGGCACGAGAACTCACCCGGCTGCTTCCGCTGCCACGACGGCAAACACCTCAACGCCCAGGGAGATTCGGTCCGCCTGGAATGCAACCTGTGCCATTCGATCCCGGTCGTGGTCGGATCGGGGGACCTGGTGGCCGCGATCGAGGTCAGCCGAGGGGTCGAGCCGTCTTCGCATTTGGCCTCCAACTGGATCGGGCTGCACCGTCAGGCGTTCGATGCCACCTGCTCCAGCTGCCACACCACGGCCGATGCCGGCGGTACCAGCAATACCTCGTTCTGCTCCAACAGCGCCTGCCACGGCAACGTCTGGACCTATGCCGGCTTCGATGCGCCGGCTTTGCGCGAAATCCTGCAGCAGCAGGCCCCGACCGCGGTCCCGTCGCCTCGGCCGCCGGCTCCAACCGCCGAAGGAGGGACCCCTTCGGCGGCGACATGGGAGTCGACCATCGCCCCGATACTGGCGGGCTGCATCGTCTGCCACGGAGAGAACGGGACCCAAGGGCTGGACCTGACGACCTATGCCTCCGCCATGGTGGGCGGCGCCGGCGGCCCGGCCATCGTCCCCGGCGACGCGGCTTCCAGCCTGTTGATCACCAAGCAGACAGGGGAACAGCCTCACTACGCCCATCTTGAGCCCAGCCAGATCGAGATCATCTGGGGCTGGATCGAGGCCGGCGCGCCCGAGAAGTAACATTCCGTCGCCACGCCTGAGCTCCATGAGACCCGCTGTGACGGCGGGTCTTCCTTTTTCGTCGATCTTTGCCCTTTCTTTGTGAATTTCCGAGCAATACGACCATAAAGTGACGGAAATCACACATGGGAGGGAAGGTGCGCACTGAGCCCTTCTATTGGTTGAGGAGACACTACCCAACAGGGTAGAGCCGGCCCGGATGCTTCACCCGGTTGACCGGTGCAGTAGAAGCTTCGTTTGCCCAAGGAGGAGCGCAATGGCGGACGCCACGTCCACCCCCGATTCTGATTCTTCTCAGGTTCAGCGTCGTAGATTCCTGGGCCTGGCCGTGTTGGCAGCCGGCGGACTGATCGCGGCGATCTACGCCATTCCCGGTCTGGCCTTCCTCCTGGGGCCAGCGCTCGAGAAAGCGCAGGTGGAAAACTGGATCCCTCTCGGCCCCGCCTCGAAAGTCGAACCGGGCGTCCCGACGCTCTTTCGAGCCAACGTCCGCCGCCAGACCGGCTGGATCGTCAATGAAGAGCAGATGACGGTCTACGTGCTGACGGACGACGGCCGCACCTACGTGGCCCTCTCGAACATCTGCACCCATCTCGGCTGCCGGGTGCGTTGGGTCGAAGGCGAGCAGCAGTTCTTCTGCCCGTGCCACAACGGCGTCTTCGACAAAGATGGCCTGGTCCTCGCCGGCCCACCCCCGCGGCCTCTCGACCATTATCCGGTCAAGGTCGAAGACGGCCTGCTCTACGTCCAGGGAGCCTGAGATGGGTGCACGCCTCGGCGATTGGTTCGATGAGCGCCTCGGCTGGCGCAAGGCCTGGGAGGCGATCTTTCTGCGCAAGGTCCCCAAGGTCAACTGGCTCTACACCCTCGGCAGCGCCACGCTGTTCGTCGCCGTCAACCAGATCATCACCGGGATCCTGCTGACGATCTATTACGTGCCGACCCCCGATCATGCGTACGACAGCGTTCAGTTCATCACCAACCAGGTTGCGGCCGGCTGGCTGATCCGCGGCCTGCATCACTGGGGCGCCAGCGCCATGGTGGTCCTGACGGTCCTGCATCTGTTGCGGGTGGTCTTCACCGGCGGCTACAAGTTCCCCCGGGAAGTGACGTGGATCACCGGCGTTCTCTTGCTGTTGCTGGTACTCGGCTTTGGCTTCACCGGTTACCTGCTGCCCTGGGACCAGAAAGCCTTCTGGGCGACGACCGTCGGCACGCGGATCGCTGGCGTGGCACCTGCCGTCGGGCCCTACTTCCTGCGCGCCTTGCGCGGCGGAGAGGAGCTGTCGGCCGTCACGCTGGCCCGGTTCTACGGGGCGCACGTTTGGATGCTGCCGGCGGCGCTGCTGGCCCTGGTGGGCGTCCATCTCTATCTCGTCGTGCGCCTGGGTATCTCGGCCGCCCCGAGCCGGGAGGACTGACGATGAACGATCAGGAGAAGCGCGATTACCTGGAACGCTACCAGGCGCAGAAGGCCAAGGGCCGGCCGTTCTTTCCGGACATCCTCTTCAAGGACGCCGTCGTCTCCCTGCTGGTGCTGCTGGTCCTGGTCGCCTTGTCCCATTTCGTCGGCGCCCCTCTCGAGGCGCGTGCCAATCCCAACGATTCGGCGTACACCCCGCGGCCCGAGTGGTATTTCCTGTTCTTGTTCCAGCTGCTCAAGTATTTCCCCGGCCGGCTGGAGGTGGTAGGGGTCTTCCTGCTTCCGACGGCGGTCATCGTCCTGCTCTTCCTCCTGCCCTTCCTCGATCGCTCGCCGCGCCGCCACCCGCTGGCACGCCCGGTCGTCAGCGGCGCTGCCGTCCTGATGGTCGTCGGGATCCTCGGCCTCTCCGCCCTGTCGGTGCATGAGGCGCCGCCGCCGGCGGAAGCCGGCCGCGGTGGGGATCCGACCGCCGCGCTGTATTCCGGCAACTGCGCCGGATGCCACGGTCCCTCGATCCAGGTCCCGCCCGGCACGAACCTGACTCAGATCATCGCCCAGGGCAGCCATACCGGGATGCCGGCCTGGAGCGGCGACCTGACCGCCGACCAGATCGATGCCCTGGCCGGCTTCATCCTTTCGCCGGTCGGCAGTCAGATCTTCGCCGCGCAATGCAGCGCGTGCCACGACTCCCCCGCCCAGCTGGCGGCCGATCCGCAGCGGCTGATCGACGCTCTCTCTCTCGGCCCTGCGTTCGCCCCGCATGCCTCCATCGAAGTCCCCAGTTGGACCCAGGCACTGCCCGCCCAGGAGCGGACGGCGCTATTGAACTTCATGGCGGCCCCCGACGGCCAGCGTCTGTTCGCGGTCTACTGCGGCGCCTGCCATGGACGGTCCGTCGATTTTCGCGGCGACGAGGCTTCCCTGCGCGATCTGATCAGCCGCGGCGGATTGCACCTTGAGATGCCCCCGTGGCGCGAGCGCCTGGCCAACGCTCAGATCCTGACGCTGGCGGCCTACGTCGTCGATCCGGAGGCCGCCCCCGATGGGGGCGCCCTCTTCCGCCAGTACTGTGTGCAGTGCCACGGTGCCCGCGTGCCGGCGGCCCGCGGGCCGAGCCAGGCGATTGAGATCATCTCCAGCGGCGGTCCGCATGAGACGATGCCGGTCTGGGGAGACATCCTGACCCCGGAACAGCTCGACGCGCTGACCGACTACGCCTTGTCGGCCTCCAGCGGCCTCCCGGCCGAACTGGGCAGCGAGCTCTACGTCCAGAATTGCGCCGCCTGCCACGGACCTTTCGGCGAAGGAGGGCCCAATCCAGCGCGCGCCGGGGACATCATCGCCCCCATCTCCTCGGCCGAGTTCCTGCAGACGCGCAACGACACCACCCTGCGCGCCATCATCGCCCAGGGACAGCCGACCTTTGGCATGTCCCCCTTCGGCGAGGCCTACGGCGGACCCCTCAGCCTGGACGAGATCGACGCGCTGGTCGCCTACGTGCGGAGTTGGGAGGCCAGCCCGCCGGTCACTCTTCCGCCGGAGGTCACCACCTCGAGGGCGGCCGTCAGTGGAGAGCAGGTCTACGCCGAAGTCTGCGCCCAGTGTCATGGTCTGGAAGGAGAGGGCCTCGTCGGCCCGGCGCTGCGCGATCCGTCGTTCCAGACGGCCAACACCGATCAGCAGATCTTCGACACCATCAACCTGGGCCACCCGGCGACGGGAATGATCGGCTGGGGCGAAATCCTTTCCGGCGACCAAATCCAGCAGCTGGTGCTGTTCATCCGCCAGCTGGGTGGTTCGACGGCCCCGGGCCCCACGCCGTCATCGGCTCCGTCGTTCGGCAGCGAAGTCGCTCCCTTGCTGCAGCAGGCCTGCGGCTTCTGCCACGGGGGCCTGGGAGGTTGGGAGGCGTCGACCTATGTCTCCATCATCAACAGCGGAGACAACGGCCCGGCCTTGATTCCGGGGGACGTCCGAGGCAGCCTGCTGGCGCAGAAACTGCTCGGCACGCAATCGATCGGCGGCCCCATGCCGCCCGCCGGAGGCCTCTCCCAGGGTCAGATCCAGCTCATCCTGGATTGGATCGCCAACGGTGCCCCGGACAATTGAAACTCCGTCGAGCAATGCCGGCGGGGCCGTGGCCACGCGCGTCCCCGTGCGCGTCTCCGCCCGGCCGCCTAGGCAGGCCAGCCTGCGCAGCCGGGTGGCGATCGGCGTCGCCTTGCCGGTCCTCGTGGCGCTGGCCGGCTTCTCCCTGATGAACTACATGCGCGAACAGCGACTGCTCGAAGGGCAGGTTCGCTCGATCGCCACCCAGCTCGGCGATGTCATGAACGGAGCGCTCCGGCAGGCCATGCTGACCAATGACCGTGATCTGCTGGAGAGCATGGTAGCCGACATCGCCTCCATGCAGGCCATCGAAGCGGTGCGGATCGTCGACGACCAGGGGACCATCCAAATTGACTCCGGCGGCACGGAATCCGGGCAGGCTTTCCTGCCGTCGTCCCCCGGTTGTGTCGAGTGTCACGCGCAGCCGCCGCAAGGTCGCGAGCGGACCGTTCGATTGACCACGCCCGAAGGGATGCTGCGCATCGGCGCTCCGATCGACAACGAAACCCTCTGCCAGGGGTGTCACACCTCCAGACCAACGCACCTGGGGATGGTGCTGGTCGATGTCCCGCTGCAGGCGCTGCAGGCCGGAACAGTGCGCGACCTGACGATCGACCTGGTCGCCTCGGTGGCGGTGGCCCTGGCGGTCAGCGGCGGGGTCTATCTGCTCGTCCACCGCCTGATCGTCCGCCGGCTGGAAGACATGCGCGCCCCCCTGACCAGCTACGCCGCCGGCGACTTCGCCGTCCGACTCCCGGCCGGCGAGCCTGGCGATGAGATCGGTCTGCTGGCGGCCAGCTTCAACGCCATGGCCGATGATCTCGCCCGCAACGCGCGCAGCGAGCGACGGAGGCGCAAACTGCGCGAACAGGCTGCCATCGAGGAGCGCGACCGGATAGCCCGCGAACTCCACGACGGTCTGGCCCAGATCCTCGGCTACGTCAACACCAAGGCCCAGGCGGTGCGGCTTCTACTGGCCCGCGGGCAGCCGGAGGCCGCCCAAGGACAGCTCCAGCAGCTCGAAGAGGCGGCAAGAGAAGTGCTGTCCGATGTCCGCCAGGCGATCCTCGGATTGAGGCTGAGCGCGCGGCCGGATCTCGACCTGGCAGCCAAGTTGCGCACCTTCGTCGACCAATTCCGCCGCCAGAGCGGCGTCCCCATCCATCTCGATCTCCCCACCGAACCTGGCCAGCCGCGCCTGGCCTCGGCGACGGAGATCGAACTACTGCGCATCGTCCAGGAGGCGCTGGCCAACATCCGGAAGCACGCCGACGCGCGCTCGGTTTGGCTGCGCCTCCAATCGGACGAAGCCGGGTTGGTCCTGACGATCACCGACGACGGCAGCGGGTTCGACCCGCTCCAAGCGACGGCCGACGACCATTTCGGTTTGCTGACCATGCGCGAACGGGCGGCCGCCATCGGGGCCGAACTCGATGTGGCCTCCGGCCCCGGCCGGGGGACGCGCGTCACCGTGCACCTCGCCGCGCCGGAGGAATGACGATGCGCGTCCTTGTCGCCGACGATCACTCACTGTTCCGGGACGGTCTGGCGAGTCTGCTCGAGGCGGCCGGCCACGAGGTCGTCGGCCAGGTCGGCGATGGGCAGGCAGCCGTCGAAGCCGCACGTCGGCTCCATCCCGACCTGATCCTTCTGGACGTCTCGATGCCGATCCTGGACGGCCTTGGGGCGCTGCGTCAGATCAAGGCCGAAACGCCTCGGGCCCAGGTCGTCATGCTCACCGTCTCGGACGACGAAACCCTTTTCGAAGCGCTCCAGGCGGGCGCCCAGGGGTACCTCTTGAAGAGCCTGAGCGCCGACGAGTTCCTGGAGATCCTCGAAGGCGTGGCTCGGGGGGAAGCGGCCCTCACCCGCAAGACCGCCACCCGGCTCATCGACGGCCTGGCGACGGGCAAGCGTCGCACCGAGGAACCACACGATCGCCTGACGCCGCGCGAGACAGGGCTGCTCGGCCTGGTGGCGTCGGGGATGTCCAACAAGGCCGTCGCCCAGGAGATGTCGATCAGCGAGAACACGGTCAAGTACTACATGAAGAGCATCTTGCAGAAGCTGGGCGCCCGAAACCGGACCGAGGCCGCAACCCTGGCGTTGAAGGAGGGCCTGATCTCCCAGGAGTCGGGCTTTTCCCGGACTACTCATTCGGGTAGACTCGTCTTCGAACCGCCTGCTCGAACGGATTCGGGGGAATAGCCCAACGGTGGGTGGTCGCGCCTCTCATATTGCATTAACCTTCACAAGGGGTAGTTGCGACCGAACGCGGGCCATCGTGGATCGGACGAGCGTCGTGATTCTGTCGGGACATACGCTTTTCACCGAGGGCATCGCCGCTCGGCTGCGGAAGCATGAGGACTGGCTTGATCTGCATATGGTCGACGCCGATCGTGGCGATGCCCTGCAGCAGGTCGTTGCCGCCAAGCCCAGCGCGGTGATCCTCGACGCCGACGACCCGCAGGTCTCGCGCCACTGTTCGCTCAACCAGTTGTTCATGGCGCTGCCCGAGGTTCGGGTCGTCCGGCTCGATCCAGAGCGCGACCAGATCCAACTGTTGACCAGTGAACAGCGCCTGGCGGTCGACATCGCCGACTTGATCGACGTCATCCAACCGCCCCGTGCCATACAAGGCGGGGAATGAAGTCGACGCGCGGGACGGGAACCGGGAATGAGGCGCGAGGCCGAAAACCCGACCAAGGAGGAGGCCCAACCGGAGTAACCGAGTCGTCGTGCGATGAAATGTTGGATTGAGACGAGAAGAGGAGAATGGACCTATGCAAAGACGAACGCTCATTCTAGGCCTGGCCCTCGTCGCCGCGGCGCTCACGCTGGCGGCGTGTGCCGGGGCTGAGGGGCCTCCCGGGCCGGAAGGCCCCGCCGGCCCCGCCGGCCCTGCCGGCGAGGCGGCGTCGGCGGCCGACCTGACTTGCACGGAATGCCACAACGACACGACACTGATCGTCTCGAAGGAAGCCCAGTTCCGCGAGAACTCCGTTCACGGGACGGGCGAATCTTTCGAGCGAGGCGAAGGCACCGACTGCGCCGGCTGCCACGGGACCGAAGGCGCCAAGGCCCGCATCGACGCCGGCCTGCCGCCGCATGACGAGTCAGTCACCGGCATCGTGAACGTCTCGCCGTTCGACTGCCGTACCTGCCATGAGATCCACACCACCTACACCGGCGCCGACTGGGCGCTGACCGGAGGCGGCCAGCCCGTCCTGCTGGAGATGACCGGCGGGACGTTCGACGGCGGCGAAGGCAATCTGTGCGCCAACTGCCATCAGATCCGCAACGCCCTTCCCGTCGCAGCCGGAGGCAGCATCGACCTCGGCACCAACACCCGCTTCGGCACGCACTACGGGGTCGAGGCCCAGATGCTGCTCGGCGAAGGCGGACTGGGTGTGGAAGGCAGCCCGAGCCCACACTACGCAGCCGTCGAGAATACCTGCGTAACCTGCCACTTAGGAGAGGAAGCCAACCACACCTACCTGCCCGCCGTCGAGCGCTGCCAGGCCTGCCATGCCGATGCCGAGGACTTCGACATCAACGGCGTCCAGACCGAAGTCACGGCCATGCTCGCCGAGGTCCATGAGCTGCTGATCGCTAGCGGCATCATGAACGAG
>Ga0209109_10000136_pt1 | contig 32810 bp, 30 predicted proteins | sample Rifsed10ft2_FD_184004 | JGI IMG/M metagenome (GOLD analysis project Ga0209109, IMG submission 184004) | Soil microbial communities from Rifle, Colorado, USA - sediment 10ft 2 (version 2) | ecosystem: Environmental > Terrestrial > Deep subsurface > Rock core/Sediment | place: Rifle, Colorado... | reverse complement strand
CCGGGTAGTCATTCCCGCGCGCGATGAGCGCCGACGTCGGGTAGCCGCCGCGTGACACGAGGATGTCCCCCGAGTGCAGCACGACGCCGTTCGACATGGCTGATGGCGTCGCCGCAGCGGGCGCGCCCGGGGGCACTGGAGAGCCCACGAAAAGCGTTGGGACGCTATCCTGATGCTGAAGCATTACTTCTTCGACGGCGGCACGACTGCCGTAGAGCGACCGGTACAGCCGGTCGCGCACCTCGCGAGCTGTCAGGTCCCACGCCGTCGACTGCCACTTGATCGCTTCACGCAGCCGACCCTGAAGCGCGACGTAGTCGTTGGCGAGCGCCCCGCAGGCGGCGGCCCTGGTGCCAAGCCTGAAGAAGGCGTCCTCGAGCGAGTCGAGTGACGGGGCGGTTGCCGTAGTGCGCTCCGTGCGAAGCCTGGCCAACATTGCGTCGACAGAATCCGCCGCGGCCCGGGCGGCGCGCTCGTGGGTGCAGCCGTCGGTCCGGCTATTCGCGAAACTGGTCTCGAGCGCACTCCAGAGCGAATCACGGCCCCAGACAAATTTCTGCGCGCCGGCTGGTGCGCCGGCAACGTCGGGTGGCGGAGCAGGCCACGCCAGCGCCGCGACCGCTGCAACGAGCGCGCCGCCGCCGATGACGCGAAGTCGGCGATGTGTCTGGTTCTTTGCGGACATGTAACTGATCAAGTCGCCCTTTGGCACGGGATGACGAGTGAGCTGATCACATGACGACCGATGTCGGTGCGGCGTCGCTGGCCGGCCAGTTGACTCGCCGGGGGTATCCAAGGACCACCCGAGAAGGCCGGGTTGCCTCCAGGCGTTGCAACCTCTGCTCATCAAGATCGTAGATTGCCAGAGCGTTCGTCGTCACCCCAGGCGAGGTGCGAGTATAGACAGCAGTCGGCGGTTTCGCGGAATCTTCGGCGTCGCAACCACGTGGGGTATCGCGCTCTCCGCGCCCGCTACAGGCTCTCTTGCCCTCGGCCTTGCCACGGAGCTGGTACCACCCTCTGTTTTCGGAGCACGCGAGCTCGTCGCCGTCGCTGCGCGTCCGAATGAACTTGAGTGGGGTGCCTCGGCGGCACGAGCACCATGGTGGGCACGGCGTCCGCTTCCTGCCATGACTGGTCGTCCCACTTCCTGCCCCAGGGTGCCAGGAACGGATCCATCCGCGCGAGAGTTCTGTATGGACCATTGCCATGACGCCGATTCCGCGTAACGCTTCAAGCCACAACGTCCGTCCCCAATGAGCACGCTGATCAGATCACTCGAGGCTGAATACCTCCGGTACAAGTCGCTCGCCGAGTCTGCCCTGGCGCAGGTGCCGGAGGCATCGCTCTCGCAGTTCGGCCCCGCCGGAGGCAATTCACTGGCCGTCATTTGCTGGCACCTCTCAGGCAACCTCAAGTCCCGCTTCACCGATTTCCTCACCAGCGACGGCGAAAAGCCCTGGCGGAATCGCGAGGAAGAGTTCGGCCCGCGCTCGGTGTCTCGCGCGGAACTGCTAGAGAAGTGGAAGGACGGCTGGGACGTCCTCCTGGCCACGTTGGCGCAGCTGAAGGATGAGGATCTCACCGAGACCATCCACATCCGGGGGCAGCCTCTCCTGGTACACGAGGCGCTGCATCGCTCGCTATCGCACGCGAGCTACCACGTGGGGCAGATCGTGTACCTCGCCCATGCGATCTGTGGAGATACGTGGCGCTACCTCAGCATACCTCCGGGGAAGTCCGCGGCCTACAACGCGAATCCTCAATACGAGAAGGCAGCGGCCGACCACGCGAAGGCACTCGGCGGCATTTCAGGGGCATGACCGCGGCGGCGCTTGACGAGCAACAAACGTTCGTCGAGCGTGGCGTTCAACGCTCCAGTTGAAACCCTGCGTCTATTGCCGGCCGCTCCTTCCCATTCGCGACAATCCAGCCGGTGAGATACATCCACCGAGTCATCCGCGTCAGCTTCGCATAATCGATTCGGTCCGGGTTGTCCCGCGGCGTGTGATAGTCGTCGTGCAGGGTGGTCGTGAAGAACAACGCCGGAACGTTGAGACGAGCATACGGCACGTGATCGCTCCGGAAGTACCAACCTTCGGGGTGATTTGGTCGGTCCCACAGCGAATCGATCACGAACTTCCCGGCCCGGTTGTTGGCGTCAAGCGCCATCTGAACCAACGCCGCCGAGTTTCTGTGCGGCGGCTGGACACCCAGCAGCGACGCCGTATCGGGATGATTGCGGCCGATCATGTCTCCGTTCAACACCGCCGCCATCGACGACAACGGCACGACCGGATGCGCCGCATGCCAGAGTGAGCCGAGCAGGCCGCGCTCTTCGGCGCCGTGATAGATGAAGAGCGCCGAACGCTTCGACGGCTGCTTCACCCAGGCGCGCGCGATGGCAAGGAGCGCCACACTCGTCGAACCATTGTCGTCGGCGCCATTCCAGATGGAGTCGCCCGCCACGGCGAAGCGCACGCCGTCGTGATCCTGGTGTGAGCTGAACACGACGTACTCGTTGCGCAGCACGGGATCGGTGCCCCGCACCACGCCAACAATGTTGACGCTCGGCGCATCAAAGCTCTCGCTCCGGAGATGGATCTCAACACCCTGGCCGTCTTCACGAAGTTGAGCGAGCGAAGCGCGATGGGCAAAGAGTACTGGAACCGCCTGCGGCTGCCCCTGACCGCCCCCACGTCCGCCCTGCCCTCCTCGACCTCCTCCTCCAGCGCCGCGACCGGCTGGCGCGAAACGACTCGCGCCGCCTATCACCGTGTAGGCACCGCGCGATTGCAGCTTGGCAACGGCGTTGAACACGGTCTCGCCCAGCGAGTCGGCGACAACGATGACCGCCGCGGCGCCGCGCCGGCTGAGCGCCCCGCTCTGCACCGTGATCCCCTGCCGCACGGCGCGATACTCGGGCGTGTTGATCGTCGTCCGCGTGCCCTGAGAGGTCGGCCGCAGCGTCACAACAGCTACGCGCCCTCGCACGTCGATCGTGCTGTCGCTCCCGTCGCCCACAAACACGGTCGTGCCCACGACGTCGCCCACGGTGTTCGACGCCGGCGTGATGTCGGTCCAAAGGACGAACGGCTTGCCACCGATGCGCACCGAACTGCCGACCGTGGAGACACGGGTGCGCCGCATGTTGAACCACTGGAAGTACGTACCGTCCTCACCCATGGGCTGGAGGCCGATCTTCCGGAGCTGGTCGGCGGTCCACATCGACGCCCTCATTTCATCGAGCGTGCCCGCCTCGCGGCCACGCATCGAATCACCCGCCATCGCGAACAGGTCGGCGCGCAGGTCCTGTTCTCTGATCGCGTTGATCGCCGCCGGCGTGGGGACGGTTTGCGCCGCCAGTGTTCCAGCCCCAACTGCCATCGCGACGACCAGAATCGAGCGCAGCATGATCAATCCTCCTTGACGTCTCGATTACGACGACTGGCTACCCGCTGCCCGCTGCCCGATAAGTTCATACGCCATCCGCAGTCCAACGAGCGTCAGGTCCGGCTCGACCCGTTCTATCTCGCGGCAGTGAGGCTTGATCAGCGGCGCCAGACCACCCGTGGCAACCACCAGTGGCACGCGTGGCGTCGGCCACTCGGCCTTGATCCGCCTGACGATTCCATCAACTGACTCGGCAGTCCCGAAGACCACGCCGGCACGAATGCAGTCTTCCGTGCGACGCCCAATCGCGCGCTCGGGAGCGACAAGCTCCGTAGCCGGTAGTTTTGACGTGCGTCGAATCAATGTCTCAGCCGACGTGCGCATGCCCGGCGCGATGACACCACCGAGAAACACACCATCGGCGGTGATGCAGTCGAAGGTGGTCGCCGTCCCCAGGTCGACCACGATCGTGTCGCGCTTGAACAATCGGCTCGCCGCGAGCGTGTTCACGATCCGGTCGGCACCGACGGTCAGCGGCTCCAGCACGTCAAGCGTGATGGGCAGCGGAGACTTCGCGTCGACAATCACCGGTGGCTTCCCGAACAGCTCCTGACAGGCCTCGGCGAGCGGCTGCGTGAGCGCGGGCACGACCGAGCCAATCGCCGTCCCGGTCACGTTTCCAACCGGGACGTTGCGAGCGGCAAGCAGAGCCCGTATCTGGAGATCGAGCTCGTCAGGCGTGCGCGCCACCTCGGTGACGAGCCGCCAGTGCGCGTGGAGCCGCTCGCCGTCGAACAGGCCAACGGTCGTCTCGGTATTGCCGACGTCGAAGACGAGGGTCATGTCGATTCCTCAAAGACGAGAGATCCTTCCATCACCCGTTTGGTGCCCTGTGGCGTCTCGATCAGGAGGGCGCCATTGGATGCAATGCCGGACACGCGCCCGCTGACGGGCTCCCGGCACGCCCGCCCAAACGTTACATCGCGCCCCGCGAATTCCGAGACCTCCTGGTCCGAAAGGTGTCCCTGCGCGGCGGCAGCGGCGCGCACGGCCGGAACCAGTTCGCCAAGCACGTCCAGCCGCGAGACACCTTTCCCTAACGCGGCGCCGCCGGGATGGCTGGCGTCGCGGACATTGATCCCGATCCCGATGGCGGTCCACTCCGGACGCGAGCCACGCCATCGCGATTCCACCAGAATGCCGCCCAGCTTCCCGCCGGGCAGGTACAAGTCGTTAGGCCACTTCAGTCCCACGCGCGCGGCGCTGAATCGATCGAGGGCCCGCGCCGCTCGAATGCCTGTCCGCAGCGACAGCACCTCGAGCGCCGCCGGGTCGTTCAGGCGCTCCAGCAGGGTGAGCCAGATCCCGTCCCCTGCCCTCGACTGCCAGCGGCGCCCCGCGCGGCCACGCCCGGCGAGCTGGGCATCCGCCAGGACGAGCGTGCCGGCGGGGGCCCCGCCAGCCGCCAGCTCGTTGGCGACATCCATCGTCGAGGCGACTTCATCCAGCACGACGACCTTTGGCAGCGCGAGTGCGCTGGCGAGCTTCTCCGCGGTCGCTCCGTCGTACGTCACGGCCAATGCCGTTCCAACTTGTTTCACCGAACGCTCACAGGTATGGACTTGCTTTGAAAATACTTGGCAAGGATAGGTGGAACGGCACCAGCACGGGATCAGGCACGCGCCGCGATGGTGGCGAGGACGATCACGCCGAGCACAACCCGGTACGCCGCGAAAATGCCGAAGCTGTAACGCGACACGAAGCGAAGCAGCACGGCGATCGCCACCCAGCTGCTCACGGCCGCCGCCGCGATGCCGATGAAAATGGTGGTCGCCTCGGTGCCCGGCGTGAATGCATCCGGCGCCTTCAACACCGCCGCCGCCAGCGTGACCGGGAAGCTCATCAGAAAACTGAACACGGCGGCCGACTGACGATCGAAGCCAAGAGCGCGGGCGCCGGTGATCGTGGATCCCGATCGGGACACGCCCGGAAGCAGTGAGAAGCACTGAATGATCCCTATCGTCACCGCATCGCGAAGGCGCATGCCCTCCAATGGACGATCGCGCCTGGCGGCGCGATCGACCAGCCACAGTACGATGCCCATCAGTATGAGGTTGATCGCCATCAGTCGCGGTGATCGGAAGGTGGTCTCGGCCAGATCCTCAACGGTCAGGCCGGCGATCGCCGCGGGAATGGTCGCGACGACCAGGAACACCAGCCGCCATTCATCGGGGGTCCGGACGCCGCGCTGCCTGACGATCGAGACCCCTGATCGCGCCAGCGCAAACCACTCCTTCCGGAAATACCACGCCACCGCGACCAGCGTCCCGGTGTGCAGCGCGACATCGAACGCGAGACCCGCGTCATTCCAGCCGAAGAACCAGGGTGTGAGCGCGAGGTGCGCCGAGCTGCTGATGGGGAGGAATTCCGACAGCCCCTGGATGAGGCCCAGCACGAGCGCCTGGAATTCCGTCATGCCGGTACCGGTCGCGCCGAAGCCGGCCGGGGACGGTCGGCGACTGCCTTCCGATACAGCGCCTCATAGAGAGGGACAATCGCGTCCTCCGAAAAGCGAGCGCGCGCGTCCGACGCAGCCAGCTCGCTCATGGCCTGCCAGCGCGCGGGATCGCACAGAATCGAGTTGGCCGCGGCGGAGAGCCCATCGATGTCGCCCGGGGCCAGCAGCATTCCGGTCTCGCCGTGCCTGACGACCTCCGGCAAACCGCCGACATTGCACCCGATCACCGGCACGCCGCAGGCCAGCGCCTCCAGTGCGCTGAGCCCGAACGACTCCCGGTTGCTGGGCAGCAGGAACAGATCCGCCGATGCCAGCAGCGGGGCCACGTCGTCGATGCGGCCCAGGAAGTGCACGTCGTCCTCGACGCCGAGCTTCTTCGCTTCATCAGCGGCATCGACGCGATCGGGTCCATCGCCGACCATAACGAGAGCGGACGGCAGCTCGGGGCGCACGCGGGCGAAGATCCGGACCACGTCGACCACGCGCTTGACCGCGCGGAAGTTCGAGATGTGCATCAGGATCCGCTTGCCGGGGAACTGCTGGCGCAATACCGCCGGCTGAGTCTGACGGTCAAAGACCTTTGGATCCATGAAATTGTGGATGACCTCCACCTCGCAACCCGCGCATCCGAACGTGAAGATCGTCTCGTCGCGCAGGAAGCGAGACACGGCCGAGATGCGATCCGATTTCTCGATCGAGAACTTGGTGATGGTGTGGAAGGAGTGGTCCTGTCCCACGATGGTGATGTCCGTCCCGTGGAGCGTCGTCACCACGGCGATGTCATCAGCGGTCTCGTGGAGCATCTCCCTCGCGATCCAGGCGCTGGTGGCGTGCGGGATCGCGTAGTGCACGTGCAGCAGGTCCAACCCGTGCGTGCGCACGACTTCGTGCATTCGCACGGCCAGCGCGAGGTCATACGGCGGGTACTCGAACAGCGGGTACCGACCCACGTCCACTTCATGGAAGTAGATGCCGGGGAGGAACGACGGGAGTCGGAACGGTTGCTGGTACGTGATGAAATGGATCTCGTGTCCGCGCCTGGCGAGTGCGATGCCCAGCTCCGTCGCCATGGCGCCGGAGCCACCGTACGTGGGGTAACACGTGATCCCGATTTTCACCGCTCGCTCTCCTTATTGAACCAGCCAATGGCTGCTTACTTCTTGCCGCTTGCTACGGGCTGCCTGGCTGGGTGCCGGCAGTAGCGCCAGCAGCCGCATGCACCCAGCAGTAAGCAGCAAGAAGCTTCTACCTACCCCAGTCAAACCACGCCACCGCGCGGTCGAACACGTCAGGCGCTCGTGGATCCAGCCGCAGGACGCGTTCCCCGTCCAGCTGGTGACGGAACCACGTTCGCTGCCGCTTGGCGTACTGCCGCGTCGCGACCACGACCAGCTCCCGAGCCCGGTCGAGCGTGAGTTCGCCGATCACGACGCGACGCATCACATCGTAACCCGTCGCGGTCCACGCCCTGGCATCGGGTTCCACTCGCCCGGCGAGCGATCGAACCTCGTCGAGCCAACCCGCGGCCAGCATCCCATCAATGCGGGCCGCGATGGACCCCGACAGACTCGACCCGGGGTCGAGGACAAGATAGCGCGCGGTCATGACGGCTGCGCGCGGCCGGTCGAGGTGGAGCTCGCTGATCCGGCGCCCGGTAATCAGGGCGACCTCGATGGCGCGCTCCCGCTGGGCGCGGCCCAGCGGCGCGCGCGCGGGATCGATGGCTTCACACCAGCGACGTATTTCCTCCGCCGAAAGGCTGGACAGCATATCACGTACCGACGCGCGGCGCGCCGGATCGATCTCCGGCTCTTCGAATAGCGGCGTGAACAGCGCGCGCAGGTAGAATCCCGTCCCTCCCACCACGAGGGGCGTTCGACCAGAAGCCGTGATCGTTTCGATCCACCCGTGGACGGACGCGGCCCAGTCGGCCGCGGTGTAACGCTCGTCAGGCTCGACAACATCGATACCGAAGTGGGGCACGCGCCGGCGTTCCCCGGCGTCCGGCTTGGCCGTCCCGATGTCGAAGCCGCGATACACCTGGCGCGAGTCGGCCGAGATGATCGATGCGCCTCTCAGGTCCGCGAGGCGAAGCGCGAGAACCGACTTTCCCGCCGCCGTTGGCCCGCAGATGACCGGCAGGCTCGTGCCGTTCCAAGTTCGTCCGCCTGATCGCCCCGATGCACTCACTTGCCCGCTGCTTTTGGATGAGATACTTGGAACGGCATTAACGCCGGCCGAATCGCCGATCGAGTTCATCCCAGGTCAGCCGAATGATCCCAGAACGACCATGAACATCATGCGCCGGCAGGGATGTCGAGACCAGGGCGCGGAAGAGAGCCTGCATCTCGTCAGGCGCCAGAGGTTCTCCCGCCTTCACCGCCGCCTTGCAGGCAACCGTCGCGACCAGCAGCTCATGTCCGGCATGCGCGGTGGCGCCACGGTCGCCGCTCAACGCCGCCAGCGATTCGCGAAGGCACTTCAGGGCGTCGAACCTCCGGTGCGGTGTCGGGACCGCATGGACGATGACCGAGTGTCCTCCGAACGGTTCCAGCTCGAATCCCAGCCGGGTGAAAGCGTCGCGATGCGCTTCGAGCGATTCTCCGTCCCTTGGAGAAAGGTGAATCGTCTCCGGCAGCAACAGTCGCTGCGACGTGACCCCTGCACCACCGGTCATCTGCTGCATGAACCGCTCATACAGCACGCGCTCGTGCGCGGAGTGCTGGTCAATGAGCACCACGCCGTCGTCGTGCTCGTAGAGCAGGTACGTCCGGCGCAACTGAATCAGCGGCGGAACGGAGATGTCACCCCTGACTGGCGGCACTTCGACGTCGATGTCCTCGCCCGCCTCGAAGAACGGTGCGGCGTGGCTGCCCGGAAGCGTCGTCAACGGCGCGGCAAACGAATCGCCGGCTTGCGGCGCGTGCCACACTCGAGCGCCGGCACCGACCAGCGCGGCGCTATCCAGCATGCCTAACGCGCGACGCACGGCGCGTTCCACCGCGCGTTCCACTTCCCACCGATCGTGAAAACGCACCTCGGCCTTCGCCGGGTGCACGTTGACGTCGACGGCATCACCGGGAAGTCGAATCTCGAGCGCGAACGACGGCCGCAAGCCGGTCGCCAACGCCGTGCGATACGCGCTCTCGGCGGCGCGCGTCAGCCCGAGGTCCCTCACGGCGCGTCCATTCACGATCAGCGCCGTCCGGCGTGACGCAGTGCCCACATCGGCCGGTCGTTCGGTCAGTCCGCTGACGCGAATGGGCCCGCTGACCGCGTCGACATCGAGAAACCTCGCCACCGAACCGGCGCCCCACAGAGCCGCCACGCGATCGCGCAGCGACCTGGCGGGCGCGAGCGCCATGACTTCCTTCCCATCCGCCGTCACGCGGATCCGGACGTCGCGGCGCGCCAGCGCGATCGACGTCAGGACGTCGCTGGTCGCGCGCCACTCCGAGCGGGTGCCACGAAGGAAACGCGCCCGGGCCGGCGTGTTGAAGAAGAGGTCTTCGACCGAGACGGTGGTTCCCCGGCGACGGGCGGCCTCCGACACGTCGTGCAGCGTCCCGCCTGACGCCTGAACCCGCGTCCCGGCGCCGTCCTCGGTGGCGGTCGTGACCGCGAAACGCGACACGGAGCAGATCGCCGACAGGGCCTCGCCGCGAAAGCCGAAGCTGCGCACACCCACCAGGTCGGCCGTGGTGCGGATCTTCGACGTCGCGTGTCGCTCGATCGCCAGCCGCGCATCGTCGCGGTCCATGCCGCTGCCATCGTCACTGACGCGCACCAGCCGCCGACCGCCTTCTTCGAGGTCGATGTCGACCGTCGTTGCCCCGGCGTCGAGCGCGTTTTCAAGCAGCTCCTTCACGACCGATGCCGGGCGCTCGACGACCTCCCCGGCCGCGATCTGGTCCGCCACTTCGCTCGACAACAAGGCTATCCGCGCCACTCACACACTCCCGGTCAACGCAGTCTCAACACCAGCCCCAGCCTCCCTTGCACCCAGCGCAAAGCACTCAGTCGTTTCGCCCAAGCGGCTGTAGCCGCTGTGCTTCGACCCATCCGCGACGGCGATCGCTCAACTCGACCCGTGTCCACGCTCCCTGATGACCGAGGACCTTTGCGACTTCACCCGGTTGTGCTTCGATCCCGGCTTCGGACGAAAGGACAGGCATGGGTCGGAGGCGCGCCGCCGATAGCACGACGGCTGTGTCACGCCCGTCGAGGATTTCGCGTTGCCTGATGCCGCCAAGGAAGATCATCACCGCTCCGATCGCGAGCGTGGTCCCGATTCGCGCCAGCATCGCATACTGGCGCCGGCGCGCCACCGCGAGCAGGACGAAGCCGGCGACCCAGAATGCCGCGCCGACTCCCGCCAGGAGCGTGAGCGAAATGGGTGGGACTCCGTGCCACAGGCGCGGCGTGCCCGGCGCGAGTCGCAGGCGGGCGCGGACGTCTGTCGTCATCGGGTTCAGCCGCATGGCTCGCTGCCATCCAATCACGGCGGCAGCCGTGTCCTCGAGCTGCCACGACGCCGTGGCAAAGTTGTACCAGGCGTCGGCGGCGCGTGGCCTGGCCTGCGCCAGCTCGAAGAAAGACTGGCGCGCGGAACCGAACTCGCGCGCGTCGTACGCGGCCAGCCCGCTGGCGAAGACGGTTGACGCCACCACATCCTGGGTCGCAGCCCACGCGGTCGCGGAGAACAGCAGGGCGATGCCAACCACGGCGCGATCGACTCGCCTGGCGGCGATGGCGCCGCGGGACCGTGCTTCCTCGTCGACGGCCCGGAGCAGCGTGATCGCGCGCTCGGGACTGGCGGCATCGAATGCACCGTCGGCGGCAAACACCGACTCATCCAGTGCTGCCAGCAGCGACGACGCGTCGATGGCGGTTGATTCGGACACACCGGCGCGCCGGAGCGCACGGCGCATCCGGTCCGGATCGGCCATGTCTCCCGGCGTCAGGTGCACGCGCTCGGCGACGCCCCGGGCGAATATCCGCCTGACGAGTGCGGCGTCGGCTCCCCCTTCACGAATGGCGCTTCGGAGCTGCGACTCCGGTGGCGTTGTCCGCACGCGGCGCGGCCGGCGGCCAGCCGAGACGATCATGAGGGGTAGCGGCGCCAACACGATCAGCAGCCAGAACAACGTCGAGTCCGTGATGGGAGCCGGGACCTGGCCTTCATAAACGCGCCGCACCGGAAGCACGGGCGTCGAATCCACGCTGCTGCGATCCGAGATGACCGGCTCCCCGCTCACGCTGACCGAGTCCGCGCGTCCGAACGCCACTTCGTACTGCTCGGTGTACGGATTGAAGTACGGGTATCGCATGACCGGCACCGCCTGCCGGCCCGGCTGCACCGGTGTGAGGATCCAGTCGAACTCCTTGCGGCCACGCACCAGCGTGGTGGACGAATCCATCTGGACGCGCACGGCGCCCGGCACGACATCCGCCCATGGCACGGCAAAGTCGGGCCGCGGAAGCAGCGACACGTTCCCGGTGCCGAGCACCACCGCCGTGAACGTGAACGGATCACCGGTGCGCTGCGCGCGACGGTCCAGGCGGGTCTGGAGGGCCAGCCTCCCCACCGCCCCGCGATACCCCGGAGGCCTTCCCGTCATGGGCGGTTCACGCGCGATCACCACGAGCGATTGCGTGCGAGCCGAGTGGCTTTCCTCGCGGGCGAAGAAGGAGTTGCTGAGGGGCAGCGCATACTCGAGTCGCGCCGGCGGGATCTCGTGGCGTCCCGCGGTCAGCGGGAACAACGCCCGCTGGAACACGTGCACCTCGTAGCGCCGTGAACCTGCATAACGTGGCACGCTGTTCAGTGACGCCAGGTCGTACGCGAGCATCGATCGCAGCTCGGGCGGCACGAAGACCGGATTCCGGCGAAGCCGTCCGCGGATCTCATCGCTGAGAAACACGCCGACCTGATACGTCGCCTGTTGTCCAACCCACACTGTGTCGGGCAATGTCATCGCGCGGAACGCGATGTCGTCACCGGCGCTCAACTGGGCGCGTCCGGCAATACCTTCGGGAACCCTTGCCCTGACCGAATCCTGTGCATCCGCTGTGCTCAATGCGATGAGCAGACCAGCGATCAGCGAGCAGCGATCAGCGAGCTTCACCAGTCTTTCCCTCGCCGCGGCACCGTCGGGCGCGATTCGCGCTGTTTTCTACCCTGCACGGCCTGCTCATCCCGCGCCGCGCTGCTCAGGAGCTGCTCCGCCTGATCCCGGCCCAGCGACGGCGGAGGCGGTTCGCGAGGATCGGGCTGCGGATCGGGCTCGTTCTGCTGCTGGCTGGCGCCGCCTGACGATTGCCGGCTCAGCTCCGTGAGGGCGAGCTCGTAGTTCCACTGTGCGTCGCCGTCACCGGGACGCATCAGCAGCACACGCTTGTAGAGTTCCACCGCCGTCGCCAGCGACCGGCGGGTCGAATCCGCGTTGCGCGCGCCGGCTCGCCCCAGCTTCAACTGCGCCAGGCCGAGGTTGAACAACGCGCGGTACCGCAGCTCCTCCCGCTCGGCCAGCGTCGCGCGCTCGAGTGGCTCGAGGGAACGGTCGAGTGAATCGGCCGCCACCAGTGCCGTGCCAAGGTTGTAGAGCATTTCGGGTCGCTGGTCGCCGTCGGTAATAGCCGAACGATACGACGAGGCGGCCCTGGCGAACTGTCCACCCGCAAACTGATCGGCGGCCCGTGACGCCTGGGCGCCTGGCAGCGCACACCCGTTCGCCAGCATAACGAGTGCGGCGGCGGCCAGGGGAGCGCTCTTCGCCACCGACATGCCCTGGCGGCGTCGACGCAACGCGAGGCTGTCCGCGACGACGAGCAAGAGCGCGGGCAGGAGAAAAAGCTGGAATCGAGGCGTCGCATTCCGGCCGCTTTCAACCTGCCGGGACGTCGCGCGCAGCGCCTGCAGGGCGCGCCGGATCCGCGTCGCCTTGTCGGTCGTCGCCGCGTCAATGAATGTGCCGTGCGCTGCCTCCGCCGCCGCGCGCAGGGTCCCGGGATTGTAGCGCGTCACGACGATCTGGTTGTTCTCGTCGCGCTTCTCGACGATGCGATCGCCCTCGCGGATGGGGATCGTCGACCCATCGTCCGTCCCGAATCCAACCGTCACCACCGAGATACCGGCTTTGCCTGCCCGGTCGGCGGCCGCGATGATCTCCTGCTGATCCTCGAAAGCCTCACCGTCGCTCATCACCACGAGTGCGCGATCGCCCGCCGAACGGCTGGCCTGCAGCAGCTCGGTGCCCTGAGTGATGGCGCGTGAAATGGCGCTGCCGGCCTGGCCGACGATCGACGGGTCGAGGTTGTCGAGAAAGAGATCGAGCGCGCCGTCATCCACCGTGAGCGGTGACAGGATGTAACTGCGCCCGGCGAAGGCGAGGAGGGCAAAGCGGTCGCCGCGTGAGGCGGCGCGAAGCCGGCGCACTTCCTGCTTGAGGCGCTCCAGCCGGCTCGGTCGCTCATCGGTCGCCAGCATGGACAACGAGGCGTCCAGCGCGAGCACGATGTCGATCCCCTCGCCCCGGAGGATCGTCGCCTCTTCTCCCCAGCGCGGACCGGCCAGCGCGACGGCCGACAGCAGCGCCGCCAGGCCGAGCCGGCTGGCCCGGCCGCCAGGCAGCCGGAGTGCGCTGGGCGGTACCAGTCGCATAACGAGCTGGCGCGTGCCAAGCCGGGCGACGCGCTTGATCCGTCGCTTGAACGAGGCCCGGACCAGCCATGCCATCGCGATCGCGACGAGGACCGAGGCGCCCGCCATCCAGGGCCAGTCGAAGAGCCGCATCAGGCTGCCTTCGCGGTCTTCTCGGCCGCGGTCATGGCGGATTGAACGGCGGCGGCGATCGCGCGCGCTTCACGACCGAGTGCCGCCGCGCGATCGGACGTGAGCGGGCGGCGCGCGAACTTCACCAGATCCACTTCAGACAGCAGCGCCGCGCAGCGCGCGTACGTCCCGATTCCGGCGCGACGTATCGCGCCGGCCAGCTCGGTCGACGTCTGCGAGATCGATGCGCCGGGGACTGCCGCGGCGAGGTAGTCTCGCAGCACCTCGATCATGAGCGACACGTGCCGGGCGCGTTCGCCCGCAGCCAGCAGCCCGATCGCCTCGACCCGGTCGAATTCCCGTTCGGCAAGGGCATAGGGTGCTTCGCGCACCGTGGGCCGGCGTCGCCGTCTGCGCCACAGCCAGCCGATCAAGGCAAGAATCGCCACCGCGACCGCGAGCGCGAGCGCCCAGATCCACCACGGCAATCCGAACGTGAAGACCGCGCGTTGTGGCTTTGGCTCCACTCCGGCGCTGTCGGCGGGAAGCACCGACACGACGTGGACCACCACGCCGCTCACCTCGACGCGCCGATTGCCAATCTCCTGCCTGACGAACACATCGCCGAACGGGACCTGGAAGGTCCCGACGCGCCACGCCGCGAGGCGGTACGACGCCGTCTGGTCGATGGCCGCGCTGTCGGCTGTGGTAGTGATCTGCACCGGATCGAGCAGTTCCACCGGTCCGCCGGAATCCGGAGCGGCGGGAAACTCGATGGACGCGCCCAGCGGCGCTCGCACGCGAACCGAGACGGTAAACGGGTCGCCGACGCGAACCGTGTCGGGCGTGATCGTGACGCCGCCCTGAAGCCGGCCGCTGAGCGTGACGGCCTGCACCAACGCGAGGATTGCGAGCGCGCTCACCACCGCCTCCTGACCCGCCTTCCCCGGGCCCGGAAGAACCGCAGCAGCGCTTCGAGATATCCGTCCTTCGTGTTCACTGGCACTTCATCGATGGCAAGACGACGGAGCAGTTGCCGGCGCGCCACGCGCTCGGCATCGGAAGCCTTCCGAAAGCCCTCGCGCACGCGCCTGTCGGATGTGTCTACACTGACGACCTGACCGGTTTCCGGATCGACGAACCGCGCCACTCCGATGTCAGGCAGCATCCACTCTGACGGGTCCTCCAGGGGCGCCACCACAACGTCATGTCGCTGCGACAGGACCTTGAGCGGGCGTTCAATCCCCGGATCGATAAGGTCGGAGATCACGAAGACAATGGCGCGGTGGGGCAGCAGACGGTTGAGGTATTCCAGCGCCCCGCCGATGTCGGTGCCCTTCCCTTCAGGTTGGTGCACCAGCACGTCACGGATGATCCGCAGGGCATGCCTCCGGCCCTTGCCCGGCGGCACAACATGCTCCACGTGATCGGTGAAGAGCAGAACGCCCACGCGGTCGTTGTTGCGGACGGCGCTCATGGTCAGGACCGCCGCCAGCTCTACCGCCATTTCTGACTTGAAGCGGCTCACGGTGCCGTACTGTGACGAGCCGGACAGATCGACGGCGACCATTACGGTCAGCTCGCGCTCCTCGACGTATCCCTTGACGAAGGGCCGTCCCATGCGCGCGGTGACGTTCCAGTCGATCGACCGCACTTCATCCCCCGGCAGGTACTCGCGGACCTCGGCGAATTCCATTCCGTGACCCTTGAAGACGGACCGGTACTCGCCGGCGAACAGTGAGTTCACCAGCCGCCGCGTGCGCAACTCGATGAGCCGCACCTGGCGCAGGACTTCTGGGGGGACGGAAACCTTCTGAATCACGTGGTGACTCGTAACTCGTGACTCGTGACTCGGCGCACCTCTGGCCTCTGGCCTCTGGCCACTGGCCCCGTCTTCATGGCGCTTCCACCGTGGCCAGGATCTTCTTGATGATGTCGTCGGACGTCACTTCCTCGGCCTCGGCCTCATAGGTCGTGAGCACCCGGTGTCTGAGCACGTCGGGCGCAATCGCTTTCACGTCATCCGGCGTGACGTACGCCCTGCCACGCAGGAAGGCGTGAGCGCGGGAAGCCTGAGCCAGCGCGATGGTCGCCCGCGGACTGGCGCCGAATTCAATGAGGGGCGCCAGGTCCTTCATCCCCGCTTCGGCGGGTGCGCGCGTCGCCAGCACGATGTCCACGATGTAATCCACGATCCGTTCGTCCATGTACATCTCGGCGATGTGGCGGCGCGCCTCGAGAATGGCCTTCGGCGTCGCCACCGCCTGGACGGCGATCGGCTCGCCGCTCGCCATGCGCCGCATGATCTCTTTCTCCTCCTCGCGGCTCGGATAACCGACGCGGAGCTTGAGCATGAAGCGGTCGATCTGCGCCTCGGGCAGCGGGTAGGTGCCCTCCTGCTCGATCGGGTTCTGCGTCGCCAGGACGAGGAATGGCTCCTCGAGGAAGAAGGTCTCTCCGCCTAACGTTACCTGCTTCTCCTGCATGGCCTCGAGCAGCGCCGCCTGAACCTTGGCCGGCGCCCGGTTGATTTCGTCGGCCAGCACGATGTTGGCGAAGATGGGACCCTTCTTGACCGTGAACGAACCGCGCGACTGGTCGAAGACCTGGGTCCCAAGCACGTCGGCCGGCAGCAGGTCCGGAGTGAACTGAATTCGATGGAACGTCGTGTGGATGGTCTCGGCCAGGGTGCGCACCGTCAGCGTCTTGGCCAGACCCGGCACGCCTTCCAGCAGGACGTGCCCGCCGGTGAGCAAGCTGATAAGCAACCGCTCGACCATGTACTCCTGTCCCACGACCCGACGCGCCACCTGCTGCAGGACTCCCTGCACCAGGGACGTGTCCACCGCCGCCGTGCTTGTCGCCGCTGCCTTGCTTCGTTCGTTCACGGGATCCTCGTCGGAATGAGCTCAAGCCCCAGCCACAGCAACCAGCAACCAGCGCCAGCAACCAGCACCAGTAAGCAGTAAGCAGTAAGCAGCAACCAGCCTTCAGTGCCTGGTGAGGAATCTGCACTGCCGCCGGCCCTCATGACCCGTCAGAAGCGTCCGGAGACCGCCCAATCAACTTCGCCAATGCGCCCCGCTCCTTCCCTGTGAGCGCCCGCGTGGTTCCTGCCGGCATGTTCCCCAGCGAAACCGGACCGAACGCCGTGCGGACCAGGCGCTCGACCCGTAGGTCCAGCTCTCGACAGAGTCGTCTCACTTCCCGCTTTCGACCTTCCGCGATCACGACCTCGAAAAGCCACTTTCCACCTGGCGCCTGCCGAACCGTCACTCGCTTCGGCAGAACCAACCCGTCGGTCAGCATGACTCCACGTCTCGCCCGATCGGCGGCCGCGCGGGCGTCTCCCGTCACCGTGGCCACATAGACCCGTTCGATCCCTGACCGAGGGTGGGTCAGCCGGTTCGCCGCATCCCCGTCGGTGGTGAGCAGCAGCACGCCTTCGGTCTCCAGGTCCAGACGGCCAACGTACACGAGTCCCGGCACGTCGTGTACCAGTTCGAACACCGTGCGCCGCCCCTGTGGATCGGAACGAGTCGTCATGATGCCGGCGGGCTTGTGAAGGACGATCCAGGTCGTCGGGACGGTGTGAACGTTGACGCGACGGCCGTCGATTTCGACGAGGTCCGCGCTGGGATCGATACCCTGGCCGATATGGGCGATGGCGCCATTGACCCTGACGCGACCCTCGCCGATGAGCAGTTCCGCCCTGCGCCGCGATGCAAGGCCCGCCCGCGCCAGGGCGCGGTGGAGCCGCATCGTTGTCGGCATCAGATCGCGCGGGGCTCCACGCGCAGCGTCACCGCCAGCTCGTCGGCGCGCGGAAGTTCTTCCAGGTGCCGCAACGCGAACTGTTCGAGGAACAGGGGCGTCGTCCCGTAGAGGAGCGGACGACCCATTCCCTCACCGCGCCCCGTCACGTCGATCAGCGCCCGCTCCTGGAGCGACTTGAGGATGGCCCCGCAATTCACCCCGCGGATCTCCTCGATTTCGGAACGACCTATCGGTTGCCGATAGGCGACGATGGCCAGCGTTTCCAGGGCTGCCCCGGACAGGCGATGCGGTCTCGCCGCCAGTTGGGCGCGCTCGATGGCGTCGGTGTACTCGGGCCGGGTAAGGATCTGCCATCCCTCGCCCAGTTCCACGAGCTCGACCCCATGACCGTTCGTCTGATACGTGTCGCGGATCTCGCCTAACGCGGCGACGACGGCCGCCGGCGACGCATCGGCGTCGAGTCCCGCCAGCTCGTCCACCGGGACCGGGCGGTTGCTCGCGAAGAGCGCCGCCTCAAGCAGCTTGGCCAGCGGATTCACGTGTGATCACCAGAGAGCCGAAGGGAGTGGCCTGGCGAAGGCGCAACTCACCGCGCCGGGCCAGTTCAAGGAGCGCGAGCAGTGCCGACAGCACCTCCCACGACTCCGCCGAGGGACGAACGATGTCGTACCAGCGCGCGCGGGCCCGCAGTTCCAGCAATGAGCGGATCATCCGGATCGCGCCATCGACATCCAGCGGCCGCGGAACCACGTCGTGCAGATGCGGCTCTCCAGCGATCCGGAGCACTCGATCCACCGCCGCCAGCAATTCACCCAGCGAGAGCGAGAGCGGCGCCGGTGGCGGCTCGATCGACTGCGACGGCAGCCAGGACCGCGCGAATCGCGAGCGGCGCTCCTCGGCCATTCGCGCCAGGTGATCCGAGATCTCCCTCACCTGCTGATACTCGAGCAGGCGCCTGACCAGTTCCGCGCGCGGATCTTCCCACGATTCATCGTCCTGGTTCCGCGGCAGCAGAAGCTGCGCCTTGATGCGCAGCAGGCGAGCCGCCATCTCGAGGTACTCGGCGGCCTGGTCGATCGCCAGCGTCTTGATCCGCGCCAGGAACTGTTCGGCGATGCGCGCGATCGGGATGTCGTAGATGTCGACCTGCTCGTCGCGGATCAGCGTCAGCAGCAGGTCGAGGGGGCCCTCGAACTGCTGAAGTTCGACGACGAACGGTTCGCCCGGTTGCGCCGTGGCGGTCATCCGATTCCCATCGCGTAGGGTGACTTGAGGAAGAACGGAAAGACCGCCTGAATCGCCGTCTGAGCCAGCAACGTGACCGGCTTCATCCAGAACATGAAGAACGGCCGCCCGATATCTGTCCACAGCAGCACCAGCAGGATGACGATGCCATACCGTCCGAGCTGCTGATAGCGCAGCGACCACGCCGGCGGCAGCACCCACTTCATCACGTGCGATCCATCCAGCGGCGGGATGGGCAGCAGGTTGAAGACGGCCAGCACGAGATTGAACAGAATGCCCATCACCATCATGCGCTGAACCAGAAACAACGTTTCAACGCCGGGCGGGATGAGTCGCCCCAGCAATCCCAGGCCGACAATGATCAGCGCGCAGAGCGGAAAGAGCAGCAGGTTCGTCGCGATGCCGGCCAGTGACACGATGATGTCCCCGCGCCGGTAGTTCCGGTAATTGCGCGGATTCACCGGAACCGGCTTCGCTCCGCCGAAGATGAAGGCGCCGTTCGACGCCCAGTAGAGCATTACGGGCATCAGGATGGTGAGGAACGGATCGATGTGCTTGATCGGATTCCACGTCAGCCGACCGAGCTGCTGTGCGGTCGGATCGCCTTGCTTCAGCGCCGCGTACCCGTGCGCGTACTCGTGGGCCACCATGGAGAAGAGCAGCACCGGAACGGCGAGCAGGAAGTTGTCGAGTTCGGCCAATCTGGGATGGCGGATGTGGGAAGGCGGATGTCGGAAAGCCGCCCCGGCTCGTGAATGGGCGCAAACTAAGGGTACCGCACGGGAGAGTCAAAGAAGGCGAGGTGACGTAATTGACTGTGATTGCTTGACATCCGACCCCTTCAGCCCTATGCTTCGCGGTTCAAAACCGACACCGATTTAGCCTCACTGGAGTCTATTCCTTGCCAAGAATCGCATCGGCCGCCAAGCACCTTCGGAAGTCTCGCGCGGCCGCAATCCGTAATCGCGCCCAGCGCTCGGCCCTCCGCTCAGCGCTGAAGAGGGCTGGGACTAAAGGCGCATCGGCCGTCGACAAGAAGCGCGCTATCCAGTTGCTGGATCGGGCGGCCCGCAAAGGCCTGATCCATCGCAACGCGGCTGGCCGGTACAAGGGTCGTCTCGACGCAAGCGCCAGGTAAACGAGCGGCGAGCAATCAAAAGGGTCGAGAGCATCCCTGGCTCTCGACCCTTTTCCCTTCTCTCGAGCCTCGACCCTGCCCTACATAGCCGCCAGCTCTCCGCCGCACCGTTCGCAATACCACTCGGTCGCGTAGTTCATCGTGCCGCACTCCTGGCACTTGAGCGTCTTCGCCTGCTCGGTGGGCATGCCCTTGAGGAACGCTGGCGTTCCTGCCGTCTCGCGCATCGTCTGCGGTTCCCGCGCGGCCGCCTCCGCTTCCGAACGTTCGGCGGCTTCGAGGCTGGTGACGAGCGGCACGTCTTCGATCCGCGGCGCGGGGACCGCGGCGGGTGCGGGGGCTGGATGGGCTGCCGGCGCCGCCGGAGCGGGGTTCGCCTGACGATCCACGACCGAGTTCAGGAAGGCGAGTTCGTCGACCGCCGAATGGGGTTCGGCGTGCGCCGCCGGCGCGCCTAACGGGCGGTGCGTGGGCGCCGGCGCCGGTCTCGCGTCGGGCTGCCTGATGAGCGCCAGGATCTCCTGAAGCCGGCCCAGCTCCGCCATCGCCGTCGTCCGTTCCGACTCGAGCCGGTTGATGTCCACATCGCAGATCGACAGCTCGGATTGGGCCCGCTCGGTGCTGTACTCGCCCACCATCGACCGAAGCTCGATCTCGGCCCGGGCGTCACGACGCGTCGACTCCTCGGTAGTGAGCGCCGCCACGCGCTCCTCCAGCGTGGACGCTGACGCCTGCAGGCCCTCGGCGCGGCTCCGCAAATGGCTCATTACGGAGTCGAGGCGCGAGACGTAGTCAGTCCGGACGCGCTCGAACACGTGCGGAGGCGTTTGTTCGCGCTTCGCGGTCAGTTGCGCGATCCACTTTTCGTATTGAGCCCGCTCTTCGAGCAGCGTATTCAGGTCGTCCATGGCCTTTGTCATCGAACTCGTCATGCGTTTCTCCCGGCATCGGCCGAACGTGCCTCGCCCGGGACCGGTCCATCCACCAGCGCCCGCCGGCGGGCCGCCTCCAGGACGCGCGCGTCCTCGGCGCCCAGCGCATTAACGCGCCCCAGCAGTCGCGCCGTCAAGAGGATATTAGCGCTGTGCTCGACGCACTCCATCCGCTGGTGCGCCTCGGCCAGCGTCCGGCCCAGCGTCGTCGCGCCATGATTGGCGAGAAGGAAGGCGTCGTAGTTAGGCAGCCACGGCGCCAGGGCGTCGGGCAGCGCCTCGGTGCCCGGCGTGGCATACGGGACGAATGGCACATCACCCACCTGCACCGCGAGTTCCGGCAGCACGTTTCCGGGCAGCCCGAAACCCGCGACGGCGAATCCCGTCGCTACCGGGGGGTGCGCGTGCACCACGGCGCCCACATCCTCGCGCGCGCGATACGCCGCGAGGTGCATCGCGACTTCCGATGACGCCTCGTGCCTGCCACCGATCCGGGTTCCATCGAGAGTCACCAGCACCAGGTCATGCTCCTCCACATCGGCTTTCGCATACCCGCGCGGCGTGATGAGGATGTGGTCCCGCGCAATCCGCACCGACACGTTCCCGTCCGCACCCGCGATCAGGCCGCGCTCGTACAGGCGCCGGCAGACGCGGACGATCTCGCGTCGGACGTCGGTGTCCGTCATGACCGCACACCTCCCGTCCGCCCTCCGGTCTCCGCCTTTCGAAAGACGACTCGTCCGCCGACGATGGTACAGGTCGCCCGGCCCGTCAGGCGCTTCCCCCGGTACGGCGAATTGCGCCCCTTGGACAGGAAGGCGCCTGGATCGACGGTCCATTCCTCCGCGGGGTCGAAGACTGTGATATCCGCCACACCTCCGGTTTTGAGCGTGCCGCCAGCCAGTCCGAAGACACGGGCCGGCGTCGTCGACATCCGGTCGACGAGTGTCGTCCAGTTCAGGATGCCCGGCACGACCAGGTGGGTGACCACCACCGCCAGGGCCGTCTCCAGGCCGACGATGCCGTTCGGCGCGTCGGAGAATTCGCGTTCCTTTTCGTCATAGTGATGGGGCGCATGATCCGTCGCCACCAGGTCGATGGTGCCATCACGAACGGCTTCCTGAAGGGCCGCGACGTCGTCCGCAGTGCGAAGCGGCGGGTTCATCTTGGCGTTCGTGTCGTAACGCTCGACGGCGTCCTCGGTGAGTGAAAGGTGGTGCGGACAGACCTCGGCCGTCACCCTGATGCCGCGTTCCTTCCCCCACCGGATCAACTCCACTGAGCCGCGCGTGCTCATGTGGCAGAGGTGGACGTGACCACCGGTTCGCCGCGCCAGCAGGATGTCGCGAATGGCCATGATCTCTTCGGCCTCGGCGGGAATCCCCTTGAGGCCGAGTCGTGCCGAGACAAGGCCTTCGTTCATGGCGCCGCCTTTGGCGAGCGTCGGCTCCTCGCAGTGATCGGCGACCGGGATTCCGAATGTGCGGGCGTACTCGAGCGCGGTGCGCATGAGCTGGGCCGTGGCCACCGGCTTGCCATCGTCGCTGACGGCGACGGCGCCGGCGCCGACCATTTCTCCGAATTCGGCCAGGGCTTCGCCTTTCTGTCCAACCGACACGGCTCCGATCGGATAGACGCGCGCCGAGCGGGCGCGCAGGGCCTGCCTGACGATGAAACCGACCGCGGCCTGGTTGTCCGTGACCGGGTCGGTGTTCGGCATCGCGCACACCGCGGTGAAGCCTCCCGCCGCCGCCGCCCGGGCGCCCGTGGCGACGGTCTCGACATCCTCCCGTCCCGGCTCGCGCAGGTGACAATGCACGTCGATGAAGCCAGGGGAGACGATCTGGCCGGTGCAGTCGATGACCTCCAGGCCGTCGTCGCGCCGGACGTCGCCTAACGGCGCGCCGGCGTGGGATATCGACTCCCCTTCAACCAGGACGTCTCCGACGGCGTCGTACCCCTGCGACGGGTCGATCACTCTGCCGCCCTTCAAGAGCAATGCTTGCATTCGTGTTTCGTGACTCGTGATTCGTCAGTTCCTCTGACCTCTGACCTCTGACCTCTGACCTATCCTTTTGCCGCTTCGGCAAGTTCGGGTCGTCCCCCGGCGAGGAGGTACAAGACGGCCATCCTGATCGCCACCCCGTTCGTCACCTGGTCCAGGATGATGCTGTGCGGACCGTCGGCGACGTCGGAGTCGATCTCCACGCCCCGGTTCATCGGTCCCGGATGCATGATGAGAATATCGCGCGGGGCCCGGTCCAGCCGTTCCCGCGTGACGCCGAAGACGCGGTTGTATTCGCGCAACGACGGGATATAGCCGCCCTGCATCCGCTCGAGCTGCAACCGGAGGATGTTCAGCGCCTCCGCCCACTCGATCGCCGCCTCGATGCGATCAAAGACCTTGACCCCCATCTCATCGATCGCGTTAGGCAGCAGCGACCGCGGGCCGCAGACCCCGACTTCGGCGCCGAGCTTCTTGAGTCCCCAGATGTTGGACCGGGCCACGCGCGAATGGAGCACGTCGCCGCAGATGCAGACTCGCCGGCCGGTCAGGTCGCCAAGGCGATCGCGCAGCGTCAGCAGGTCGAGCAACCCCTGCGTGGGATGCTCATGCGTCCCGTCGCCGGCGTTCACCACCTTGGACTCGATGCGGTCGGCGAGGAACCGCGCCGCCCCCGATGCGCCGTGGCGAATGACCACCATGTCGATCCGCATGGCTTCGAGGTTCCGCGCCGTATCCACCAGTGTTTCGCCCTTCGAGACGCTCGATCCCGTCGCCCCCACGTTCACGGTATCCGCCGACAGCCGCTTCTCGGCGAATTCGAACGAGATGCGCGTCCTGGTCGACGGCTCGAAGAACAGGTTCACGATCGTCATGCCGCGGAGCGCCGGCACCTTCTTGATGGTCCGCTCGCTGATTTCCTTGAGCGGCTCGGCGGTGTCCAGAATGAGTCGAATCTGCTCCGCGCTGAGCTCTTCCAGACCAAGGAGGTCCTTGCCCAGCACGGGGCCGATCATCCTTCGGCCTCCCGGGGCACGATGATCACGCCTTCCTCGCCATCCAGGTCCGGGATCAGTACGTCCACGCGGAGATGCGAGGCCGCCTGCACCGTCTTGCCTACCACATCGGCGTGAATCGGCAGCTCGCGGCCACCGCGGTCGACGAGCACCGCGAGTGCGATCCGCGAGGGCCGGCCGAAGTCGGCGAGTTCGTCCATTGCGGCCCGAACCGTTCTACCCGTGTAGAGCACGTCATCGACGATCACCACCTTCCGATCGTCGAGGCTCAGGGGCAGGCTCGTCTTCCCCACGACCGGGCGCGGCCCGATCGTCTGCAGATCGTCACGGTAGAGCGTGATGTCCAGGGCACCTCGGTCGATCTTCACGCCTTCCCGCTCTTCGATGAAGGCGGCGATTCGCTCGGCCAGCTGCACACCGCGCCGCTGGATGCCGACCAGGATCAGGTCATCCGTTCCGGAGAAAAGTTCAACGACCTCATCGGCCATGCGTCGCAGCGTGCGGGCCATGGACCGGGCATCGAGCACAACGGTCGGCTTTCCGGACATCGTGGCGCCCAATATCGCCACGGGCGCGCCTGTTTTGAACCGGGGCGGCGGAGGACGCTGGTGCCGTTCCAACTGGATTCGCCTAAAGCGCCAGTCGCGGCCTGCCGGGGCGGTTGACTGCCTCTGGCGCTCGCCACTTTGCCGAGAATGGTTGGAACGGCACTAGTCGCCGCGTTCCCTGGCAGCCCTTTGGGCCTCGACCACCCGCTGAGCCCTCCCCTCTGCCCTCGGCATGGCAAGGTGCGGCCGTATGTCGATCACCTTCGGGTCGGCGGTGACCTCCAGGTCGACCAATTCGGCGCGTCGAACCGACTCGGGCCTGGGTATGTTTACCTCGTTTTCGGGCAGGGGTCGGTCCGCGAGGACGACGGGGATCGCCATCTCGCGGTCCGCAAAGGCCCGACGGGTGACCGAGGTCCAGTGCTGCAATTGAACGGTGCGGCGGGGACGCGCCGTGCGACGGATTTCCTCAACCAGGAGGAAGCCGGTGCGGAGCATCAGGGCCAGGCCGATGTACGCGGCGACGTCCGCCACATTGAGCACGAGATCCGAGTTCGGGCCGACGCCGATGGAGATGAAGTCCACCACTCCGGGCGGCGACAGGAGCAGGCTGGCAAAGTTGCCCGCGGCGCCGCCGACGATGAGGCCAAGGGCGCGGGGCGCGCCGTGGTCGATGCGTGCCAGGTCGCGGGTCACCGGGATCATCAGCACGATGGCCGCCAGCGTCAGCGCGAGGTTGAGCTCCCAGGTGTATGCGCCGGCGCTCCATCCGAAGGCCGCTGCGTCGTTATGCACGACGGCAAAGCGGAACCGTTCACTGAAGACCACCGGTTCCTCCCCGACCAGCCGCGCGGCCACCGCCTTCGTCAGCCAGTCGCCAGCAGCGACGAGCAGGGCGATGCGGGCCAGAGTACGCAGATGGCGGTTCGGTTCAATCACGCGAGGCCTCATTTCGGGAGCTCTTGTGAAACCGAGATTGGTGGCGAGGGGGAAGGTGCGAACCGATCGAACCGAAAACTGTTCCGGAGTCTACGGAGCAATGGTGCGCAGCCCCCCCTCGAGGTGCGCGAGAAGCACTCCGCGTGCCATGGTCACGGTAAGTCAATTTGTTGCCAGCACAACGGATAACTCTCCCTGCGCACTGGTCGTCGTACGGGCGCCACACCCCCGAGTGGCGGAAAGTGGGGCCGTTGCCACACTACGTGAGCAGCCGGCGTGCCGGCAACCTCACTTCAGCGAGTCCGCCAGGGTGCGGTACCGCGCGTTGGCGGGGTTCTCGAGAGCAAGCCGCTCCACCACTGCCCGAGCGCTGTCATGCTGCCCGAGCTCTAGAAAAGCGTACGCCCGCACCAGCGTGGCGTTGCGTTTGATTCGCGGGTCCTGGATGGATGCGAGCCCGGCATCGATGTCCGCCAGCGCTCCACCCGGATCGTTGGCGTCGCGAAGCCTGGAATCGGCCGCCAGGACCAGCACCTCAGCTTCGTCGGGCCACCGGGCCTTCATCTCGGCGAAGAGGCGGGCGGCCGCGTCGGCCCGTTTTTCCCGGCGGTCCAGCATCGCCTGGTGATAGAGTCCAGCGCGGAGGAGTCGCCCCACGTCCTCGGGTTCACCGGTGCGCAGGCCGACGCCGCCGGCGTACGAGTACACCAGATCACCACCATGCTCGGCCGTCTCATAGACGACGAAAAGGCCGGCGACGCCTAACGCGGCGGACGCCATGTGGAAGAGCCGCTTGCGAGACGACATCGCCAGGCCCGCGACCTCGACCGCAGCGATCAGGAGGAAGAGATTCCTGGTGCGCTTTCCCCAATCCTCGTGCTCGACCACCGCGTTGCGGGCACCGGGCACGCGCTCGGCCAGGCCGTGGGCATCGTCACCGGAGCGGACGGCTACCACGCTGGCGACTGCGCCCAGGATCAGGGCCGTGGCCGCGGCCTGGTTCATCCAGTTCCATTTGCCTGCCAGCGAGAGGATGCGCAGCACGCATCCGGCAATGACGAAACCGACAACGATGTGCACCACATACGGGTGCATGGAGCCGATATCGGGCATTCAGCGAAGCCTCCAAGGCGTTCATACCGGTGGGCGAGTTTACCCCGGTGGCAGCGGATCAGCGAGCAGTTGGCCAGGCGAACGCCTTGCCGTGAGGTCAGCCCACCGGCAGAATCTCTCGCGGCCGCCTCGGGGATGTCTGTCGGGGAAGTCTGCCGGCGGGGAATACTCCGGACTTCGAAAGGGGAAGGTCGCGTGAGTTTGACTGGATTGGCGTGGCAGCGGGTTCTGGCATTTGGCGCGTCCTTCATCGTTGCCGCGTCGACCGCGTGCGCGAGTGGCGGAGCGACTTCGGCGCGTCCGGCGTCACCGACCGCCCCGGCCGAACTGACCTTTGAGCAGGCACTCGCCGCCGACTCCTCCAACTACGAACCACCGGCCGGATTCCGCGCGGTGGCCGAAGGCAACTGGGCGCAGGCCGCGATGACCGGGTCAGTGGCAGGCACCGTGGTTGTGGAAAGCCGGTGGAAGCTCGGCGATTCCTGTGAGGTGCGTTTCACGAGTGAGTCCGACGTCCTGGCGACGAGCGAGTCGGCGCCGCTGCCGACGCGAAAGCTCGGCGCCGACGCCTGTCACGGTCACACCGGATTCTGGCAGATGTCGGCGGGACGGGTGTTCTTCTGGATGCCGCTCGCCGGCAACTGGAGCGTGGAGTACTACGGCGACTTTGTCGACGATTCGACCATGTTGTTGCGAAGGTATCCGCTTCGACGCGGAGGACCTCGCACGTGGCGCCCGGATCGGGACGCCGCCGTGGTCACGCGGGCCGCGCGGATCATCGAGGTCCGCGCGACGAAAGCGACGTACGACGTCACTCGAACCCTGAAGGCCGTTGGCGAAGCCGATTGGGCGACGCGACCGGGTTCCGGGAGCGCCGCGAGCGTCGCCGGGACGCGCTGGCGCACGCAGACCGGATGCACGCTGACGTTTGCGGCAACCGTGCTGGCGCGAGCAACGCAGACCCAGCGCCTGACGAGATCGGTCACCAGCACCGAGTGCGACGGCTTGAAGGGAAGCTGGCAGCAGGTCGGGAAGCGGGTGTTCTGGCTGGTCAACATCGACTCGCTGACCGCGGTCGAGACCTATGCGGATGTCGCGGACACACTGATGCGCGCGCGGCACTTCGACCTCAAGCGCACGTCGACCAGGGAGGCGTTCCAGGGCACGTGGGATCCTACCCGGTCGCACACGCTCACGCGCATGCGTCGTTAGGTGCTCGCGTTGGCGCGACAACCCGGCGAGGCGGCGCGCACCGCATGACGACAGCCGGCGGGCGCGAATCCCGGCTGACCCGGGCGGTGACCGTCGGTGTTGTCGCGATCGGTCTTGCGCTGATTGCCTACCAGTTCGCGTTCAACCCATCGCTGAGCATCGACGAGCTCGCGGTCGTGAACAACGTCCTGGCGCGCGACCTCGTCGATCTCGTGACGAAGCCGCTTGATTACGAGCAGATCGCGCCCATCGGGTTCCTGGCGTTAGTCAAGGCAAGCACCATGCTGTTCGGCAGCTCGGAAACTGCTCTGCGCCTTGTGCCGATGCTGGCTGTATTGTCCGCGGTGGCGGCGTTCATCGTCGTCGTGCGGCGTGAATTCAAGGCCGAGACAGTGCCGCTGGTGCTCGCGCTGCTGCTGATGGCGCGCCCCCTGATCTGGACGCCAACCCTCGTCAAGCAATATGGACTCGACATCGGCGTCGCGGCCGTGTTGCTGTGGATCGGCGTGCAGCTCATTCGTCAGCGCCGCATTCATCCGGCCTGGCTGGGCGGCGCGCTGCTTTCGCCGTGGCTCTCCCATCCGGCGGTCTTCACGCTCCCCGCAGTCGCCGCGGCCTGGGCCTTGAGCATTCGACGGGAGAACGGAAGTCAGAAGCCGGTGGCTTCCTGGACCCTCGCCTGGGGAGCGTCGTCGCTGGCGGCGATCACCGTCGCGGGCGCTCTCGTCACGCCGGCGACGAATCAGTACATGCACGGGTACTGGGAGTTGGCCTTCTGGCCGCTTTGGCCGCCGACGGCTCTCAGTGTGCGATGGCCTGTTGCCGCGGTGCGGGATGCTCTCGACGCGGTCGTCTCCTTCCCAGCGCCCGAGTTCGGATTGCTGCTCCTGGCCGTAGGGGCGTGGCACCTGATTCGAAGGAACGCGCCATTGGCCGTCCTGCTGCTGCTGCCGATTGTCTCGGCGTGCGTAGTATCAGCCTTCCGCCTGTACCCGTTCACTGACCGGACTCTCTACTTTCTGCTGCCGACGCTGGCAATGTTGATCGGCGCCGCCTTCGCGGCCTTCGCCGACGCCGTAGGCCGCGATCGCCAAAGCAGGGTTGCCACAATTGTCGCCGTGTTGGTGGCTGGACGAATCGCATACCTGCTGGCATCGACCCCGCCACCCTATCACTTCCAGCACATCCGTCCCGTGCTCACGGCCGTGTCCTCGAGTTCGGCGCCTGGAGACCGGTTCCTGGTGACGTATGGTGCCGAGCAGGCATGGCGCTACTACGCGCCGAGGCTTGGCCTGAGCGAGCGTCCAACGATTTACATGCCCTGCCGGCGTGGCCCGGTTTCGGGATCTCTCGAGGAGCTCAGGTCGCTCGATACGGGGCGCATCTGGCTGATCTTTTCGATGGCCGCACGCCTGCAGACGCCAGGCCTCCTCCTGCATGAACTGAAGCAGCGAGGCGCACTGATCCTGGAACTGCCTCCGGGAAGTGGCAGCACGCATGCATCGAGCGCGCACCTGATCGATCTCGATGCGTCGCCGACGGTGCCCCCCGGCTCTCCGGCGCCGGCCATTCCCGACGTGAATCCGCGGGGCCCGTGCCAGGGTCCGGCAGTAGCACGGACCCCGCTTCCGTGAGGGGGCTTCCCACCGCCGTCATGGCGTTGGCGTCGATAGTGCCCGGGATCGCTCCCGCCCAGGACATCGGGCCGACCAGTTTCCGCGACTCGCTCGTTATGCGCCAGCTGGCGTTCCGTGCCCCGTGCCCCGCGCCGGTGCCGAGGGCATGGACGCTCGTGGACAGCACGTTAGGCAGCGGCCCACGGTGCAGCCTGGTGGAAGCCGCGGTGAGGGCGCTCGAGATGGAGCTCCAGCGGAGGCCGGCGCTGAAGGAGCGGGGCGATCCGCGCAATCCGCTGTGCGTGCGGGTCGTGGTGCGCAACAACACGGGCTCCACGGGGCTGCCAGGCGATTGGCTCGTGGTATTCGACCTGGCGGCGGACCTTCCGGCGTATGTCATGATCGACCGTCAGAGCGGCGCGGTCGTCCTGGGCATCGTGGGTCGCGGGCCGCCAGGTGAGACGGCACCCTGTGTTCGCTCGCGGTGAAGAGCTGGTCCCGCGCTTGTCAGCCCGCCGTTCCTGCGATCAGGGGCGGCCGGATCCACCAGCCAACCACGTTTCCGCATCGGCCAGGGTGGAGAAGACTTCCACTGTCGCCCTGGCGAACCCGAGCTGGACGGCCAACTGCCTCGCGAATCCGAAGCTCGCCGTACCCTGTGTAGCGAGGATGGCCGTCCGCGGGATCTCTCCGGCCCGTGATTCCCGCCGAGCCTCCATTGCGCGCTCGAGAAGACTCTCGCCGGGCGGAAGTGCGATCGTGGCGTCCCGCATATCGATGAGCTGCGCGTAGCTGTACACACCCTGCCGGACCCGCTCAGCGATGTAGAGCGCGATGTCCGCGACCGTGATGACACCAGCTGCAACGCCCGTCACGCGTCGCTTCGCGTGGTCAACCGTCAGGGTGAAAGGCAAGCCTGCTCCAGATTCAGGACCGTCCGTCGTGAGTGGGACCTCGCCTGATCGCGAGACCTGCCCCACGCCTGATGGGCGAGGATCGAGTACTCCGGCGCCTCGCGCAAGCGGGGATTCACCCTGTCCGGTGTTCGAGCCGTGATCGCCTGACCGAGGCGGTCGATTGTCGCCGGCACCCGGGAGCGTGGGCATCGTGCCTTGAAGGGCCACCGACGCTCCGGGGCCTAACGAGTCGACACGCTGCGCAAGGGGCTGATTCACGAATGCGGTAACGGACAGGGCGGGATTCGAACCCGCGAGTGAGTTGCCCCACCACACGCTTTCCAGGCGTGCGCCTTAAACCACTCGGCCACCTGTCCCAATGGAGCAGCGGTCAGCGATTAGCGAGCAGCGATGACTCAGAGTTCTGTTCGCTGATCGCTGTTCGCTGCTCCAAACACGGACAGGGTGGGATTCGAACCCACGATACCGTTACCGGTATACCGGTTTTCGAGACCGGCTCCTTCAGCCACTCGGACACCTGTCCAATCGAGCCAAGTATTGTAGTCACAGCGAGATAGGACTACAAGGCTGCTACGCCGGCAAACCGCCAGTGACGAACGAACGCCAGGGCCGCGGACTGATCCTCAAAACATCTGGCCGCCACTTTCGTAAAGTGCGGCATGGATGCCTCTCACGCGCAATCGAGATTTGCCTCAGCCGGCGCACCCCGTCAGCTTTTTTCAATGTCCGAGCGCCGTTACAACGATGACGAGGTTGCCGCGATCTTCGCGCGGGCGAGCGAAGAGGAACAGTCGTCGACACGCCAGCTCTCGGCCGCCAGGGAAGGCCTGACCCTCGCCGAACTTCAGGAAATCGGTCGCGAAGCGGGCATCGCTCCCGATCGTGTGGCGAAAGCTGTCCGCTCGCTCGACGACGTTCGACAGCCAGCGCCTCCCAAGTTCCTCGGCTTGCCGCTCGGCGTCTCCCGCACCGTCAAGCTCGACCACCGGTTAACGGATGAGGAATGGGAGCGTTTGGTGGTCGACCTGCGCGCGACGTTCGACGCGCGCGGTGTGGTGCGGACAGAGGGGTCACTGCGCCACTGGGCGAACGGCAACCTGCAAGTACTCGTGGAACCCGATGGCGACGGACAGCGAATCAGGTTCCGCACCGTGAAGGGCAACTCGCGCGCGCTGATGATGGGTGGGCTCGGAATGCTGGGAGTCGCGGCCGTTACCACGCTGGCAGCGATGCTGTTCCCAATGGGCGCAAGCCAGGCACTCGACAACATCGGCACTATTGCCCTCATGGGAGCCGGGATGTTCACGATTGGTGCGCTGCGCCTGCCTTCCTGGGCGAAGTTGCGAAGGCAGCAGATGGAGGAAGTCGCGCAGCGGCTCACGTTGCCCCGCTGAGAACCGACGCCACAACCTGAGGGAGTTCTTTGGGCGAGTGCGTTCCCTGAAGCGGGCAATTCAGCGGAAACTCCCTTCGCGCTTGAGGAACTCGACCACGCCGCCGCTCTCCAGAATCCGCCGCATGAGCTCCGGCATCGGGGCGCCGTTCAGCACGATGCCTCGTGCGGGAATCAGCACCTGCACCGCGGAGCCATCGAGCTGGACCCGCAGCCGATCTCCCTCGACGATCGGCAAAGTGTCGCACTCGATCACCAGCATGCCGTTGTTGATCGCGTTCCGGTAGAAGCTGCGGGCGAAGGTTCGGGCGAGTACGGCGCGAATGCCTGCCGCCTGGAGGACCGTGACCGCGACCTCCATCGCAGACCCGCACCCGAAACTCGATCCGGCAACAATCACGTCGTCAGGCAGAACGGATGCGGCGAACGCCGGATCGACGCCTTCGAACAGGTATTCCTTGAGGCGCGACTCGTCGATGGTCTCGCGCTTTCGCCGCGATGAGATGATGTAGTCCGTGTTCACGTCGTCGCCGAACACGCGCGCGCGGACGTCGATGCTCATGCCACCTCCGCGACCGGCCGGACCGTAATGCGACCTGTTGCCGCCGCGAGGCCGCACACGCTGGGCGACGCGAGGTAAATGCTGGCCGAGGCGTTGCCCATTCGCGCCTTGAAGTTGCGATTGGCCGTCGAGAGAACCGTCATGCCGTCGCCGGGAATGACGCCACTCGTTCCGCAGCACGCGCCACAGCCGGGGGTCGTCAGCACCGCACCGGCGGCCTCGAACCGGCGCGCCGTGCCGTCCTCGAGCAGGCGCTCATGCACTTCCCGAGAGGCCGGGGTCAAGACCAGTTGCAGACCCGGCGCGAGCCGGCCGCCAGCGCTGTCGAAAGCAGCAAGCGCTTCGTGAAAGTCCTGCACGCGACCGCCGGTGCAGGTTCCGATGAAGACCATGTGCACCGGCACTCCGGCCACGTCCTCGAGCGCGGCGACGTGATGCGGTGCGTGTGGCACCGCAACCCTCGGCGACAGTAACGCGAGGTCGATCACTTCCTCGCGAGCGTAGCGGGCGCCAGCATCGGCGGTGACTGCAGTTCCGCGATCGCCGCCCCGTTCTCGAAGCCAGGCCGACGTGACATCGTCGTGGGGAAAGACCGCCGCCTTCGCGCCGGCTTCGACGCTCATGTTGCTCAACACCAGACGATCGGCGAGCGAGAAGTCCGCGAGGTCGCCGGCGAACTCGATTGCCTGGTAATTGGCGCCATCGCTCCCAA
>Ga0209109_10000134_pt1 | contig 32885 bp, 41 predicted proteins | sample Rifsed10ft2_FD_184004 | JGI IMG/M metagenome (GOLD analysis project Ga0209109, IMG submission 184004) | Soil microbial communities from Rifle, Colorado, USA - sediment 10ft 2 (version 2) | ecosystem: Environmental > Terrestrial > Deep subsurface > Rock core/Sediment | place: Rifle, Colorado... | reverse complement strand
GTATTATCATTAAAACCGTATTTGGCCCCAATTCATGTTGGAATATTATCACTTGTAAAAAAAGACGGTTTAGAAGAGAAAACTGACGAAATATACATGAAAATAAAAACAAAATATGATGCATTTTTGGATCATTCTGGTGCAATTGGCAGAAGATACAGAAGATTAGATGAGATAGGAACTCCGTTTGCCATAACAATTGATTATCAGACATTAAAAGATGAAACTGTAACTATAAGGATGCGAGATCAGATGAGTCAGAATAGAATTAAAATTTCAGAACTTGATTCTGTTCTTTCAAAAGAAATTACATATCCCTAATAGACTTTTAATGTGCTAATCTTAAATGAGCTACTTTATTTTTAATTCCTATTTTACATAATTTTTTATGAAATTGGTTTGCATTACCAGAAGTAAATATTTTAATTTTATTTCGTTTTAATTTGTTTTGTCTCAAAATTTTTGTAATAGTTTTTGCAACTTGAGTAGCAGGATCTAAGAAAGTGACTTGCGGAAACAATTTATCAAACAACGGTAAAAGAAAAGAAAGATGAGTACTTGATAATGTAGCTACATCTACGTTGTTATAGTTAATAATTTGTGATAGAAGAGAATGAATTTTTTTTAAGCAAAATTGTTTGTTTGAGATGAATTTCCCAGATTCTACAAGATCCACAAGTGATGATATGTTTACTGGTACTACTGTAATATTTTTTGTAGTATTTTTTTTTATATAATTTTTCAGAATATTACTTTCTACGACGGATTTTGTTGCCAATATAGCTATCGTGAAGGACTTTGTAATTTTTTCAGCATCACGTAATGGTGGCAGTACTGTTATAATTTTTGATTGATTTTTTAAATAATTTTGAAGTAATAATGATGGTGTGTTAGAACCCACAACAATTAGATCTGGATTAAATTCATTTCTTAAAGTAGATATGGTTTTTTGAATTATTTTTCTCAAAGTTGCAGCTGATTTTTTTCCGTATGGAAAGCTCTTATGATCTGCAAAATAGATTATCTCTGATTTTGTCATTTTTCTTAGTTCATTTATAATTGAAAGTGATCCAAAACCAGAATCAAATACTGCTATTTTGGACATGTAGATCCTATAATTGGTGATTCATTTGTTAGCTAAATTTAGCCCTATGTTGATGATAATATACACCAGCCATTAAGAACGAAATTCTAAACTACGGCGTATGACAAGTTTTGATAAGACTTGGGCACGTCAAGAAACAAGAGGACTGACAGACCGAATTCGTGACACAGTAAAACCAGAAGCTGCACTAAAACCTCGAATCCAGACAGCCGTCAACAAGCTACAAGTTCAAATTTCAAAAATGGACTCTATGCTGACTAGATTAAGAGAACGAGATCAACAACTATTCAACAGAATAGTTACAGCAATGCAACAACATGACACTACAGCAAGTAGAGTTTTGTCCAATGAATTAGCTGAGATTCGAAAGGTTACAAAGATGCTAGGCAATGCAAGAATGTCACTAGAACAAGTTCAGTTGAGATTAACTACTATCCATGACCTAGGTGATGCAATGATTGCAATAGGTCCAGCAGTAGCTACTATGAAAGGTATGAGATCTTCCTTAGGTAGATTCATGCCAGAAGCAGACTCAGAATTGAACTCTATGACACAGACATTGAATGGTCTTATGGTCGATTCGCTATCTGGAGACGCCTTCAACGTGGAACAAGAAACTACAAACGAAGAGACAGAGAGAATTCTCAGAGAAGCATCTGCAGTTGCAGAGCAACAAATTGGAGATAAATTCCCATCCGTTCCTTCTTCATCAGGACTATCGTCACAAACTACATCTACTTATTAGTTGTAGCTGGCGATATCCATTTCTGTTTTTTTTTATTTAAAACATTGAAAATTTAGTGATTTTAATTCTTGTCTAGTATTTTGTTTGCTAAAACAAATATTTTGTTCCAATCATACCACTTGAGACGTCCTGTTTGTGTGTTTTGTCTACTTGGATGATAAGAGCAAATTATTTTCCATTCTTTATGTGTAAATGATTTACCATGTACAAATTTGCTGTGTTTTATTTCTAATAGTTTACAACATGAATCAAATGCAATTTTGCCAAGACAGACAATAACTTTAACATTTTTGAGTATGACAAGTTCTTCTTTTAGATATGAAAAACAATTATCAAATTCTTCTTTAAGTGGTTTATTTTCTGGCGGTGCGCATCGTACAGTTGCAGTAATGTAAACATTAATGAGATTAAAACCGTCATCTAATCTTTGACTGGCTGGTTTTGTTGCAAATCCATTATCAAATAATACTTTTGCAACCCAGTCACCTGAACTATCACCAGTAAACATTCGTCCTGTACGATTTCCACCATGAGCAGCAGGCGCAAGTCCAATAAGTAAGAGTTGAGCCTTTGGATCACCAAAACCAGGCAAGGGTTTACCCCAGTAATTTTCATCTTTGAATCGTTTTACCTTATTTTTTGCTATATTACAGATATACTTGGTTAATCTTGGACATTTTTTGCAATGAATGATTTTGTTGTTTAGTTGTTGTAATGATTTATTCATCATAACTACATAAAATTGAAAATATGTAAAATCAAGTTTTTTTTGCTTTTCTAAAACTATGAGTGAAGGTTTTATCATATAATCTAGAATACTCGTATGAAGAAGGCTGTATCACATCACCAATAATTACAATAGCGGTCTTAATGATCCTTTCAGCACGAACCTTCTTTGTAATGTCTTCAAGTGTTCCAACAATGACTTTTTGGTCTGGCCAGGTTGCCCTGTATACAACTGCTGCTGGAGTTGACTTACTATAACCACCATCAATTGCTTGTTTTACTATTTGAGATAGTAAATGAACACTTAGATAGAATACCATAGTGGCATTATGTTTTGCCAGCTCAGAAATTTTTTCTCGTTCTGGAACTTTGGTTCTTGCTTCTGCACGTGTTATAATAATTGTTTGAGTAACTCCTGGCAGTGTAAGTTGAATTCCAAGTGCGGCTGCTGATGCTAAAAATGATGTTACGCCAGGTATAATTTCTGATTCAATTCCTTCTTTTTGAAGATTGTCTATCTGTTCTTTTATTGCTCCATAAATGGTTGGATCACCATCATGTAATCTAACTACAATTTTGTTTTCTTTAGAATTTTTTTGTAAAATTTCAAAAATTTCTTCTCTTACTAGTTTTGCTGCATCATACAATTTTCCTTTTTTACAAAGCTTTAGAATCGGTGATGGAATTAATGAACCTGAATATACCATCACGTCTGCTTTTTGAATTAGTTTTTTTGCTTTTACTGTAATAAGATCTGGGTCTCCAGGACCACAGCCGACAAAGTAAACTTTAGGCACGCTTTACCACCATTATTGAGAAATATTTGGTGGTCATGGTTTCTTTAGTAACATCACCAAGTTTTAACTTTCTTACAATTTCTTTATCAGTACCAAGATCCTGCCCAATAGCAAATATAGAATCATCAGAAAATCCAGCTTCTTTTAAAAGTTCGATTACCTGATCAAAGTAACGACCATCCTTTAGAAATATCATTGTATCACAATTTTTTGCAAGCTCTTTTACTTTAGAAAGATCATAACAGGAAGGAATTACAGCCATTTTTTCACCGCCTTCAGCTAGACTTATTCCCACTTTGGAGGCAAAAGTGAAAATGGAGACAATCCCCGGAATAACAGATATTTTGATTTTGGGATATTTTGTTTCAAGCTCTCGATGTAAATAGATCCAAGTGCTGTATAGGTAAGGATCACCTACTGTAAGATATACCGCTTTTTTTCCAGCAAGTACATGTTCTGCTAAAATTTTTGCGTTATTTTCCCACGTAGTTTCAAGTGTTTGTTTATCTTTAACCATTGGAAATATCAAATTCACAATTTCTGGTTTTTTACTCTGATCTAGTATTGATGAGACTACTGAAAGAGCGATGCTTGATTTTCCTTCTTTTGAGGTAGGACATAATATGACATCTGCGTTTTTTATGGCTTTTACAGCCTTGATAGTCAGTAATTCTGGATCACCTGGACCACAGCCAACACAAACTAATTCATACATACAAATGCCTATTTGTTCCCAATTAAAAAGCTAAACTTGAGTTAAATTTTTGTTGCTGATATGACAGTAACAGGATTTCGTGCCAACATCATTGTTCCAGTAGACGTCTTACGGCTTTTAGAAATTGTTATTTGAGTTATATCAACTGACGTGAATTTTTTTTCAATAATTCCTAAAATTGAAAATAATGTTTCAATTAGAATTATTCCTATAACAATTCTTCCACCTGATCTTAATTTGGTTTGACACAACTCAACTATTTCTTTTGTATCACCACCAGTACCACCAATAAAGATTGCATCTGCTTGTGGCAGTTTAATAATTTCTTCTTTTGCATTACCTAAAATAACTTCTGCATTAGACAATCCAAACTTTTGTAGATTTTTCTTTGTCAATTCAACAGCTTTAGGATCAAAATCAATAGCATAGATCTTGCCTGTTGATTCTACTTGTAATGCTGCTTCAACGGTTATAGAGCCACTACCACAACCAACATCATAGACAGTATTGCCAAGACCTAATCGTGCCTTGCTAATTTGTATAGCGCGGGTCTCTTCTTTTGTTATAGGTACTTCATCAGAACGTTCAAAGAGTTCATCTGGAATACCTGGTGTTTTATATTTCCACATTGAGACAAGGAATTCGTTTTGGTATTTTAGTACTATGTAAATGGTGTTAGTGGAAAACCACCGTTTCCTCCAGCATGAACAAACGTGTATGTTAGTATCCACATAAACAAGTAAATGAAAATATAACTACCAATACCTGTTGTAAAAAGTTTCTTTTTGTCAGATGGCGGTAATTGTATTCGCATTCCTTTAGCTATGCCCACAGATGTAATGAAGATGGCAATTAACAATACTATAGATGCGAATCTTCTTTCTTCTCCCTCAAATGGTTCAAATAAAAATGTCGCAAGCGTTCCACCAAGAACTGCAAGTCCTACCCGAATCCAAAATAATATGTCAATTTTTTGTTGTACATCACTCTTATCGGTTTCATTGATAGGTGGTTCTCCTACATGAGGTTCATTTGTAAAATCATCAGAGTCAGGTTTTTTTTCAATTTTCTTTTTAGGGTGTTTCAATGAAATTTCTACGTTGACTCCGAAAAACCTTGTTTAAAATCTTTGGTTAAAAAATTCGAATATGAGGGGTAAGAGTATAATTTCAGACTTACAATTAGGTTACTATGACATTAACAGGAATTGAACTGCGATATTTGGTAAATGAGATTTCTGAAAAAACACATGATTACTATGTTAGTAACATATATGGAATTACAAGAGATAGTCTCCTCTTCAAACTGCATCATCCTGAAAAGCAGGATGTTATGTTGATGTTTTCATCTTTTGGGTTATGGAATAGTTCTGTAAGGATAGAACAGATGGAGACAAATAAGCTTCTCAAAATACTACGTGATAATATTTTACGATCAAAATTAACTAAAATTCAGCAAATTGGGGCAGAAAGAATTGTCTACTTAACTTTTAGCGGCTTTGATAAAGAATACGTTCTTGTTGGAGAATTTTTTGGCGATGGTAATATTATTCTGTGCAATAAAGAAATGAAAATTCTAGCTTTATTACATTCAATTGATGTAAGACATCGTAAATTAGGTGTTGGGTTACAATATACGCCTCCGCCTCAGAACAGTTTAGATGTTTTTAATTTTTATCAAAAAGATTTGGAGGGAATTCTATCTTCAGATATTCAAGTTTCTAAATGGATTGGCAGAACATTAGGATTGCCTACAAAATATGTAGAATATATTTGCAAATTAGCCGAAGTGGATTCCAAGGTTACAGGAAATAATTTAACTAATAATGATATAAAAAAAATTTTTGATGCTATTAAAAAAACAGTTGAAAATATTGTAAAGGGCAACCATGAGCCTGTAATTGTACGAGATGACAAAGTAGATGTTTACCCGTTAAAATTTGATCATAGAAATGAAGAATATACTAGTGTACAAAGTTTTATGACGGGATTAGATATTGTATTTACCGAAACTTTAGTCAATGTTGGAAAGTCCACTAAAACAAATGTTGCTAGTGAGAAAATCACAGAACTTGAAAATAAATTAACAGAACAAACCAAGGCAGTTTCCTTAGTTAACGAAAAATCTTTTGCCATAACAAAAATCGCTAACTCATTACTTGATCTAGTTTCTAAAGGCATATTTTCTATCTCTGATCCTAAACTTCAGAAAACTCTAAAAGATCAGAATTGTACTATTATTAAGGAAAAAGGTAATACATGTTTTCTTATACATGATTCTAAAATTAAGATTGATACTAATTCTTCATTACAGGCTTTGGCATCTGTTTTATTTAATGAGGCAAAACGACAAAAAGCAGCAATTGTATCTATTGAAAGACTACAGAAGAAAACTGAAAAAGATTTAGAAAAACTAAGAAAACAGGTAGAAGTTTCCAAAGATTCCATATTTGTTACAGAGATAAAAAAGAAAAACTGGTATGAACGCTATAGGTGGTTCAATACTTCTGATGACACATTAGCAATTGGTGGACGTGATTCATCATCAAATATGGCAATAATTAGAAAACATCTTGAAAATAGCGATAGAGTGTTTCATGCAGACATTTTTGGCTCGCCATTTTTTATACTAAAAGCTGGCAAGGAAACAACGGATTCTAGTTTGAATGAAGTTGCGCATGCAACTGTTTGTTTCAGTAGAGCATGGCGCGAAGCAATGTATGGGCTAAAAGCATTCTGGGTAAATCCTGAACAAGTAAAAAAAGGAGCACCAAGTGGGCAGTTTCTTTCTAAGGGTTCATTTGTTATTGAGGGTCAACGAAATTATGTCAGGGTTGCTACCCTGAAGTTAGGTGTCGGTCTACTAAAACAAGATGACAGGTATATTGTAGTTTGTGGTCCTCCTACTTGCATTAAAAAAAATTGCGTTTGCTATTCAATGATTGAACCTGGCGGATTAGAAATGACAGATGCTGCAAAAAAAATCAAAATCGAGTTTGTAAATATGAAAGGAGATGCGGTAAAATCGATTAGTGTAGATGATTTTGTTCGTGTACTTCCTGCAGGGGAAAGCCATGTTACTGAATCAGGATCAGTGGATAGTGTAGATGAATGAAAGAAAACTAGTTTTTGTTGTAGACGCCATGTATGGAAATCTTGCAAAAAAGCTTCGATTATTTGGCTATGATTCATTATATTATGCTGATATTGATGATGACAAGATTTTACAAATTGCAAGAGATGAAGATAGAATACTATTAACAAATGATGTTGCACTTGTAAAAAGATCTTTAAAACAGAATGTGAAAACTGTTCAGATTACAAAGAAAGACGAACTAGAACAGATCCTAGAGATTAATCAAAAATACAATCTTGGAAAATGTGTTGTTACTGGTAATAATTCGCGCTGTCCTTTATGTAATGGTGTGTTGCATAAAATTCAGAAGGAGCTTATAGTGACTCAGGTTCCTGAAGGAGTTTTAAAACAGACAAATGAGTTCTGGGCTTGTGAAAACTGTAAAAAAATCTATTGGGAAGGAACACATATCAAGAATTTACAAAGATTTGCTTCTAGACTAAATGAGCTATTATAGAGAGTTGCCAGATTCTGATGGAAAAGAACTAGTAAAAGTAGCTAGGCTTATTGTAACTGAGTTTCTTACCAATAAAAACAAGAAGAAATTATCTGATGGTTTTCAATCTAGGTTTTCTTTCAAGTCTGGAGTGTTTGTGACATTAAATGATAGATCTGGCTTGAGAGGATGTATTGGATTTCCGCTTCCACAAAAAAGACTATGTGATGCACTAGTAGATGCGGCTATATCAGCCGCAACTGAGGATCCTCGCTTTTCTGAGGTAAAACAATCTGAGCTTGATGAAATAACTTTTGAGGTGACCGTTTTAACGCCACCAATAGAAATCAAAGTTTCAGATCCGTTAGAGTATCCTACTCAAATCAAAGTAGGTCGTGATGGTTTGATTGTAAAGCATGGTGTTTATTCAGGATTACTTCTTCCCCAAGTTCCTGTAGAATACGGATGGACCGAGGAGGAATTTTTGAGTCATACATGTGAGAAGGCTGGCCTTCCTCGTAACGTTTGGAAAGAATCAAAGACCGAAGTTCATAGATTTGAAGGAATAATTTTCAAAGAAGAAACACCAAACGGAATAGTAACACAACAAAAACTATAGCGTTTTAGATTCTGTATCAAGAAAAATTTCTTCGCCGTTTTTAATTGAATCATATTCTTTTTGCGTTACAATTACTAACGGAATGTTTGCCAAGGCACATCCAGACGCTACCGTAAGATCTGCTTTTTGACAGATCATAGCATAAGGTGCTGAATTATTTGATTTAAGAGAATATATCGTATATGCACCTACACTACTTCCAACACCATATGGAAAAACAAGAATAGTGTTTTTGATGGATTTTTGAAACAAGTCATGCTTGTTATCACGTATAATGCCAGTTTTTTTATCTACTGCCCCAAGGAAGTTAATTGGTATTTTTGATTTCAAGATCTTTCCTTTGGCTTTTCCTTTTACTATGACCTTTTCTACCATTTTGTTTCATCATCTATGATTTGAGAAAGTGGCTTTAGGTTTACTTTGACATCATTGGAGTTTTTGAGATAATAAGCGCCTTTAATGCTATTTGTTATGACTCCATCCACATTATCTTTGTCTATTAGTGGTGTCAGACAGGTACAACAGTCATAAAGCATTTCACAGCCAGCCCGTTTCAATGTATTTGCATATCCAAGATCAGAAGCTTGCTGTTGAATTGCTCTTGGACAAAATATCATACATCGTTTTTTAAATGATCTTCCCTTTAACATCAAAGCCAAATCAGATATTTCCTCTAGTCCAAGTTGTGGGCTTCCAAGTACTACAAGATCACCAGAATCTGTTGTGTTAAGTTCATCAAAGATGTTTTGCATTTCTTTATTATCAAAATCAACTTTTTCAGATTGATTGTCATTATCATCTAGAACAAACTTTCCACATTGGCCAGATGTTCCCATGCCGCCACATAATGCTTTACAGCTACGTTTGTCAAGGTTGCTTGCTCCAGAAATTCTAACCGAACTGCCAGCAATCTTACCAGCAAAATATCCTAATAGACCATATGTCAGCTCGTTAGAATTTTTAACCTTCATTTGAATTGTAAGATTAGGACTATCTGGTTCTTCTTTTCTTAAATCAGAATAGGGACTTTTCCCTGTAAGTGCACTAGCTAATGCACTAAACGCACTTTCTTTATTTGTTTTAAGTTGTGCTATTGAGTTAGCATAGATTGCAGCGTTACTTTCTGCAAATGAAACTTGAGTATTTTTTTGTGGTAGATCAAATATTTCATAAGGTATACAAGAAAAAGATGGCAGTACACCCATTTTTTTATATGAATCACTGATACTTTGTTGTTTTTTTATAAAGTCATCATCTAAGTTGTAGTCTGAAACTGTATCAATGTCAAAACCCATTGGATTTACTGTAGTTTTTACTTGAACCTTGGCATCTTTGCTTAGTTTTGAGAGAAATTCTTCACCTGCATCACCTATTGTGTTATAGTTTACACCAGAAAGATGTGCCCATTGAATAGGAACTAGTCTATCAGCGTTGATGGCCTCGCCAGTAGCCACTAAAATCCTATATGCAAGTTCAAGTACTTCGCCTTTCTCTCCTTTAAGAGCAGATTCTTCATCCTTTGTTAATTCCATTATTCATATTCATTGGTGAGTGGTATAATACTTGTACTAACAAAAACCGAAATAGTTTATTCAAAGTTCAGGAGTATATTATAAGAGAATTAGTTTCATAGCATTACTATGAAAAATATCCTAAAGGGAATGATTGAAACTATGAATGCTGTAAAGCCGCCACGTATGACAGCATTGCGGCAGCTGCATGACGTAGAAAATGGTGATCCTTTCAACATATTAATTGGCACCATACTCTCAGCAAGAACTAAGGACGAAAATACAACTAAAGTCGCAGGAAAATTATTTGCAAAGTACAAATCAGTAAAGGCATTAGCTAATGCTAAAGTTAGAGACGTTGAAAAAATAATAAGATCAATTGGGTTTTATCATGTAAAGGCTAAGAGAATTATTGAAGTTGCTTCTATAATTAATACAAAATTTAATGGAAAAGTGCCTGATGATCTAGATACACTGATAACGCTTCCTGGAGTTGGCAGAAAAACAGCAAACTGTGTTCTAGTTTATGCTTTTGAAAAACCTGCCATACCTGTAGACGTACATGTTCATAGGATCTCAAATCGATTAGGTCTTGTTGATACTAAAACTCCTGAGGAAACAGAATTTGAATTAATGAAAAAAATTCCACAAAGATACTGGCTTGAGATAAATGACACCTTTGTTATGTTTGGACAAAACATCTGTAAACCAATTTCACCAATGTGTAATGTTTGCAAAATTAAAAAAATTTGCAAATACTACAAAACTAACGCTTCTTAAGAATCAATAAAATTGCAATTATTATTCCAATAATACCTGAAATAACGAAAGGTAACATGCTTAGAGGGTTTTCAGCTGGATTTCCTGAGATAAATCCAACGACCAAATTGCCAGAATTTAGTGCAGGAGGATCTGTTGAGCTTTCCATTCCATATACAGAATAGGCAGAAATTGCAAAGTTTTCGATGTCTAAATTTGAAACAACGATTCTTTCTCCATTATTGATGGTAAGTCCTGCATTATCCGTATATGCGGCTACAATCGTTTGGTTTGGAATCCATCCTCGTTCAAGTCTGTTATGAACAACAACATAGCCATTTTCCGGTAGCCATGCAGCCACCCAAAATTTTTCATCAGGTGGACTACCCATGCCTATTTCAATGAACTTTTCTGGGATAGTTGCATCATAGAATCGTATTACTGCATTACCATTCGGATTTGCGTAGAGCAGCTTGTTATCAATTGTGATTTGCCAACTCACTGAATGAGTTTTATCTAGTTCAATTATTTGTGCGTCATTTGCAATTTTATTGAATTCGTGGTAAGGTATCTCAGTTGTATGTAAAACTAAGGAAGGATTTGATTGAGACTGACCGTAAATAGGACTCAAAGTTAATGATAAAATTAGAATTAATATAATATTGTGATTCACAATTTTGCTCGATAGTGCGTGAATAAAAATCTAGTCAACAAAAGGATTTTTGTGACTCATTATAATTTTTGAAACTTCTGGTCTAAGAATAAATTCGGATGGTGCTTTTCCATTCTGAATCATTTCTCGAAGTTTAGTTCCACTTATCTCGTCTCTAGTTTCTATGCCATGTGGACATACTCTTTCATTGGTAAATGTAATACATTTTTTACAATAAAAAAATGCTGGAAAGAAAATAGGAGTTATCTCAAGATCTGAATAGTCTTTGAATATGTCTTGTGCTGCAAATGGGCTGTAGTAATTTCCTACACCAGCATGATCTCTGCCTATTATAATGTGAGTACATCCGTAGTTTTGTCTCATTATGGCATGATGTATTGCTTCTTTTGGTCCGGCATATCTCATTTCTGTATGTAATGTTGCCAATTTGCATCGATTTTTAGCGTAATAATTTTCAATTAATACTTCATATGATTTTATTATAACTTCGTCTGTAAAATCACCAGACTTTTTTTTGCCAATAAGTGGATTAACAAAAAGACCGTCTCTTGTAGTAAGCGCAGTTTTTTGTAATATTTCATGAGCAACATGTGGTGGGTTTCTAGTTTGAAACGCTACTATAGTTTTCCAGCCAAATTTTTCAAAATCTGCTCTAGTTTCAGTTGGAGTCTTTCTATATTTTCTAATAAAGCCTTCATCAGGACGTTTAATGTAATCAATAGTACCACCTACTAGAGAATCATTCATTGCCATAGTTTTTGCAACTCCTGGATGTTTTGTGTCTAGAGTTCCATACACCCCTTTTGCAGTTTTTTCTTTATCAAATGAATAAAGCTCTTCAACATGTAAAATTGCAAAGCCATTTCCTTGTGGGTTTTTTAGTAAAACATCAGATTCATCTTTTAATTTTTTACCTGTTGTGTTGTCAACATCAAGTACTATTGGTATTGTCCATGGAATGCCGTTTGCTAATCTGCCATGACTAATTACATTCTCAAAATCATTTTGGCCAAGAAATCCTTCAAGTGGGCTGAATATACCATCTGCGATATTTTCTATATCATTAGCAACATCTTCGATAACAGAAAATGAGTATAATCCGCTTGTATTTTTTGTAGTAATTCTATTTACTAACTTGCCACCAAGAGGTTTGGCAATACCGTTACTCTTTGCCAATGCCTATTTACCATGATCCATATGCAGACCACATTCTTTATCGGATTGGTTTTCCCACCACCATCGGCCTGCTCGCAGATCTTCACCAGGTTTTATAGCTCTTGTACATGGTTCACATCCTATACTTGGATATCCTTTGTCGTGGAGTTTGTTATATGGGATGTTGTTTGCTTTTATGTAATTCCAAGTCTGTTCCCATGTCCAGTCAAGTATAGGATTAAGTTTTATCATACCATTATGTTGTTCGTCAACTTCAATTTTTTTTGCTGTGCTTCTATTTTGTGTTTGATCACTTCTAAGACCAGTTATCCAACCATCCAAAGTTTCTAACATTTTGTTTAATGGATGTACTTTTCTTATTCCACAACATAATTTTCTATTTCCTGGACTATCGTAAAAGAGATTCATGCCGTTTACTCTTACCATTTCAATGACTTCTTTGGCATCAGGAAATGTAACTTCGATGTTTATGTTGTATTTCTTACGAATCGCATCCATTACATCATAAGTTTCTTGGTTTAATCGTCCTGTATCTAATGTAAAGACTCTAGCTTTTGGGTTAATCTTCATTAGCATATCAATTACAACTACATCTTCAGCACCAAAACTAGATGCCAGTGCTAGTTTTGGATGTAAATTATCTAAGGCCCATTTGAGAACCTCTTGTGGAGTTTTGAGTTTAGTATTTAACTCGTCTATCTGTTCGAGAGTAAATTTAGTCATGATAAGACTTGTTTTTTGTTCTTTTATAATTATTACGAGATAACGTATTTGGTTGTTATCCTAAAATTATAAACAACTTGATATAACATTTGAAGATGAGTGATAATTCATTTGTAATTGTTTTTCCATCAGTTTTTGCTAAAAACAAACTTGACTTGCTTGTTTCTAATATCAAAAACATACTAAAAGTTCAAAATCAAAAATTTAGTAAAATTACAAAGGACGATTCTGTTATAGTAATTGAGGCAAATGATCCTGTATTTGCCTCATCTACGATAAATTTGCTGTATGGAATAGAAAGAGTGGCAATAGCAAAGCAGGTAAAAAATGAGTTTGATGTTATAGTTTCAGCAATTGCCAAGATAGGTACAAATCTTTTGCTTAGCGGAGAGAGATTCCTAGTAAAAGTTGATGGATATTCAGCTGGTTATATGACAAAAGATGTAGAACTTGCTGCAACTTCGTCATTGATCGAAAAAACTACAACTCTTGGTACAAAACCTGGTACACAGGAAAGATACGATAAATTGATCTATGCTTATCTTACAAAACTACATGGCTACATCTGTATTTTTACAGATAAAGGACATGGAGGTTTACCATATAATTCACAAAATGAGAAAATAGTTTGTTGTGTTTATGATGAATTATCAGCAGTTTCATGTCTTGAAACAATAAGGGAGGGATTTGATGTCAAGATTGTGATATGTTACAATAGTGACTCTAATCTAATAGAGCTAGTCAAAATTTTAAATCGAATATTGCCAAAGACTATACAATCAAAGATAGAGCTGGAATTTTTTTATGTGGATATAAAAAATAGTGCAAAAAATGTCATGTTAATAGCAGTAGCTGAGATCTTGTGCTTTGTTGCAAAATCAAATAAGATAAGAAAAATATCTCTTTCCTTGTCACCGCTGATTTTTCCTTCTGATGTTGTAAATAACATCATAAAGCGAGTGTTTAAGAAAAATTTTATTCCATGGTTGCCTCTAGCTGGGCTTGATAGAGATATTTTTGATAATGCCAGAGAGATTGGCTTGGAAAAATACATTGTAAAAATAGAAAAAATGGCTAACTTGAAATTTAATGGAAAAACATCTGAAAAAGAAGCTCAGAAAATTGCAAATCAAGCTATAAAGACAAAAAAAGTTGTATCAGTCATGGTAGGACCAAATAATGTTCACGATATACTGGATTCATTAAAAGTGGATCATTGAAAATTTAAACAGGAACTTTGGTTTGAAATCGTGATAAAGATAGGCGAATTCATCTACCCTTGGGGTAATGGACATTACTCAAGAATGATGTCATTAAACGAAATTCTTCCAAGATACCTCAAAGAAGAATATGAAATTCATTATTCTAGTAAAGATGAAATTTATCAAAGATTGTTAGAAAAATTTCCATCACAAAAACAACATGTTCATGAAATCTTGATGCCTACGCCCATAGATGGCAAGAGTGGACCAAGTGTTTCCATGTCATTACTTAACGTACTTCTACCTGTTTCAAAAAAGCCGCCGTTGATAAAACAGATTGCAGATTATCTAAGAGAAGAAGTCAAGTTATATGATAAAGAGAAATTTGATTTGGTCATAAATGACGGCGATATGGGTTCCAATGTATTAGCAAAGAACCGTGGGATTCCAAGTATTTTTGTAACAAACCAGTTTATGCCAAAATTATGGTCAACAAGAGTTTATTTTTATCCTTCGCTGTATTTTATAGCAAAACAGATTGCAAAGGCAACAAAGATAATTGTAGCTGATTCACCGCCTCCATATACGATTTGCAAGTATAATCTTAATTTTCCAGATAAAATAAAAAATAAAGTGACTTATGTTGGCCATTATGCAAATCGTAAATTAACAACAGAAAAGTTTCAGACAGATCTTCAACGATTGATTGAAGGTGTCAATTTCGGTTATTGGATGCGAACTGGCAACAGATCAACTAATATTATAACTGGTCAAAAATATGAAGAAATTTTTCATGATAATAAAATGAGTAGTGAAAGAAGGCTTGTCTCGCATGCAAAAAACGATCCTACAATAAACAAAGTGCTTGGTAGGGATGGCAAAAGTTATTCAATTTCAGAGGCACTTGAGAAGAAAGTAGACTGGCTTCAGATAGATATAGGATTTTTATCTGAGCATGAAAAAGATGCTGTTTTACGATTATGTGACTATGTTGTAACCAATGGTTCCCATACGGTAGTTGGCGAGATAGTAGGAATTTATGCAAAACCGATAATAGGAATTCCAGTATATGATGAACACACTAATAATCTAAGATGCATTGAGGAGCAGGGCTTAGGCGTACTAGCAAGAAACAAAAAACAAGTTTTTGATGCAATAACGCAAATTAAAAACCATATTGACAGATTCGGTGAAAGGCTAGAAGTTTATAAGAAAAATTTTGTGGGAGACGGAGCGCAAACTACTGCAAAAATTGTTTGTGAAATGCTAGAAAATAACAGAAAAGATAATAGATTTAGTCAATAAATTATTTGTATCTGGTACGCGGTATTCGATGGGCGAACTGACCTTTTGTTAGGGATGACGATATTAATCCGCGTACCAGAGAACTTGATAGTTACTTACGATTAGTGGGAACGCTTTTATGGAAAACTTGGGTGATGGCAGTAGATGCCGGATTGTCCAGAGTGCATTGCAAGACAAAGAAAAACCGTCCGTGAACAAAATACTAATTCAGACGTGAATTTGGAAGAGCTATTTAAAAAAATCGAGGCACCAATGAAATTTGATCCAGTTACAAAACACTTTATTTGTAAAAAATGTGGTTTGTATGCAACAAGAGAGCAAGTAGGCGACATACGTGAAAAACTTAACCAACGAGAGCTAACAAGAGAAGACAAGCAATACGACTACTTGGAATGGTGGCAGAAAAGTAAGAAAGACAAACAAAAATAGAGTAGCTGACGCATATGGCAAGAGATATTCCAGAATGGGTTACAGATGAAATACAGAACGCAAAATTTGATAAACCTCAGTCTATTGCGAGGACAGGCTATATTTTAGATATTTATGAGCAGGATAACAAAATAGATGCACAACTCTATGAGCCAGTAGAGGATGGCAGATACATTATAACTTTAGATCTTTCAAAAAAATTGAAACCATCAGATCTTCAGAAAGGAGTTGTTTACGAATTTAGTTTTGATGTTTTCAAGGCACCATTAGGTAAAAAGGTAATAGAGTTTCTAAAAAAAGAAAAAGAGATTGAGATGGAAGCAATATATCAATTTGAATTAAAAGAGCTTGAGCTTTTAGATGTTGGTTCTAGTGCAGAATCACCACCTGAGGAAGAAGAATAGCTATTTTTTGAGCTTAATCTTTTTCTAATTGCCGAGCCAATAATTGGATTTACGATAAATGGAAAAGTGTGTTTTGCCCATACTGCTCCCCTAACTACTGATGGTACAATAATTTCAAGTCTTGATGAATTTGCTGCTCTAAGAACAGCCTTTGCTACAGTTTTTGCACTTAATGAGGCAGGAGAATATTTTGGCATTGATGAAAATGACGGATGATCAAAAAAGTTTGTTCGTACCATTATAGGACTCACAACGGTAACTTTCACATTTGTGCCCTTTAGCTCATGTTTTAGCCCCTCTGAAAAACCAAGCATTGCAAATTTTGATGCGCAATATGGTGCTATCCCTGGTAATCCAAAGCTTGCTGCAACAGATGCTACATTAACGATATGACCTAAATTTTGCTCTAGCATTTTTGGTAGAAAATTCTTTGTACAATAGATCATGCCAAAATAATTTGTATTCATTTGAGATTCTATTTCTTCAATGCTTTGATCTAAAACTGGTCCATAAATTGCAAAGCCTGCATTATTTACCAAAATATCAATTCGACCAAATTTATCAAGTACTTGCTTGCTCAGTTCCTTGACTTGGGTTTTTTGTGATACATCACATTCACAACAGAGTGTAGAAATTTTGTATTTTGATAATTTTTTTTCTACTTCGATTAACTTGGATTTTTTCCGTCCAACAAGCACTATATTTGCGCCATTTTTTGCAAATTCTATTGCAGAAGCTTCTCCTATTCCACTTGATGCGCCTGTTATTACAACAACTTTATTTTTAAATCTCATAGATCAGTAAGTTTTTTGAAAAATAAAGTGGTTTCTAATTCGTATTTTTGTATATAAAACGCCAAACGAGTTTATCGATAAGCAGTAAAAAAGCAATCCCCCCCTTCTATACGTAAAATTTCCGTACTTTTCGAAGGAAATTGATCAGTGACTAGATAATGATCAACGTTAGGATTTGTTGGAGAGATCTTGAACCGAAGTTATGATTTGCTTACAGTGTTGCTATTGTTCGCAACCTATGCCGTCTTTATCCCCATCAAATCTATGAGGATCAGGCTGCAAGACCTTAAAGTTTCGGTATGAAATATCGCCGCAATTCAAGTCAGGCGGATAAGGTGGAATACACACGTCAGGATACGAAGGATCACAGTTGCTTTGTGGTGTTTTTGTTGGCTCTGTTGTGACTTGAGGTGGTTTTACTTCTTGAATTGGAGTTCCGCATCCATATTTTTGTGCCCATGCATGAGTTGAAAACTCACTTCTAGAACAAAAACCAGAAGACAACCATCCATAACCTGCATCTAAAACAGCTTCATTCAGATTAATTCCATTACAATAAACCACTGCAATTATTCTTCCATAGCTGCCCTCAGTCTGTCCATCATCTTCATCAACTATAGCTTCAGTTCCAACAGGACAGACTTGTTCAACAAATTGTTTTGCATCAATTCCGCCAGACTCACCTAATTCTGGTGTTGAAGCTAATGTAAATCGTATTGATTTACCATCGACATGAATTGTATCACCATCTACAATTCTAGTTACATAGCCTGCAAAACATACAGCATTTCCAGAACAATACTGTGATATATCAATGGTAGGTGGTGGAGGTTTTTTCTCTGGCATTTTCTCTATTTCCTCAAATATTGTTTCAAGTTCTGTTACACTCTGTTCGTATTCTCTTTCAAGTTGTTTTTCAAATTGAGCTTGTTGATATGCATCAATTCCAATCAAAACGCTAAGTACGGCGGCAACAGAAACTCCAACAGAAATAACAATTATGGCTATTGTTTTCACAAGTTTCTTTGATCAATCTAGAAATTAAGAATTATCAAATCATAAATTCTTTTTAGGAATAAAATAAGGTTTATCGCCATTGAGTCAATCAATTTCTCATCATTAACATTTCTTATCTTCTCAAACCACAGTCTTTTCTGATCTGCGTTAAAATTAATCTCTCTTTCTAAACTTTCAAGAAAATTTTATTCTATGAAATACTGGTCTTTGTGTATTTGCCCAAAGCAAATTTTACCAATAATAGCCATGTAATTCCTATTGGAACATAATATGTTGCAATTCTCCATGCAATGATAAGATTCCACTCTACAGTATCTTCTGCTACCTCAAAATTAAAGGGATCAAGATTGTTAAGGTATGCTATAACGCCAAATTCAGCAAGTCCAGAACCTCCTACTGTTATTGGCAAATTGCCAATTGCGTTTGCTGCCATTACTGCCATAAGTGAATCAAAAAAATCAATGATATATCCTGCTCCATATGCAATTACCATAAATGATACTCCGTAAAAGAGCCATGAGGCTATAGAAAAAAGAAGACTGTAAACAAAGATCTTTTTTGCTTGATGTGATCTAAGATTCTCCCTACTCATTATACAAATTTCTTCCATCCATTGATTCGTTTTTTGGATATAGTTGACTCCTTTTTCTTTTCCAAATTTTTTGATCAGTATAGACAATCCACTTGGTATCTGAAATGTTTTTTTGGTAGACAAGAAAAACAATGATACCCAGATTGTTGTTACAGTGATGCTAGTTGCAAGGACTACTCCTCCAACTACAATTGCTCCATGTAATAACGCAAGAACGCCAGCAATTATTGACAATGATCCTCCAGCTATTACATCTGTAACAATTTCTAGGATTGCAACCCATGATGCTTTAGAGGTTGGAAATCCCTTCTTGTGTAGCCAGTAAATTAAGACAAATTCCCCCCCAACAAACATTGGAGTTGTAAATCTTATGAACTCGCTTCCAACTTTGACTCCAGATAACTTCCAGACAGATTCTATTGGGCCAAAATATTTCCTTACTATATAGCCAAACTTTAGACCCTGCATGAAGAGTTTTCCCATCATTGCAAGCACAGCTGCCAAGAACGGCAAAAGGCCTACAGCAAATACATCCTCAGCTTTTATGTCAAACTGAATAATTATGATAATTAGAGGAATTGTGCTTGCAGGTATAGCTAATAGTCGCCAGTTCATTCGATGACTTTTTTATGATTCAAATATAAGCTAATAAAAAATAATGCAAAAGATTGAAAACTATTTTTGTTACCGGCACTGCAGGATCTGGAAAATCTTTACTCACATCAAAGATTTATGAATATTATACACGAAATGGCGCATTTGCAGCAGTACTCAATTTAGATCCAGGTGTTGATTCTTTACCATATACATGTGATATTGATGTTAGAGATTATGTTGACATTGTTTCTATAATGCATCAATATGATTTGGGTCCAAACGGCTCTTTGATTATGGCAAATGATCTTATTGCATCAAAAATTGATGAACTACAAAATGAGGTAGATAGAACCAATCCTGATTATCTGTTGGTTGATACCCCTGGTCAAATCGAACTATTTGCATATAGAACCAGTGGCCCGTTTTTTATACAAAATTTACGATCTGAAGAAAAAGCAAATATCTTTCTTTTTGATGGTTCGTTAATTACATCACCAGTTAATTTCGTTTCACTCTCACTTCTTGCAACCTCGATTAAGTTAAGACTGAACGTTCCAACTGTTAATGTTTTAACAAAAAGTGATCTCATTGGTGAAAAATTAAAAGATATTCTTAGCTGGTCATCTAACTTAAGAATACTCGAAGAAGCAATTGCAAAAGAAGCTGATGGAGAGACCTATTCTCTTATCACTAATGTGTTAAGAGGTTTAAATTTGAGTGGATTTGCTCAGGGCTTGATTCCTATTTCAAATGTAACAGGCGAGGGAATTGTTAATTTAGAAATTGCTTTAAGCAGAGCAATTAACTTAGGCGAAGAGGTAGAAGATTAGTGGCATCAAGTGTAACTGTAAGGGCTCCCTCATCTACTGCAAACTTGGGGCCTGGCTTTGATGTGTTTGGTCTTGCATTGGATGCTTTTTTTGATGAGATAACCATTACAAAAAAAGGAAAAGGAATCAGAATTATTACTTTGGATTCAATTCCCGTTGTTCCAAAAAAAAATACTGCTGGTGTTGTTGTAACCGAACTTGCAAACAAGTTTAAGATAAAAGATGGGATTGAAGTTAAAATCAAAAAAGGTGTTCCAGCAGGTTTTGGCGTTGGGAGTAGTGCAGCTTCGGCTTCAGCAGCAGTAGTTGCTATGAACAGGCTGTTTAAGCTAAATCTGGATAATAACTCGCTAGTTAAATTTGCAGGTGCAGGTGAAAAGGCAAGTGCTGGTTCAATTCATTATGATAATGTAGCAGCATCAGTTTTAGGCGGTTTTGTAATTGTAAGAACAAATCCTCTTGATGTAATTCGGATTGAACCGCCTAGTGACCTTGTCTTGTGCATTGCCATTCCAGACCTAAAAGTGCCAGCAAAGAAAACAGAGGTATCACGTAGCGTTGTTCCAAAAATAATAAAGCTTGCAGATGGTATCGCCAATTTATCAAATGCGGCTGCAATTGTAGCAGGATTTATGAAAAAAGATCCTATACTTATTGGAAAGTCAGTCAAAGATGTAATAGTTGAACCTGCAAGGCAGCACATGATTCCTGGTTTTAAACAAGTCAAGGAAAATGCATTAGATGCTGGCGCTAATGGAGTAACAATAAGTGGCGCTGGTCCATCTGTAATAGCCTTTACAACAAAATCATCAAATCAAAAAAAGATTTGTGCAGCTATGAAAAGGGGTTTTGCCTCATCTAATACAAGTTGTCAGACTATAATCTGTAAGCCCTGCAAAGGGGCAATTGATCTCTAGTATTTGGTGTTATTGTGTTGGAAAGAGCTGTAGTGGTTTTTAGTGGCGGATTAGATTCTGTGTGTACGTGTGCCTACCTGAAATCAAAATATGATCTATATGGAATCACATTTGCGTATGGACAACGAGCTAGCAAAGAGCTAAAAACTGCAAAGAGTCTTGCTAAAAGTCTCAAACTAAAAAAACACAAAATTGTAGATATTGGTTTCATGAAAGATCTTTATGGTAAAACTAACGTCCTTACAAGTACAACAAGACCAATACCTCAGAAATTTAATTATTCAATTGTAGTTCCAATACGAAATGCCGTGTTTTTGTCAATTGCTTCTGCGTGGGCATTTACACTAAATGCATCCTTGGTTGCATATGGCGCACATAGGGGCGATGTGTTTTATCCAGATTGTCGTCCTTCTTTTTCAAAGAAAATGGAGCTTGCGTTAAATCAAGGAGAGATTGACGGGATAAAAAATGGAATAAGAAAGAAATTAAGAATTTGGACACCGTTTAATGAATCACTTTCTAAAAGCGAGTTGCTAAAAAGAGGTCATGAAATTGTTGGTGATTTGTTGTTTAGAACGTGGAGTTGCTATTCAAATACGAAATTGCATTGTGGTAGGTGTGAATCATGTAACAACCGCAAGGCTGCTTTTGTAAAAGCTAAAATTTTAGACAAGACAAGATATTTGAGTTAGTTTTATTCTGTTTGCTATCGGTTTTCCAAGATTGGTTTTTTCAGTATCAACCATCTGATTATAATATACCATCCTACAAAAATTGCCCCAGCAATTCCCCAAAAGATCCAGTTTTGCATTTGTGCATCAAAACCCATTTGTACAAACATGCCTGTGATTTCTCTTGAAACTAGTGCTGATACTGCCAGAACTATAAAGAATTCAATGGCTTTCCAAGTCCAGTAAGGCCATGACTCTTTTGGTATGTGTATGTTGTTGTGTACTCCCACATACGTTGTCTTATGGGATGATTATTTATTTTTTCAGAAAGATTTAGGCAAACGAAGAAGAGTTGGTATTGTTTTTTATCATAGCAATGATATCTTTTCGATCTTCTTTTCTTTCATAAACTCCTCTAAATGCATGTGTAGTCATTTTTGCGTCGTTTCTTACTCCTCGCATTTTCATGCATAGATGTTCTGCCTCTATAACCACGGCAACTCCTTTTACACCTTGTACAAATAGCTCATCTGCTATGTTTTTTGTAAGTCGTTCTTGAATTTGCAGTCTTTTTGAATATTTTTCTACCAAACGGACCAATTTTGAGATTCCAAATACTCTTCCGTTAGGTGAATATGCAATGTGTATTTTGCCAAAAAATGGCAGCATGTGATGCTCACACATTGAATAGAACTGGATGTCTTTTGCAATGACTGCATCGGAGTCTTCAGAGAATTGAATTGATAGTTCAGAGTCGGAATCATATCCTGAAAAGATCTCTTTATACATGTCAACTATTCTGTTTGGTGTTTCGCGTAAACCCTCTCTGGTTGGGTCCTCACCTATCTCAATTATTAATTCCCTGATTAGTTTTCGTACTCTTTCTTCATCCATTATGGAGCACCTATCAATTTGTGTAATTGTGGTATTATACGTACCTCATTATAGAAAGGATGTACTATGTCATAAAATTCCAAGAGTTGCTCCAAGCTTGGTTCGGCTATACCGTAGGTTGGTTGTATTATAAATCCCGCAATATCAGTTTTAGAAATTGTATTAAAGATTCTCTTGGTTAGTTCTTTAAATGATGGTAAATCCGTTTTTGAGCTAACTACAATTTTGATGTATGTTATTTTCTTTAGTAATACTGATGTTTTAAGACATTCAAACGCATTTTCCATGAGTTTTGAATAGTGTTTAGGATCGACAAATTCAGAGTCCTTGGTCTTAAATTCAATTTTTACAAAATCAATAAACGGTACAACCTCAGAAAATTTAGCAGAGTCAAAACATGATGACTCAAGATATGTAGGGATGTTTTTTGATTTTACATGCTTTGCCATTTCCCTAACTGCTTCGTGTTGAATGAGAGGATCCCCTCCTGTAAAATTAACTTTGTAGGTTTTGTCTTGTAATTTGGAATTTATTATTTTACAGGCGTCTTCTAATGAATATTCTGTGCCAGAATTCATAGGAAGCGCCTCTATAGTATCACAATAAAAACATGTGAAAGGACAACCTGCTAGTCTAACAAATAACGTCTTTGTTCCATAAAGTATCCCTTCACCTTCCACAGATGTGAATATCTCAAACAGTCTTACTTTCAAGGATTTAATTATGAATGGTTGTTATTTATTCAATAAGATTATAGCAATAGTTATGACATTACTGGTTCTTTAGTATAAAATAAACCAGAAATGAAAAATACTACTCCTAAAATTCCGATTAATCCTCCAACAAATTCCACTGTTTCACCTAGGTCAAATGCTGTTGGTGCCCACAAGAATGCAATTAGTGCGCCAACAACCATCATAGGTATACCAACGCCAACAGAAATTCGTTTAGAGGCCATGGTATAGTTGGGCTCTTTTTAAAATGTATATGAAGTTTGTGTCAGATTATTGAAGCATTCTATACAATTTTTTGAGTGTCTTTTCAACTTCAGAAATTTTGTTTAATGCGTCTTTTGGTGAGTCGTCAGCTTGGGATTTTGCTTGTTCTAATAATGAGAATGAGTTTTTGATCCAACGTTTAGCAGCAGCGTTTTTCTCTGCTTTTGCTGCCAAGTCATGTAATTCATTTTCTAATTGTTGAATTTTTAGCTTGATCCTTTCTGTTTTTGACTCTGAAAGAGATTCAGATCGTAGAGAGTTAACCTCGTTCTTATCGATTTTTGTGTTTTCAATATCATTTATGAATACATTTAGCGTGTTAAATAATTTGAAAGCATCTTCAAGATTGCCTTTTGAAATAAGAATTTTTAATTCATCAAGCATGCTTTTTGCTTTATCTAGTTTGGCTGTATCAATGCGCTTACTGGTTGATAGTTTGTCTAATTTTGCTTCAAGGTCGTTAATTATGGCATCTATTCTATTTGCTTTTGATTCATCAAACTGATTTTTAAGTGTAATAATTATTCTAGTCTGTTTTACTATTTGGCTTGAATTAGATGCTTTAATGAGTTGTAGCCTTGATTGCTCTAGGTTTTTGGTTATGTTTTCTGATAAGCCTAGATCCTTTGCTTGTACAATGAGTATGTCAACTCGTTGTATTTGCTTTTCAGCAAAATCCTTTGCACGCATAATCTTCTTTTGATCGGCGTTATCTTTGAGTACATTATAAACATCAAGTGTTAGTGATTCTAGTATGCCAATGTTCTTTTCTGCAGATCCAAGATCTCCACTGTTGTAATTATTTTTTGCAGTGATTATTAATTCATCAAGCGCCTGAAAATCAATTTCTACGCCATTTTTTTCAGCTATTCCTTTAAGCCTATCCACATATTTTTCCATTCTATCAATAACTGGCTTTATTCCGTATTGCGTATTGGTATCCTGTGCTAACGCACGCTCTGCAACTGGCCTTACTTGGCTAATTTGCTGTCCAATTTCTTTAAAGATCTTCATTGCAGCCAAAAAGTGAGTTCTAGCTTCTTCAGCATTTTCCTCTTTGGCAGCATTGTTTAATGCGTCTATTTCGGCAGAACCTTGTTCATATAATTTCTTTATTTCGTTAGATACTGATTCTGTATTTGAGAGTTCAAGTTTTATGTGATCCCTTGCTTGCGTCGCAAGTCTAACTAGCGATTCTGTTTCTGATTCTGCATAAGCATAAGTTGAAATGGTGCCTAGCAGACTAGCAATCAAAAATAACATAACAAAATGGGTTTTATTCATTGGCCCTCACCGGTTATACCGTCCTTTAACTTTACTAGATTTTGTGATTCTTTTTTTTCAATCTCAACTATTCCTTCTCGTTCTAGGCGTTTTACAGCTCTCCACATAGTTGTCCGTGGTTGAAGAAATTTCTTGCGTAATTCACTTTCATATGCTTGCCCGCCGTTATCAACGATAAATGAGATAAGCTCTTTGTCATCGTCTCGAAGATTTGGTCGTAGTACAAAGATTGTTTCTTTATCAAGTGTTTGGTATACTGTTTTTTCTTGTTTTGATGTAACAGCTAGTGTTTCTTTTATGACTATGTTTTTTCTTCTTTTTAAAATTACAGCAGATGCTATAGCTGCTGCAACAACTCCAATAATAATGATAATTGAATTACTCGATGTGGAATTAGACTGGTTTGTTGAGGTTTGTTCTTGAATTGCCAGGTTTTTTGCTTCATTTGCCAAGTCTGTTGCATCTGTAAATCTACCATTGTCATATGCAGTTAATGCCTCATCGAGTTTGGTATCTGCTAACGGGGTCTGTATCCCGTTGTTTTTTATTTGCTCTATTGAGTTTCTTGCGTCATTTATAACATCTAATGCTGTTTGAGCGGAACCAGATATGCCAAAAGAATAGCTTATCTCAGTATGGCCCAAAGGCAATAAAAGATGAGATTGTTCATCGATTATTTCTATACTTTGAGGAATTGTATTCATTCCAACAATAACAGTATTTTTTGGCATGAGTACTGTATGTTCTAATGGCGCATCTACAGTAAATGACCAGATCTTACCATCTTTTGATACAAGATCATGGGTATCATAATCTATTGTAAGTGAAGAAGCCCCAAAAGTTTCAATTGTTGCTATGTTATCTTTCATGTTAGTCTCAAGTAAAAGTCCATTTTCATCTTGTGCTACAAAATTTTCTATTGTATCTCCAAACAGTTTTACAGTAAAGTCAGGAGAGAGTGAATCTGCTTCTGTTTGGTAAAAAACATGGGTTGAGCCATCCTGATAAATAATAAAATCAATAGTTCGAAGAGCGCTCAGTGAGCTTTGAATAGGCATGCCTATGGCTAGTACAATAAAACCTAGTGCAATTATTGGCATCCTGACCATTGTTGAGAGGATACTTTGGTTCCTTACAAAAAGGATTCCATCCTCTGGAAGAGGTTCCTGTGAATTACACAGTACCAGTTGTGGGTTCATAGACTAGTACCTTAGATTCATGGATTCTACCAGAGACTGGAATTTTTGGAATTCTTGGAAGAATTGGACGCCTTTTTCAGTAACCATATACTTTCTGTTCCTGTCATCTCTGACTGAACCTACTAGGCCAGCATCGACTAGTTTTTGGCACTTGTCTAATACTGCATAGTGAGAGAGGTTTGCTTTTCTTGATATGGCAGAAACAATGACTCCCTCACGGCCACCTGACATGGTTACATCCAAAATGTCACCAATTATTCCCATCTCGGATCTGTATTGTTGTTTTGACATGCTACCTATACGGCGAGTTGGTTAATCAGGTACATTTTGAAACCTTAAAGCGGAACGCATGGCGGAACGCCTGTTTCACCATCCAGAAATTGTAAAAATGGTTATTTTTTACGGCGCGAGCATATTTCAAAATTTAAGCGATCTAAGATTTTTGCTATAAAAAGGAGGTTTCTGGTTTTTAATATTCATTAATAACTTTTTATTCAATGTGATTCTCATAATTCGTGATAGGCATGTTTGATATATTCAGGAAAAAAAAGGAAGAGTCTGAAGATGCTGGTTTTGGGATGGTTGAAGAAAGACCAGGTTTTAATCAAGACTATTCTGTTAAAGCATTTTCTTCAGATGCACGGGAGTCAATTAATGAAGAAAAATTAACTGAGAAAGCAGGTAACAATGTTCCTGTTGAAACACAACCTCAGAAAAATTCGTCTGTTTCTTTGACAAGTGAAATTGGAATAAGTGCATTGATGGATAAACGTACAAGACTAGATGAAGCGATTGATTATGTTGGATTAATGATTAAAAACCTCAAGGATAAACGCACTAGATTAGAAAAGGATATTGAACAAGAATCTGTTGATATTAAAAATCTTAAAGAAAAACTCATGAAGGTAAGCGAATACATTGAAGAGGAAAATCAAGGAATTCAGAATCTTAAAATGAAAAGAACGGCAGTTGAAAAAGAAGCAGATGAGGTAGGGAATTTTATAAGCAATCTGCGAAATAAGCTGTCAGGCATAGACAGCGTAATAGATGATGAAGGAAACAAAATAAAATCCTTCAAAGAGTCTAGACCAAAACAAGACTAATTACCTATTAGAAAAATTAATTAAAAAATTTGAAAAAATGTAAGCTTCTAGGTGAATCGTGTAGAGGACGATATAGAAGAGGATGATTGTATAGGCATTGATGGAAATTTCTCGTTTATAGAGGCTTCCGCCACTGCTGCCGCTTCTTGCAATATCTTCTCTGATTCTGAGTTTGTAGTTTCGTCTACACCAAATGATGCGTCACTGCCCTGGAATGTCTCAGTCATCAAGCCGCTTAGCATTTCTGTCATTCTATTCAATTCTTGATCAGCGCCTGGCATGAACTTGATTAGTGAAGATTTGAGACTCTTCATCAGGCCAATTGTTGGCATAATGGTTACAACTGTATCACCAAGGTTGTGGAATGTTGTTAATCTTAATTCGATTTGTTCGAGAGCTATTCGTGCATTTCCTAGGATTCTACTTACTTTACGAATTTCAGCTAGCTCGTTGGATAATACTTTGCTAGTTGGTGTATCATGTTGTTGAGTAGCAGCTACAACTCTCTGGAAAAGCTGTTCGTCTCGTTGCTTTAGTTTAGAAAGCATATTATCTAACTTTCCAATTTGCAGTTGAAGTCTTTTGATGGCTGTTTCAACTCTAGGCTTTAGTGCGCCTTTAGGTTTTAACGCATCATTGATTCGTTCGCCTAATCCTTGTGTTTGTGGTTTAGACCATTTGTTTTGAAAGTTAGTCACGCCACATGCTAAAATAGTTGATTCTTAATTCAAGATGTGAATTATACTTAACAGTACGCTAAATTTAGCTAACAAAAATTAGGGAGAAAAAATTTAGACCTTCAGTAGAGTCGTTCTCTGTGGGTGAATCTTTCTTATGTGATTCGGTATTCCCGATGGATTGGTTATCAGTTCACCACAAAGTGGGCACTTTTCCATTTTCTGTTTGTGAGTTAGAACATTCGTATTTAAATATTGCTTTGAAAGGATTTTTCGTTCTAAAAGAATAAAAAATAAACAAAAAATCAAGTTTTGTTAAATCTTTTTATTTTGAATCAAAATGAAACTTTTCGTATTTTATGACGCAGATGGTAAATGTCACAGAAGTAACTATACGAAATAGATACAAGGGTTTGAAAGAAGCACTAAAACTCTGATTTTTCCCAAATTTTAAAATCCATTAAGACGGGATTTATCTAATGAAAAAAGGTGTTTTGTGGGCAATTACAGCAGCGGCTATTTCCTTCGTAGTAATACTAGTTTTTCTGAATTTTGGAGAGCCGGAATTTAAAAAAGTAGACATGATTTACCATGTAACGCTAGCCAATCCTGATTTATACAAAGAGGGGATTTTTGCTGATTCCTTTACTATTCAAAAAGGAGAATACACCTTTAGATTTGTACCAAATGGAGATAGCCCAAAGATATTATCTATCACCTTAACTGGAAGCTCTTTTTCCTTTTCAGAAGATTTTGAATTAGAGGGAAATTCCCATGAAACTGGCATTTCAGTTTATTATACGTGGGATTACATTGGTGAAAAACGGTTGTTGATTCCAGATGAACAGGAGTTAGAGATTCTGATTAGTCCTCATGGCAATATTGAAGGTCCAGTATCACTTGACATAATCAAGATAGTAAAAAGTGGTGGCGTGACCCCCGATGCAGAAGTTTGAGAGATTGCCTCTCATGTCAACGCTTCATATGCGTTTGACTACCCATACTTTCTGCGAGGTCACGCGCGTTAGTCGTTAGGATTTGCATCCTTCCGCATTAATTATTAAATGATTTTAAAGTATTTAAGATTTTATTATAAATTTTACATAATAAATTTACATATCAACAAATTTTTTATTAGCAGGTATCAAGAAGAAAAAATCTTGTTGTTTTGAATAGTTGGTAAAGAATTGCATTTTTTATCAATGTGTGTAAAGACAGTATTGATAACAATAACATCATTGACTGTGTGTTAGGCTCTAAAATCTAAATGATAGTAAATTATAGAATTGTTGATCAGTATGAAACCTAAGACAAAGAAGAAACTTGAGATAATTATCTTACTTTCACTTATATGGTTTGTAATAACCCTCCCCCTACCTTGGATAATAACAGCACCATTTGATGATGCCAAGATACAGCTAACTGTGATTTTACAGATTACTGCCCTGATTTCTGTTCCTTTTGTTATACTTGCAATAGCATGGACCATAAAACCAGAACTGACCACATAGGCTAAAATCAGCTTTTAAACCATGGTTGTTGTTCCAGATAATCAATTTCTTTTATTATTTCCTGAATCTTTTTTGTTATAGTTATTTGGGATTGGAACTGTTCAAACATTTCAGTTTCTTCTTCTTGTGAGAGAACTTCTTTTTCTGTTTTTGAAAAGAATTCTTCTTCTTTAGACAAGTGGTCTTTTAGGTAAATCCAATAGGTTCGTAAAAACCTTGCAACAGGCTCGCTTGTATTAATGCCATTTTTCCATTGTTGAAGATATTTTGCTATGTTTTTTGCTATTCTGCGGCTAAACTCATGCTCTATCATAAAGGCCCTAATTTCCTTTTTTAGCGTACCATAACTTCCAACACAGGCAAAATACGAATCCTCCTCTCTTGAATAGTGAATAGAGTCCAAAAACTCTAAGATGATTAGGTTAATTTTCTCAAGATCCGAAAACGGGATTGTTTTTTGTTCGTAGATATTCTGGTAGCATTTTAGGATGATTTTTCCTAGTCTTTTAATTTGCTCATGGTCTTTTCTAAGTACATCTGTTGCACTCATAGTTGTTTTAAAAAATTGATTTGTATATAATTCGATAACAAGTTATGTTACAGTAAAGAGGATGACTTTTTTTGGATTATATTGAATAATGCCAAAATGAATCTGGCCAAATCCATTGTCATAATATCCTTCTGGGCCACCAAGCCCCAATCGAATTAAATAGTTGCTGGTTTTCTTTATTTCAAATTCTTTTTTTCCAAGTGAAAATTCCCCAAATTTCTCATTTTCTGTTTTTGTTGAGTTATAGATTTCGTTAATTGACTCATTATCTTGTTCTATTGCAGTTTCCAAATGTTGATGACCACATAAGATTACAAAGTTATCAAGATTTTTTCTACTTTCATTAAACGCGGATGATGCAGCATAATGATATCCTGAATAGCTAAAGTATTCAAAATCCTCTTCAGATAGCCTCTGCCATGTTCGTTGGTATAACCACGATTCCTGGCCTGCATTTGGTGGTGTTATTTTTTGTGGATCGAGTGTACCCCCATGAACAAACACTAAGCTGTTTTTTTTATCAATAAACTGCTGGTGACCAAAGGTTTCATCGTCATTTTGTTTAAAAAATCCAAGCTCGTTTTCAGTTAATGATTGATGAGCTGCAAAGCTTTCAAGTGTACTTCCACTTACACGCCGCTTATACAAAAAAGCTTCATCATGGTTTCCCATAATTGAGGTTAGAGAATAGGTTTTTTCAAGTAAGGCTAATTTTTTTAAAACTTCGCTTGGATGTGTGCCACGCTCTAAGATATCACCTAGATTAATAATTCTGGAGTATTCACCATACTTTTTTTTGAACTCTGACATATTTGCAATGTTCAAAATTGTATCAAGCGCATTAATGTCTGCGTGAATGTCAGAGAATACAAGATCCATTGTTTTGTTTTTTGTTCTTAGGTTAATTTCTAATTTATCAAAAATTTATGATTGATAGTTAAATTGTTAAAGAATCCTTCAAACCCTTGTATCGATTTCGTATAGTTACTTCTGTAACATTTGCTGCTTCTGCGATATCTCTCTGAGTTTTATCCTCCCCGTTTTTGACACATGACAAGTATAGTGCTGCGGCGGCAAGCCCCATTGGATCTTTTCCTGCAGAAACCTCATTTTTTTGTGCATCTTGAAGTACTTTGATTGCATAGCGTTTTGTTTTTTCTGCGATTCCAATAACACTTGCAATTCTAGCCACACATTGAATCGAGTCTGTAACTGGCATCTTAAGATCCAATTCTTTTACAAGAAGTCGATAACACCTAGCAATGTCTTTTCGTTTAATGTTTGCAGCAATTTCTATATCTTTTAGGTTTCGTGGAGTAGCTGTATCACGACAAGCTGCGTAAAGTGCGGCTGCCATTAATGCAGATATTGATCTTCCCCTTACAAGACCTTTGTCCAAGGCCTTTCTGTAAATATAGGCTGCTTTTTCTATTACAGCATCAGAGATTGCTAGTTTATCCTTTAACCTGTTAAGCTCGCTAAATGCCTGTCTAAAGTTTCGATCTACTGGCTCATGGACCTGACTTCTGCTATCCCATGTTCTAAGGCGCTCAATTGTACTTTTCATTGATGCGGTTAGTGGTTTTCCAGAAGCATCCTTGTTTACTGGATCAATTATTGTTGCAAGACCCATATCATGCATAGTAAGTGATGTTGGGGCACCTGCTCTTGCTCTGTCTCCATGTTCATCTTGTGTAAAGGAACGCCATTCAGGACCTGACTCTTGCAATTTTTCTGACATAACAAAGCCGCATTTTGAGCAAAACAGTTCGCCTGATTCGGTATCAGTTACGAGCTTACCCCTTCCACACCGTGGGCATCGTTCTTTGGTATTTACTACCTCTTTTAGCATATTCTCACTATAGTAGTGTATAAGGTAATAATTGGTATTTATGAATCAACGCCATTTTTTGCCTAGGGTTAATAGATACAAGTCAGGTGGATTGCTCCAAAATCATTTGGATTAATCAATATTGTAAAAGAGGATTTTAATGCAAAACCGTGTAAGGTGTGTTTTAGTGTGATTAAATGGTAACAATCAAATTTTGAACCGCTATTCCATTCGTATTCATGCAAAAATCCTTGGCATTCATTATCAAGACATCCTTTGTATATGGTGCATTAGCGTTTTTGTTTTCTTTAATTGGAATGTTTTTACCTGCTGCAGTAACCTATGTTGTTGGCAACCCTCTAGAAGTCAGTGCTATCAGTGTTGAGCACATAGTTGGTCATATTGTATGGGGACTGATAGTTTCTGCGTTAAGCCTTAGTCTTAGATATTTTATTTTAGGAGGTATTTTCCCAATAATTCTAGATTCAGATCATCTAATTCAATTCTTTGACTTGGAAATAATGCCACGAATGGCACATTCTATTTCATTTGGGTTTTTAGCGTCTTTTGTCTTATTATTGATTTTTGGAAAACGTGACTATAGGTTAGCTGGCATAGCTTTTGCAGCAATGCTTGCACATGTATCTTTTGATATTTTACTTGGTGGAACAACTAGTTTTCCGCTTTTAACGCCTTTTGTGGCAGAATTACTTTCATTTCAAGGTAATGACTGGATTATCATACAGCTCATAGCTGTGGCAATAGTGGGAATTTGTACCATTATAACAAAAATAGAAGCCAAGAAAAAATTAGTTGCCTAGTTTAAGCAACGTTAGATTTTCTCACTATATCAAAACTTAAGAATGTCTTTTTGTTCGTTGACTTGATGTTTACCACAGTTATAGGTGGAACTGCCTCTCAAGGACTAGCAAAAAAAATTGCAAAAAGACTCAAAGCTAA
>Ga0209109_10000130_pt1 | contig 33047 bp, 30 predicted proteins | sample Rifsed10ft2_FD_184004 | JGI IMG/M metagenome (GOLD analysis project Ga0209109, IMG submission 184004) | Soil microbial communities from Rifle, Colorado, USA - sediment 10ft 2 (version 2) | ecosystem: Environmental > Terrestrial > Deep subsurface > Rock core/Sediment | place: Rifle, Colorado... | reverse complement strand
GCAATGATGTCGCTGTGGCCGCCCAGGTATTTCGTAGCCGAGTGGAGCACCACGTCGAAACCAAGCTCTAGCGGTCGTTGGAGGATGGGCGTGGCGAAGGTGCTATCCACCATCGAGACCAACTTATACCGCCGGGCAAGCGCCACCGCTTTCTTCAGGTCAACCACCTGCAAAGTGGGGTTAGTGGGCGTTTCGGTGTAAAGCACCTTGGTATTTTTGTTGACGAGCCGCTCGACGCCTTCGAGGTTTGTCCCGACGTGCTGCACCCGGATGCCGAGGCGGGGCAAGACATCGCGCATCAGCCGGTAGGTTCCGCCGTAGAGATTGCGGGTGGCGATGACCTCATCGCCTGCTCCGAGGACAGCCAGCAGGGCGCTCGAAATGGCTGCCATGCCGGAGGCGGTGACGATGGCCGCTTCGCCGCGCTCGAGTTGCGCCAGCTTCGCCTCAGCCACCGCCAGCGTTGGGTTCCCGTAGCGAGTGTAGATGTACGCCTTGGACTTCCCTTCAGCCCAGCGCTTCATCTCGTTGATGTTCGGGAAAGTGAAAGTCGAGGTCTGAACAATTGGCGGCGCAACAGGCACGGCCACCCCGTGCTTCATCTCTCCTGTATGAATCGTCGCTGTGGCATTGCCAAGAAATTCCCTGGTTTTGCGAGCGGCCATTTGGATTCCCCCCTCAGCACGTCATGCGTTACATACAACTGGTTTGTAGGGGCTCGGTTGTAGGGGCGACCTTAAGGTCGCCCCTACTTGCGAGGGCATCAAAATCCCCCTGTCAGTGCGTCCTGTGTCAGATGCAACTCGGTTGTAGGGGCGGCCTTAAGGTCGCCCCTACAGAAGTCCCTCTCAGCGCATGATGTGTTGCATACAACCCGCCGAGTCTATGCTGCGGCGGAGGGACGGGCAACAGCCAAAATGGATGGGTGACGGGAACCCGAACTATTCCTCGGCAGGGGCGGCTCCGGCGCGGGCGGCTTTGGCGTGGTCGATGATTTTTTGGGCCAGTTCGGGCGGGACAAAATCGTAGTGAGAGAACTCCATCGTATAGCTGCCGCGGCCCTGGGTCATGGACGTAAGGTCGGTGGCGTAGGTGAGCATCTCCGCCATCGGCACCTGAGCCTTGATGAGGGAATTGGTGCCGCGCGATTCCATGCCGGAGACTCGCCCGCGGCGAGAACTCATGTCGCCCATAATGTCGCCCGAGTATTGTTCGGGGACATAGACCTCGACGTTCATGATGGGTTCGAGCAACGCCGGCTTGGCCGTCTCCATGGCCGCCTTGAAAGCCAATTGGCCGGCAATCTGGAAGGAAATGTCCGAACTATCCACGTCGTGGTACTTGCCGTCGTAGAGAATGGCGCGGAAGTCCACCACCGGGTAGCCGGCCAGGTAGCCGCGGGCGGCCGATTCGCGGATGCCTCGTTCCACCGAAGGAACCCAGTTCCTGGGAATGGCGCCGCCGAAAATGTCATTCACGAACTCGAACCCGCTGCCGCGCGGCAAAGGCTCCACCTTGATCCGGCAAACGCCAAACTGGCCGTGGCCGCCGGTCTGCTTTTTGTGCCGGCCTTCGACGTCAGCCTTGCCGCGAATCGTCTCGCGGTAAGGCACCTTGGGCGCTTTCAGCGCCACATCCACGTTGTAACGCTTTTTGAGCTTGGCAACGGCGACCTCGACGTGTTGCTGGCCGGAACCGGCAAGCAGGAACTCTTTCGTCTGCGCATCCCGGACGTAGCGCAGCGCCAGGTCTTCCTCCAGAATGCGGTGCAGCGCTTGGCTGAGCCGATCTTCGTCGGCGCGGGTCTTCGGCTCGATGGCGAAACTGATGGAAGGCTCGGGGATGCGCGCCGGCTTGTAGAAAATGGGCGCGGCTTTGTCGCCGAGCGTATCGCCGGTGGTGGTTTCTTTCAACTTGGCGACCGTGCCGATATCGCCGGCGCGGAGTTCGGCGACTGCCGAGGGGGTTTTCCCCTGGCGAACTTCCACGTGCTGGAAACGCTCGGCCGTGTTGCGATTGAAGTTTTGGAGCGTGGCGTCGTTCTTCAGCACGCCGCTCATCACCCTGAAATAGGTGATGCGGCCGGCAAACGGGTCAGCCAGCGTTTTGAAAACATAGATCGAGAGCGGCTCGGAGTCGGCAATCTTTCGCTCCACCGTTTCACCCCCGCCGGGTTCGGCCGCGCCGATGATTTTGCCCCGGGCAAGCGGCGAAGGCAGAAAATCGCAGATAAAGTTCAGAAGGTTCTCGGCCCCGATGTTCGGCAATCCGGCAGCGATCAACATCGGAAAGATTCTCTTGGCGGCGATGGCCTGGCGAAGTCCCTCCTGCAATCGCGTCGGCTCGAGCGTCCCTTTTTCGAAAAATTCCTCCATCAACTTGTCATCGCCCTCGGCCACCATCTCGACCAGCTTTTCATGCGCATCCTTGGCCTTTTCGGCAAGCTCGGCCGGAATTTCGCTCTCGGTGTATTTCCCCTCGCCTCCCGCCACGTAGGTGTAGGCCTTCATCGCGATGAGGTTCACCAGCCCTTTGAAATTCTTTTCCTGGCCGATGGGAAGCTGGACGGCAACGGCGCCGCGGCCGTAAACCTGATGAATGGACTCCGTTGCCCGCTCGAAGCCGGCAAGTTCGCGATCCATCTTGTGGATCATAAACGCGCGCGGGAGGTCGTACTCGGTGCAGTAGTCCCAGACTTTTTCGGTGACTACTTCCGAACCCGCCACCGCATCCACCAGGATCAACCCGGCGTCAGCGGCCAGCAAGGTGGCCTTGGTTTCGTTGATGAAGATGTTGTACCCGGGGGTATCGAGGAGATTGACCTTGATCTTTTCTGTTCTCCCCCGCGGCGCCCATTCGGCATAGGCCAGGCCGGTCGAGATCGAAATCTTGCGGGCAATTTCTTCTTCATCCCAATCGGTGACCGTGGAGCCATCGTCCACGCGGCCGAGGCGAGGGGTGGCGCCGGCAAGATAGAGCATCGCCGCCGTCAGGGAGGTTTTTCCCGTGCCACCGTGTCCAAGGATGGCCACGTTGCGGATGTTCTCGCCGCTATAAACCTTCACGGCAGTCTCCTAAGGATTCGAGGGTTCGGCCCCCGCCGATGAGTGACCCGCCCAGAAAGGCGGCACGCCCCGACAGGTCGGGGCAAGAGGGCTTCCGAAAAACTCGATGCTAGCACAGTTGAAAAAGGGGATTCAACCAGCCCGACCGACGAGCAGCTGTTAGGCTTGCACGGAAACGCAAGGTGCTCGGTCCCGGGCAGCGTAGCCGAAAGCCATGCGCGAGGTGTTGTGGGCAAAGCCGATGTTTCCTTGGGTATCAATCAAGATGAGACCGGCTCTGTCGCCTGTTCGCTCGGCCAGGATGCGGATGGCGGCATGCGCGGCCTCCTGGGCAGATTTCCCCCGTAGCATGAGATCCGTGGCGGTCTTTGCCATGACGATCTTCATGATGGCTTCGCCGTAGCCCGTGCAACCGGCGGCGCCCGAGTGATTGTCGGCGTAGCAACCGCAACCGATGAGCGAAGAATCACCCACCCGCCCGGGAAATTTGCAACAAGTCCCGCCGGTCGAAGTGCCCGCAGCGAGCAAGCCAGCGCCATCCATGGCAACCGCCCCGACCGTTCCTCCGAGCTTGTGCAGAGGGCGCAACCCATCCCGGAAATGACGCCAAGCGGTCGCCTCGCGCTCGACGATAAGCTCCTTGGGGTCGCACAGGGGCAGGCCATTTTCCTCGGCAAACTGCTCGGCGCCCCGGCCCACGAGCATCATGTGCTCGCTTTTTTCCATCACCGCACGGGCCAGCCGGATGGGATTCCGGACGCGCTCGACAGCGCTCACCGCTCCGGCCTTGAGCGTATCACCCCGCATGAGGATAGCATCGAGCTGCACCACCCCGTCGCGGTTCAGGTGGCTGCCGATGCCCGCGTCAAAGATGGGGTCATCCTCCAGGACCACGATCGCCGCCTCCACCGCATCCACGGCCAAGCCGCCCTCGTCGAGGATCTTCCAACCGGCCTCAAGCGCTCTCCGGCAGCCTTCCCGACAGGCTGCGACGGCGGCATCCGGGATGTCCCAGGCACCACCGTGGACGATGAGGATGGGTTGCGGAGCCATTCTAAGAACCACTTTGGTCCAGCAAGGGCTCGACCAAGTAGGGTATCACTCTCTGTCCTCGAGGATCAGTCGGGAAAGCGCCTTTCCCCCGATGTGGATAGGCTCGAAGTCTTTGAATACCCCCCTGGCGCGGCGCAGATGCCCTTCCGCTTCCAGTTGATTCAACCTTCTTTCCAGTTCGTCCTCTTTCCGGACGCCTTCGAGAGGAACCAGCCTCGCCACCGGTGCGCCACGATGCGTCACAACCAGTGATTCACCACGGCGGACACGAGCGAGATAGCGCCCCAAACGATTTTTCAATTCACGGCTGCCCACCTGCATCATGTGGCTACCCCGCTTTCAGATTGAAGCTGCATGGGTTCACATTTGTCAACCCTCTCCCTCTGCAGTTCTCATGAATCGCGCCAGCATCGCTCCTCGGGCGGCTTCCCCCGCGCGGAACGACTTCGCAAAAAGCTTCGTCCCAATCCCGGAAGCTCGAGATTCGGGAAAACCGCTCTTGTTCTGTGCCACGCTTCCGCTTACAGTGAAGTTTCAGCTTCAGCCAGGCGGAGCAGGATGGTATTTCACCGGGAGAGGAGGTTTCTATGAGCCGATTCGTCAAGGTGGCCAGCGTGGACCAGATTGATTCCGAGCGAGGAGCGCTGGTGGAGTGCGAAGGGAAGAAGATTGCCTTGTTCAACGTCACCGACCGCTACTACGCGATCGAAGACACCTGCACCCATCGCGGCGGTCCGCTCTCGGAGGGGATGCTGCTGGAAGCCGAGGGGGTGGTGGTGTGTCCCTGGCACGGGGCGCGCTTCGACATCAAAACCGGCAAGGTGCTTGGTCCGCCAGCGCCCCAGGGGGTCGCCAGTTTTCCCGTGCGGGTCGTCGGCAAGGATATTGAGGTCGAGATGCCCGAGGCAATGGGCGCGGCCGAGGATTAGCAGAGGATTGGATAACCCGTCGTCTTGACGTTCTCCCTGGCCGCAGGAGGGCGGCGAGAGGGGCGCGCTACCGGGCTGAGCCAGCTGTCATCGCTTGTTCAGAGGGTTTTTTTTTGGCGACGACTTCCACCGTATTGCCCGCTTCGGTTTCGCGCCAGGTGTGGTACATGCGGTGGATGACGGTGAGATTGGTTCCCACGGCGAGCAACCACAGCGCGGGGGCAATCCGGTTGCCGAGCGCCGCCAGGATGAAAAGCACGATCCGTTCCGGGCGCTCCCAGAAGCCAACCTTGCACTGGGTGATGAGCGATTCGGCCCGCGCCCGGGTGTAGCTCACCATCACCGATCCGCCAAGCGCCACCACCCCCACCACCACGTAGAGAAAACGATTCACGCGGGCGTAATACACGATGACGCCGATAAAGAGCAGTATGTCCGAGTAGCGGTCAATGACGGAATCAAAGAAGGCGCCGAAGGCGGTGACGCGACCCTGGGCGCGAGCCACCCGGCCGTCCACCATGTCAAAGAAGCCGGCGAGAATCATCGCCACGCCGGCGCTCCGAAACAGGCCAGCCGCAAAAAGCACCGCCGCCCAGACATTGATCACCAAACCGATCGTCGTCAGGACGTTCGGATGGATTCCGGTGGCGGCCAGCCCGTCCACGATCTTGTAAAGCAGCCAGCGGCAACCCTCGCCAATGCTTCGCGTGATCACGTCTCAAAACCCGGTGGAACCGGCGGCGTTTGCCGCAACGCGGTCAGCAAGCTACGGCCGTCGGGCAAACGCCGGTCCAGAATCACCCCGCGGCTGCCTTGCGGATTTTCCAGATCCACTTCCACCTTATCCCCGGGCAGAAGTCGCACCAACCAACGGTGCAGTTCATCGCTTATGCGGGCCCCGATGCTGTCGGGGCGGGCGTGGACAAGCGGGCCATTCACGAGCTTGACGCGGAACTCTCCTCGCGCGTTGACGCCGGTGATGACACCATCAGCACGGTGGGGTGAACCGACCCAATCGTCGGGGCGGGGGCTAGTGCCGTTCCAACTATTCACGGCTATCTCCTGAGAGTCGTATTCCAACAAGTTGGCACGGGATTAGCCCCAATGCATAGGCTCATTAAGTTGGAACGGCACTAGAAGGCCTCATCGTGGATGGTGGCAAAATCAACGATCTCGAACTCTTTTGGCCCTGCCGGCGTCTGAACGCTCACCGTGTCTCCCACCCGCTTGCCCATCAGGCCGCGGCCGATCGGCGAAGTCGTTGAGATCAGCCCCCGGGCGACATCGGCCTCCTCACTGTGGACCAGCTTATACTTCACTTCAGCGTCGCGGGCAACGTCCACCAGAGTCACCTGCGAGCCAAAACCAACCCGGTCACGGGGGATGTTGTTGAGGTTCAGAAGAGAGAGCTCGGCCAGACGGTGCCTCAACTGGGCTAGGCGCGATTCGAGCAGGTGCTGGCGCTGCTTGGCGAATTTAAACTCTGCATTTTCAGATAGATCGCCATGGGCGCGGGCCGCCTTGAGTTCCCTGGGAAGCTCGGTCTTGAGCTCGCGGTCGATCTCGTCAATCGCCTCTTGAAGTTTATTGCGAATTTTGGCAGCGGCGTCGCTCACAGGAGCTTCACCCAGGCTCCGAGTCTCGTTAACAAGAATTATACGGGAGCGCGGCACGGCCTGCAATGCCGGTGATCCCTACCTGGTTGGCCCGGAGCTTGCGAATAAATGGCTCATTCTCTTGCGATTTCGTGGCAAGGTCGCTTGACTCGCTGCCTGCTGGAAGGGTATATTGGTGCGTACCGCAACCCGCAGGCGAGCCCCTCATGTTCAAAGTCGGCGAGAAGGTTGTTTACCCGAATCACGGCGTTGGTCTGGTGGAACAGGTTTCGGTGGGCGCGATGAATGGCCGGACGGAAAACTGTTACCTTCTCCGGATTGCTTCGAGCGGCCTGAAGGTGATGGTCCCGGAGTCGAACATCAAATGCGTGGGCCTGCGGCGCACCGTCCGCTCCAGCGAAATTGTTGAGATCGTCGCCTACCTCGAGCGAGGCAAGTGCAGCAACCACCACGACTGGAAATTCCGCTTCAAACAAAATTCGGAAAAGATGCGGACCGGGTCGCTGCTGAGCGTGGCTGAGGTGCTCAAGTCGCTCGTCGTCCTGAGCAAAGGTAAACCGCTTTCCTTCCGCGAGAAGAAGATGCTGGACCGGGCCAAGTACCTGTTGGTCAGCGAGTTGGCCACCGTGCGCAACGTCACCGAGCAGACCGTCGAGGCCTCGCTCCATCAGGCCCTGGCAAAGTCTCACCTGCACCTGCCCTAACCCCCTTGCTTCATGGCCGGCCAGTCCAGTAATGACGGGCTCGTGGCAATCTCCCTCAGGATCGATCCATGGAGCGAGAAAATAGAAAGTAGAAATTAGAAAAGGCATCAGCCTTTGGCCCCACCTGCTTTCTGTCCCCTCCCGTTTCAGGCCGGATCCTTCGATTCCTTTACACTATCGAGCCCGCGTCTTGTAATTCACTCGAGGTTTTTGTCCACACGGCATACTTGAAACGGCCGGGCTGCATGCCCATGGCGCCGATCTCGCCCTTGCGGTTGATGGCGAAGACGTTGGCGTCCACCTTTTTGTAGTGCTCGGGATTCTTCTTGAGCATCCGTTCGAGCACGGCCTGGCAGGCCTTTTGCGGATGCATGCCGCCCCGCATCAGCTCCACCGCCAGGAACGTGACGCAAAACCGCATCATCTCATCACCGTCGCCGGTCGCGCCGGCGGCCCCGACTTGGTTGTCCACATAGAGCCCGGAGCCGGGGACGGGCGAGTCACCCACCCGGCCGGCGACCTTCCAGCGCAGGCCGGAAGTCGAATTTCCTCCGACAAAGTTCCCTCGGCCATCAAAGGCGACAAGCGAGATGGTGTCGTGCCCGGTCTCGCGCCAGTGCCTCGGGCGGTCTGGCTTTGCCTTCCACTCCAGGTAAGCCTTGATGCTCTTTTCCGTGTGCAGCTCCTCGATCGGGAAGCCCTCGCGGATGGCAAACTGGAGCGCGCCTTCGCCGGCCAGCAGCGTATGCTTGGTCTTCTCCATCACCCGCCGCGCCACCGAGATGGGCGTCTTGACCTGGTGCAGCGCCGCCACCGCTCCCATCTGGTGAGTCGGGCCGTCAATCATCAATGCGTCCAGTTCGATCTCGCCGTTCTCGTTGGGATAGGAGCCGTACCCGACCGTCATGACGTCCGGGTCAAGCTCCGCCGTGTTGATGCCTTTCTCCACCGCGTCCAGCATCGAGCCGCCCGCCAGCAGGATCTCTCCCGCTTTTTCATTGGCCGGCTTGCCCCATCGCCACGTGGAAACAATGATCGGGTCAAGGCCGGCGGCGGCTTTCTCCGCCTGCCATGAACCATTCCGGTTCAGGGCCTGCCTCGTTCCGCCCTGGGCGGGATCGAGGCCGGCTGCGATCCAATCGGGACGAGCCAGCATTGCCGCCGTGCCCAGCGCCGTGGTTCGAAAGAAGTCTCGCCGCGTAAATTTCTCGCTCATGATGATTGCCTCGATTCAGGTTGGCGCCCCGACCGCTCGGGACGATGCCGCTTGGGGCAACGAGAAAATTCGTCCCCACTCGTCCGGACGCCGCCTCGGATTGGAAGTTGTCTCGAGCTCTCAATGCTTTGGTTTGCCCCAGCCACCGCCGCCCGGGGTCTCAATCCGAATGACTGCCCCGCGGGGAAGATGGGCAGTGCATTTTCCTGGAAGCTTAGTGACGCGGCGGCCGAATCTCCAGGAATTTCTTCCGCGCTTGCCGGGCGCGCCGCCGGCCAGGCCGTAGGGAGAAATTTTTCGCCGGTCGCAAAGGAGACCTAACTGCGCGTCGGCGAGCAACTCGATTTCCCTTACCACCCCGTCGCCGCCGCGAAATTTCCCCTCGCCTCCCGATCCGCGCCGCAGGCCGTAGCGGAGAACGCGCACCGGATAGAAGAATTCCAAAGCTTCCACCGGCGAATTGAGCGAATTCGTCATGTGGGTGTGAATCCCGCTGATTCCCGGCTTGCCCGGGCGCCCGCCCATCCCGCCCGCCACCGTCTCATAGTAAGCAAAGGGAGCTTTTCGCTGCCCGTCCCAGCCGCCCAGCGTCAGGTTGTTCATGGTGCCCTGGCTGGCCGCCGGGATGCGACGGGGGATGGCCCTGGCCAGCGCCCGGAAGAGTACGTCCACGGTGCGCTGCGAAGTTTCCACGTTGCCGCCCGCCACCGCCGCCGGCGGGCCAGCGTTCACCAGCGTGCCCGGCGGCGCGACCACCCGCATGGGTCGCATCAGGCCGGAAGTGGCCGGCACCTCTTCCGCGATCAGGCACCGAAAGACGTAAAACACCGCCGAGTAGGTAATGGCCAGCACCGCGTTCACCGCCCCGGCGCATTGGGGCGATGTCCCGGAAAAGTCCACTTCCGCTTGGTCCCCGCGAATGCGAACCGCGACCGCGATGCGCAGCGGCGAGTCGGAGATGCCGTCGTCGTCCAGGAAATCTTCGGCAAAGTAATTTCCGTCGGGGATTTGGCGCAGCACCGAGCGCATCATGCGCTCGGAATAGTCGAGCATATGATGGCAGTAGCGGGCGACCTCGTCCTGGCCGTAACGCCCGACCATCTCGCCCAGCCGCCGCTCGCCCACGCGGCAGGCAGCCACTTGGGCCGTCAAATCGCCCTCGCGCTCAGCGGGCGTGCGCACGTTCGCCAAAATCAATCGCAAGACGTCGGTTTGAAGCTGCCCGCGGCGGGCGATTTTGATCGGCGGAATGCGCACGCCCTCCTGAAAAATTTCCCGCGCCGGGCCCATCGAACCGGGTTGGGCGCCGCCCACGTCGGAATGGTGCGCCCGGTTCGCCACGTAGAACGCTGGCTTGGCCAAGTCCTCCTTGCCGCCTCGACCTCCTCTACTTCCTCTGCCTCCTTTGCCTCCTTTGCTTCCTGCTGCTAGAAACACCGGCATCACCAGCGTGATATCCGGCAGGTGCGTGCCTCCGGCAAAGGGATCGTTCACCATGGCGATGTCGCCAGGCTCGAGCGCGAGCCCCGATCCCATCGGGGCGAGCACCGCCAGAGCCGCTTGGACGGACATGGGCATGGAGCCGAGGTGCACCGGCATGTGATCGCCCATGGCCAGGGCCTCGCCGGCAGCGTTAAAGAGCGCGCAGGAATAATCCCGCCTCTCTTTGATGTTGGGTGAGAAGCCGGTGCGGCGCAGCGTGGCACCCATCTCTTCCGCAATCGAGTGGAAGAGATTCTTGTAGATTTCCAGGCGAACCGGATCGAAATTCACTGCTCACCTCGCTGCCGAAGCTTCGGGACCGCCCGGATTCCGGCCAGCCCCGCTTCAATCGGGGCCAGGCAGCGGCTCCAAAATCAAATTCTCATAGGCGTCAACTTGCAAGCGCCACCCCGGCGGCAGCACGGTGGTGGCACTGTATTCGACGATGATCGCCGGCCCGGAAAAGAAATTTCCCGGCCGCAGCCGCGCGCGATCGTAAAAGGGTGTGCGGGCTTCCCGGCCACCGGAGAAAATCGCCGTTCGCACGCCCACGATCGCCCGGTTCGCGGGCTTACCGGGACTACCCAGCCTGCCTTTTGGCAATTCCGGTTTTTCGGAAAATCCAATCGCCCGAAGACGCACGTTGACGATTTCCACCGGCCGCGCCGGGTCGGCGTAGCCATAGCGCTGTTCGTGCAAACGATGGAACGCGTCCACAAAATCATCCCGCCGGAACGGGACGGGAACCGTGAGTTCAAAGGCTTGCCCGACGTAACGCAAATCAAGCGCGCGCTCGAGCCGAATCCGGCTTCGCCGCGAAAAACCCTCCGCGCGCATCGCCCGCAAGGCTTCCGCTTCAAGCGAAGCAAAAGCAGCGGCGATTCGCTCTTGCACCGGATTCGGGTGCGCCCGATTCGGACGCCTCGCGGCGACCAGCGGTACGGGCCCCGATACCATCGGGGCGGCCAACATCACCGTGCGCGAGAAATCCTTGACGGGGTCGGCCCGGAGGATGCCCAGCGCGGAGAGCCCGCCGGGAAACTTGGGAATCAGGACGCGCGGGATGCGCAGGGCGCCCGCCAGCTCGCAGGCGTGGAGCCCGCCCGCGCCGCCAAACGCCACCAGCGTGAATCGGCGCGGGTCGTGGCCTCGCTCGACCGATATGATCCGTATGGCCTTCTCCATCGTGGCATTGGCGACAGCGATGATGCCCTGGGCAAATTGTTCCGACCGGCGGCGGCCGCGGCCCCGATGGGATCGGGGCTCTAGCCACCGCGCAAACACCCGACGGGTGCGGTCGAGATCCAGGCGAAATTCGCCGCCCAGAAAATGTTCCGGGTCGAGCCGGCCGAGCAAGAGATGGGCGTCGGTAACCGTGGGCTCATTCCCTCGGCCGTAGCAGATGGGCCCGGGGTCCGCTCCCGCGCTCTCCGGGCCTACTCGCAGGGCACCACCCGCGTCAAAACGCGCCAGCGAGCCCCCTCCGGCGCCCACGCTGTGCACGTCCACCATCGGCACCGCCACCGGCAGATCGCCGACCGAGCCTTCCTTAGTCGTCTGGATCGCACCATCTACCAGAGAAACGTCGGTGGAAGTGCCGCCCATATCAAAGGTGATGATGCGATCGAATCCGGCACAGCCGGCAACGTACTGCGCGCCGACGACCCCGCCGGCAGGCCCGGAAAGAATGGTTCGCACCGGCTCGCGGGCGGCAACTCGGGCGCTGATGATGCCGCCGCTCGATTGCATGACGCGCAGACGCGTGCGGCTGGCCGGGAAAGCTCGCCGTGAACGGCCCTGCCCGGCGGGGCGGCGCAGGCCCCGATAGCATCCGGGCAGGCCTTCCTCGAGCAGCGTCAGGTAGCGGCCCATGCGCGGCAGCAGGTAAGCATTGACGACCACCGTGGACGTCCGCTCGTACTCGCGGAATTCCGGAAGGATTTCGTGCGAGGCGCAAACCATCAGGCGGAGCTTGCTCGCCTTGTTAATGGCGAGCTTGCGCAGGCGCGCCGCCAGGCGCCGTTCATGGGCGGGACGTAGAAACGAAAAGAGCAGGCAGACGGCCACCGCTTCTGCCCCCGACCGCGCCACCTTTTGCACCACACGGCGTAACTCCGCCGAAGAAAGCGCCACCAGCACCCGGCCATCTGCCGCCACGCGCTCCCGCACGCCAAACCGCAGCCGCGCCGGTACGAGGGTTGGAGGCCGCTCGACAAACAGGTTATAGAGTTGTGGCCGGGCTTGCCGGCCGATCTCGATGACATCTTCAAAGCCGGCGGTGGTGACGAGCGCGACCCGCCCGCCTCGCCGCGACGAGCCCCGATAGAATCGGGGCGAGCGCTCGAGCAGAGCATTCGTGCCGACCGTCGTGCCGTGATGCAGCTCCAGCGTGGCCGGTCGAGCCCCTCCCAGGATTTCTTCGACTCCGCGAAGAACCGCCTCGGCAGGATTGCGAGGAGTCGAAAAGACTTTTCGAATCTCAAGCCGGCCCTTCCGCACCCAGACGCAGTCGGTGAACGTTCCGCCGGTATCAACCGCAATCCGCATCGCGGGTCAGCAAAACAAAAATGAACTACAGACGACACAGAGCAACACAGAGAATAACACGCCGATTAGGGAGCTGGTTCTCAAGCAGGAGTTATACATTCTTCGGGGCGCCCTGCTTCCTTTACTTCCTTTACCTCCTTTACTTCCTTTGCTTCCTTGCTTCTCTGCCTCTCTGCTTCTAGCTCGCCGCAACTAGCCCAGCGGCAGGCTGGCGTCGGCGTTCAGTTCGAGGTCAGCGAAATTGCGGGACAAGAATTTTGGGTAGGCACCGGCGGCGATCATGGCGGCGTTGTCGGTGGAAAGATGCCGGCTGGGGAAATAAACGCGAAGCCCGCGGATCCGGCACTCCTGCTCGAAAGTGGCTCGCAGCAACCGGTTGGCCGCCACGCCGCCGGAAACCAGCACGGTGCGCGTGTCATACTCCTCGGCAGCATCGAGCGTGCGCGTCACCAGGTCGTCCACGACGCTTTTCTGGAAACTGGCCACGAGGTCAAGCGTGGCCTGGCTCGAAAGCGCGCGCAACCTTTCGGCATCGGGCTTGCCAGCGCCCATCCGCCGGCGCTCCTCGGCCTCCGCTTCCATCCCGTGAGTGCGAACGTAGCGCAGGACAGCGGTCTTGATCCCGCTGAAAGAGAAATCATACCGGCTGCGCCCGCCCCGATGAAATCGAGGCCCCGTGTCGTCGGCCGGGGGGCCGCGCTTGATCACCGCGCGAGTGAAGGCGACTTTGTTCGGGTCGCCGAATTCGGAAAGGCGATCGATGATGGGCCCGCCGGGATAGCCCAGGGCGAGGATTTTCGCCACCTTGTCGTAAGCTTCCCCGGCTGCGTCATCCTGCGTCTGGGCGATCTTTTGGTAGGAAAAACAGGCCGCGTCCTCGTGACCGGCAAGGGGCTGGCTTTCAACAAAATAGAGGACCGTATGGCCGCCGGAAACGACCAGCGTCATGGCGGGAAACGGAATCATGGCCCCGGGGTGTTTCTGTTTTTCTTCCAAAACGACGGCATGGACATGCCCTTCCAGATGATGGACAGCGATGAGCGGCTTTGAAAGCGCCCACGCCAGCGACTTGCCATACGTCAGTCCCACCAGAAGCGAGCCAACGAGCCCGGGCCCTTGCGTCACGGCGATGGCGTCCACCTCCCGGTAGGCGAGATGGGCCTGTTCCAGGGCTTCCCGCACCACCGGAACAATCTGTCGCAGGTGTTCGCGCGAGGCCAGCTCCGGCACCACCCCGCCGTACTTGCGGTGGATGTCAAACTGCGAGGCAACTACACTCGAGAGAATGCGTTCGCCGCTCTCCACCACTGCGGCCGCGGTTTCGTCACACGACGATTCAATGCCCAGAATGCGCGTAGCTATCTGGCTCATGTCGGCACCGGCACTTCCCACTCCTTCCAGGGACAGAACTTCATCATAGCACGGGCCTCGTAATCCAACCTGCCGTTACCCGGCGGAAATCAGCCTGGCCGGGGGTGTACATTTTCTGAAGGAACGGGGTATGCTCAAGCGCTCTCGCCCGTATTCGGGCTCGCCCGCCAGGGCGGGGATGAACGCTATTCTTGAAGGCACGATGCCGACGCTCAAACCAGTGAAAAAGGCAGTCCTGCCGGCGGCCGGCCTGGGGACGCGATTCCTGCCCGCCACCAAAGCCATTCCCAAAGAGATGCTGCCGGTGGCGGATAAGCCGCTCATCCAATACGCTGCCGAAGAAGCGGTGGCATCGGGAATTGATACGCTGGTCATTGTAACGGGCCGCGGCAAAGCGGTGATTGAGGACCACTTTGATTTCAACCCGGAACTCGAAGGGGCGCTGGCCGGAAAAGGCAAGAAGGACCTTGAGAAGCTGGTCCGCGAGATTGCCAACATGGCGCGCGTCTGCTACACGCGGCAGAAGCAGCCGCTCGGCCTCGGCCACGCCGTGCTCATGGCGCGCGAGATGATCGGCGAGGAGCCGTTCGCGGTCATGCTGCCGGATGATATGATTCGATCGGAGGTGCCTTGCCTCGAGCAGCTTCTTCGGGTCTATCGGGCGACGGGCGGGGCGGTGGTCGCCGCCAAGGAAGTTCCCCCCGCCATGGTTTCCGCTTACGGCATCTTCGCCGCCGAGCCGGTGAAGGATCGGCAGTGGAAGGGCCGGCTGTTCCGCGTGCGCGACGTGGTGGAAAAGCCGAAGCCGGCACAAGCGCCCTCGCGACTGGCTGTCATCGGCCGCTACGTCCTGCTTCCCGAAATTTTTGATTTTCTGGAGAAGACCCGTACCGGCGCGGCCGGTGAAATCCAGCTCACCGATGGCATGCGCGAGCTGGCCCATCGCCGGCCGATGTACGCCTATCTGTTCGAGGGGACTCGTTACGATGCTGGCGACAAGCTCGGTTTCCTTCAAGCAACGGTGGAAATGGCGCTCAAGAATCCGCAGCTTGGCCCCAGCTTCCGCGAATATCTCCGCGCCCTTCCCATCCGGCGAAAACGCTAATCTTTTTTCTTGCCCGGCTTGCCCGATTCGGGCTTGCTGGTTTTCGCAGGGTGAGCAGTTTCTTTTGAGGGTTTCTCCCCCGCTTCCGACTTGTCCGATTGGGAGCTGCCCGATTCGGACTTCTCCGCGTCGGCTGATTCCTTTTCAGCCGCATGCTGGCCGCCGCGGGCCCCGATTCTATCGGGGCGGGCGTAGTCGGTCACGTACCAGCCGGAGCCTTTGAACCGGATGGCCGACGAAGAAAGCAATCGGCTGACGTGGCCGCCGCACGCGGGACAGGTCTTGATCGGCGGGTCAGCAAATTTCTGCAAGCGTTCAAAGCGCTTCCCACATTCGGCGCATTCGTATTCGTAGAGCGGCACGGTTCCTTCTTCTCGCCTTAAAACAAATCTCTATTCTAGGCAAAGGCGGCAAAAGCCGTCAAGGGCGCCCCGTTGCGTTATGCTACACTCGCTCGGGTCAGAAGCCGCCGTGGCTCAGCCTGAACGCTCGCCGTGAACGGCGGGGCGCAAGGCACCACCTTCTCAAGATGGCCTCTCCCGCAAATGTCAAAACGGGCTGCCTCTACCTGGTAGCCACGCCCATCGGCAACCTCGAAGACATCACCCTGCGGGCGCTTCGCGTCCTCAAGGAAGTGGACCTCATCGCCTGCGAGGACACCCGCGAAACGCAAAAGCTATTGAACCATTTTCAAATTCGCATACCCAAGACCAGCTACCACGAGCACAACGAAGCTCGAAAGGCCCCCGAGATCGTATCCACTCTCAAGGGAGGAAAGAACGTCGCGCTCGTTTCTGATGCGGGCATGCCGCTCATTTCCGATCCGGGTTACCGGCTGGTTTCCCTCGCCCTGGCGCAAGGAATATCGGTGGTGCCGGTGCCCGGCGCATCGGCGCTCCTTGCCGCACTGGCGGCTTCCGGCTTGCCGACGGAAGCGTTCCGTTTTTGCGGCTATCTTCCTCCCAAAGGGGCAGCACGGCGCAAAACCCTTGCCGGGCTGGCCTTGGCAGGGTGCACCCTGGTCTTTTACGAAGCGCCCCACCGCCTGATGGAGATGCTGCGCGATGTGCAAGCGACGCTCGGAGATCGCCGCATCGTCCTGGCGAGAGAACTCACCAAGCTGCACGAAGAGTTCATCCGCGGCCGAACGAGTGAGGTCCTCGAGCAGCTTCGCGGCAAACCGGTGCGCGGAGAATTCACCCTGCTCGTTGCGCCCGGCCCGGCGCGGCGGGCGGCTGTGGCAGAGCCGGCCCGGGAAGTACCGCTTGGAGAGCGCGTCGCCGAGATTGCGCGGGAACAACGAGTAAGCGAAAAGCTTGCCTTGAAGCTCGCCGCTCGCGAACGAGGTATCCCGCGAAGGGAAGCTTATCGCCTGCTTCACCGGAAGGAAGAAAACTAAGGGAACTTACAATAGGCTCTCGTCAATAGCAGGGGCGGCGAAAGTGGCGGAAGAGATTTCGCGGCGGCGGGCTCGCCCCGATCCAATCGGGGCGGGCCGGCGGGATAGGCGGGGAGGCCGCGCCAGCGGCGGGGGAGCGGGCGCGAGGGCGCCGGCAGGAAGAGACAAAGCATCGGGATTTTCGAGGAAAGCAGTCAATTGGCTGGCGGAGCCGGCAAAAAAGTTATTCACCAACTTCGTCAGGGCAAAGTGGCGGACCTGCTCGACGGTAAAGTGCGGACGATAAAGAAAGGCCCGGCCGTTGCGCGCGCGTGTGACCACTCCTTTCCGCGCCAGCCGATCCAAAATCGTCTCAATTGTCGTATAAGCAAGGCTGCGGCGAGCGCTCAGTTCGGCCCAGACCTGGCGCACGGAAGCTTCGCCTCGCGCCCAGAGCACTTTCATGCAGTCGAGTTCGAGCTGCGGCAAATCGAGTACCGGCTTGGCTCGCCTGGGCTCGCCGTGGCGAGCCTCGGTCCCGAATTCCCGGGACGAACCGGATGCCTCTGCGGCCTTTCGAGAGTCCGCTGAAGGCGAGCGAGCAGGTTGGCTTGCGGCTTTCATCGTTTCTTCTCGTCCAGGAGCGACGGGGCCTGAGCTCCGGCGGCCGAGCCGAGCAATCGCTTCGCGTCGGTCAACTGCCGATCGAGCGCGCGGTTCCAGCTTGTCCAGCCTTCGCCCGGCGGCAGCTCTCCGAGGGCGGAACGCACCGCTTCAAGCTTGGAATCCAAATCGTCCAGGAAATGGAAGGCGATCGCTTCGGCGAATTTTGGCACCTCGGGCGAGCCGAACTCGCGCTGGCCGTGGTGGCTGACGATCAGGTGCTGCACCACGCGACGAAGCGCGGCGGGAAAACCCTCGATGGCATCTATCTTTCGATTGACGAGCTCCAGTTCAAGAACGATGTGGCCGAGCAGGCGGCCTTCGGTCGAGTACTCGATGGCCGGCTCGACCTTCAGTTCATCAATCTTGCCGAGGTCGTGGAGCAGCGAGGCGGTGAGCAACAAATCCAGGTCCAGCTCGGGGTAGTGTTCGGCCACGCGCTGGCTGAGCCGGCAGAGGCTGACGATGTGCTCGATAAGTCCGCCGACGTAGGCATGGTGCATCAGCTTGGCCGCCGGAGCGCGCTTCAACTTTTCCGCGATTTCCCTCTCCTCCAGGACCGATGCGAGCAGCCGCCGCAGGTGGGGATTGCGAACCTCGCTGAGGATCGCGACCAGTTCGGCGAACAGCGCCTCCGGATCCTTCTCGCTCTGGCGAACAAAATCGCCCGCTTCGACCTCGCTGCTCGCCACCCGCCGAAGATTCTGCACCTTCAGTTGCAGCCTGCCCTGGTAGCCTTCGGCCTGGCCGCTGACTTCGATAAAATCGCCTGCCTGGAACAGCGGGTCAAATTGATCGGCATTGTCCCAAACGCGGGCGTTAATCTTGCCGGTGCGATCGGCCAGGACCAGCGCCAGGTAGGGCGACTGTTTCTGCGTCAGCCGCCGATCCTTGGCGACAACCAGGAAGCAGGAGTTGGCCGGCTTGCCGGCCGCGAGATCGGTGACAAAAAGTCGCTTCATGGATGGGTGGTTCGCCTAAGGCGGACTTGTGTCCTTCCTCTTCTCGCTCTCTTTGCTGCCGGACTTTTTCTTTCCCTTGCCCGATTCCTTTTCGGAGGAGGCTTGCGGAATCGGCTTGCTGGCCGCCGACGATGTGGCCAGTTCGGTAGCCGTGGCGGCGCTATCCACAAAGCCCGGGCGAATTTCGATAAAGGCGTCGTCGCGCAAACTCGCCAAGTAGGCGCGTAAGGCCGGCTGAATGCGCCGCATGTAAATCGCTTCTGAAATTTCGCTTTCGATCTTTTCCAGCGCCGGGATGCCAGCGTCGAAGTGCTCTTCCAGTTTCAGGATGAGCACTCCCTGCTTGGTCCGGATCACCTCGCTGATCTGGTTCCGCTTCATCTTCCAGACGATATCTTCGAGTTCCTTGGCAAGCTGGCCGCGTTGGAAATAGCCGAGGCCGCCGCCGTTCGAGGCGGTCGCACCCTGGGAGAAGCGCCGGGCAAGCACGGCAAAATCCTCACCGCTCCGCAGCCGCTCGAGCAGTTCAGCGGCCTGTTTCTCGATGGCCTCTACCTCCTCCGGCTTCTTGTCTGCGGTGGTAAGAAAGATCTCGCTCAGGCGAACCTGTTCCGGCCGTTGCAGTCTTGACTTGTTTTCCTCGTAATAAGCCGCCATTTCCTCGCGGCTGACGGTGATCTTCGAACCCACCTCCCGGCTGATGACCTGCTGCGTCAAGATCTGAGACCGGATCCCCTGCTTGAAATCTTCAAAGGCAACGCCCTGGCTCGCAGCCGCCTTCTCCAGCTCTTCCAAAGAGTTGAGCTTCATCTCCTGGCGGATGCGGTCGAGCCGCCGGATGAGCTCGCTCTCGCCAGTGAAGTTCAGTTCCCTGGCTTTTTGCAGCAGCAATTGCTGGTCAATGAGGTCGCGGAGGATGTCCTTCTCGCGTTTGGCGTACTCGGTCTCCAGTTGAGCGCCGGCAAATTGCTGGGCCAGTTCCTGGCGGAGCTGCCGGCGGCTGCGTTCGATCTCACCCAGCGTGATGATGTCCTCGTTCACGCGGGCGGCGATTTGCTCGATCACCTTGCCGGCTCGCGCCGTGGCTCCACCCGACAAAAGTAGTAGAAGCGCGAGGAGTGCCGTTGTGGCTCGTTTCATATAAGGTGCCCGGGCAAGATTTTATTCCTGTGGCTGGAGTTGCCGCAACACGTTTTCGATGCCGGCCAGCGGCGCGCCAGCGCCGTGCGGCCATTCGAGCCGCAGCACCCCGCTGGGCTCGAGGCGAGCGCCTGTGATCTTCTTGACGACCTCGACCAGCCGATGGGGAGCGACGGGCGTCGAAGCGTGAAACTTGATGCTGAGGCGCTCGGCCTGCCGCTCCACCGACTCAATGCCCAGGCGTTCGCACCCGGCTCGGAGCACGGCGTAGTCCAGCAGGTTGCGCACCGAAGGCGGCAGCGCACCCAGGCTATCCACTAACTCTCGTTCCATGGCTGCCCGGTCGGCCTCGTCCCTTATGGCAGCAATTTTTTTGTAGAGGCGCAGCCGGTGGCTTTCCTCGGGGACGTATTCCGGCGGGATCCGGATGTCCAGGCCAAGCTGGAGGCTGGTGTGGAATGCGGGCGCCGCGGGCAGGCCTTTCAGTTCCTGCACGGTCTGCTCCAGCATCCGGCAATACATCTCAAACCCGAGCGCCTGAATGTGGCCGTGCTGTTCCCGGCCGAGGAGATTGCCTCCACCACGCAATTCCAAGTCGAGCGCCGCCAGGCGGAAGCCGGCTCCCAATTCGCTGAATTCTCGAAGGGCGGCCAGCCGCTTGCGAGCCAGCCCGCTGAGCGCGCTCTCCGGCGGCACCAGCAGGTAGGCGTAGGCGCGGCGATTCGAGCGCCCCACCCGGCCGCGCAACTGGTAGAGTTCGGCCAGCCCCAGCCGGTCGGCCCGATTGATCACAATCGTGTTCACCAGCGGGATGTCCAGACCATTCTCGATGATGGTCGTCGCCACCAGCACATCAAACTCATGCTCGATGAAACGCAGCATGGTCCGTTCGAGCTCCCGCTCGCTCATCTGGCCGTGGGCCACGCCGAGGCGCGCCTGCGGAACCAGTTTGCCGACCAGATTCGCCATCGCCTGGATCGATTGCACGCGGTTGTGGACGAAATAGACCTGGCCGCCGCGCTGGAGTTCCTGCTCGATGGCCGACTGGAGGAGCGACTCGCGAAAGGGAGCGACCACCGTCTGGATGGCCAGGCGATCTTTGGGTGGCGTCTCGATCACGGAAAGGTCGCGCAACCCGGCCAGCGACATGTGCAGCGTGCGCGGTATGGGCGTTGCCGAGAGCGTGAGCACGTCCACGTCTCGCTTGAGCTGTTTCAGCCGCTCCTTGGCGGCCACGCCAAAACGCTGCTCTTCATCCACGATGAGAAGGCCCAGGCTGGAGAAGCGCACATCGCGGGAGAGCAGCCGGTGCGTCCCGATGACAATGTCCACCTTGCCGGCTTCCAGCGCCTCCAGGACGCGCTTCTGCTCGGCCGGCTTGCGGAAGCGGCTCAACATTTCGATTTGCACGGGGAACGCCGCCAGGCGCTCGCGAAAGGTTTGATAATGCTGGAAGGCCAGGATGGTCGTGGGGGCGAGCAGAGCAACCTGGCGATTGTCCTGGAGCGCCTTGAAGGCCGCCCGCATCGCCACCTCGGTCTTGCCGTAGCCCACATCGCCCACCACCAGCCGATCCATCGGCTGGGGTCGCTCCATGTCTTGCTTCACGTCCAAAATGGCGGCCAGTTGGTCGGGAGTCTCTTCGAAGTCAAAGGCAGCTTCCAACTCGCGCTGCCAGGTGGTATCGGGGCTGAAGGCGTGCCCTTCAGCCACTTTTCGCTCGGCGTATAGCTTGAGCAAGGCTTCCGTCATCGCCAGCATCGAGCGGCGGATGCGCGCCTTGGTGCGTCCCCAGGTGACCCCGCCCAGGCGGTCGAGCGGCGGACGCGTCCCCTCGAGGTTGCTGTATTTCTGGATCAGGTCAAGCCGGGCCAGCGGAACATAGAGGCGGGCATCGTCCTGGTAAAGCAGCAGCATGAACTCTTCCACCCCGCGTTCGTGTTCAATCTGTCGCAGAGCCTGGAATTGACCGATGCCATGGTCAGCGTGGACGACGTAGTCGCCTGTTTTCAGATCGCGGAAGTCGGAAAGAAATGCGGTCGTCTTGGACTTCGGCCGCACTGGCTTGCGGGCTGGCTCGATCACCTCGAACAGGTCCCCGCTGCCGTAGAACGTCATGCCACTGGCCGGAAACGCCACCCCCTCGCCGACCGGAGACGGGAAGAGAAGCGCGGCGGGCAAGCTCTCCACCGACTCCTCGGCCAGCCGCTCGCTGGTCGCATCCTCCCCGCGGCTCCCTATGCGGTAAGCAAGCTGGTACTCGCGCATCACGTCGGCCAGGCGTTCCATTTCCCCCAGGCTGCCAGCCGCCACCGCCACCCGCTCGCCTTTTTGCAGCCGGCCTCGGACTTCCTCGACAAACAACTTCACGGCGCCGCGGAATTTCGCCGTGGGTTGCGTCAGCCAGACAAGCGCTTTTCCCGGCTCGCCCCGATCGAATCGCGGCTCGCGTTCCAGCGGCAATTGCTCCAGCTCGAGCCGCGGGCAATGGGCCAGCTCTCCCTCCCACTCCTCCCGTGTGAGAAAAAGCTGCTCGGGGGCGGGGCCGTCGCCGCCCGCCCGGCAGTAATCCTCGGCCAGCCGGGCAAAGAATTTCTGCTGTACCTCATCGAGCGAGCCGGGTTCATCGAAGACCACCACTGGCCGTTTGGTCTGAGCAAAAAGCGTTGTCGGGCTGGGTTGAACGGCTGCCCGACGAAACTCCCATCCGGGATAAAGCGGCAAACCTTCGCCACCGCCGACTTCGCCGCCTGCCTCCCCCATTCCCTCCGGGCCGGCCGGATAGTCGGTCAGCGGCAGTACCGTCGCCCGCTCCATCGGTCCGACCGAACGTTGCGTGCCCGGGTCAAACTCCCGCAGCGATTCCACCGTATCGCCAAAAAGTTCCAGCCGTAGGGGCCGGCGCGATTCCGGCGAAAACACATCCACGATGCCGCCGCGCACGGAAAATTGACCGATCATCTCAACCGGCTCGTGGCGCTCATAGCCGACGCGGTTAAGATGCTTCACCAGGTTTTCGAGCGGCAGCTCCTGATCTTTTTCGATGGGAAGCGAAAGAGCGGAATAAAATTCCGGCTCGCGCAGGCGCAGGCGCGCCGCCACGACGGGCGTCACCACCAGAGCGAGCTGGCCGGCTGCCAGGCGAGCCAGCGCCACCGCCCGCGCTTCAGCGATTTCCGGGTGAGGCGAAAGCTCCTGGTAGGGCAAAACGTCGTGCGCCGGCAAATAGCCGACTCCGGTTTCGGCTTTGCCCGTCAGGACGGTGTAGAAGAATCGGAGGGCATCGAAATAGTTCTCCGCCGCCCGGTTGGACTCGACCAGGAAGAAGACCGGCCGGCCAAGCGAGCGAGCCACCATCGCCACCGCCAGCGACTTGGCGGTCGGCGTCAAGCCGGCCAGCGGCACTGCCCTTGACCCCCATCGCAGCGAGCTCAGGGCGGCGTCGAGGGCAGGATCGGCCTCCAGCCTTGAAAAGAAATCTTTGACCAGCGGCAGGATCATGGCTGGCCCGGGAGGGACTGAATGCGGTGAATCAAGTCCGTCGTGGATGGGGAAGGTTCAAGCGGGTAGGAATAGACTTCTCCGCCCGATGCTTCGACTTCCTTCCGGCCCACAATCTGGTCGAGCGGCCAGCCGCCTTTTACAAGAACATCGGGCAGCAGAGCCTGGATGATCTCAACCGGCGTGTCTTCCTCAAACACCATCACAAAATCCACCGCCTCAAGCGCGCTCAGTATCTCCGCGCGCTCGTTCTCAGGGACGAGGTACCGGTCATGGCCTTTGATTCTTCGCGCGCTCGCATCACTGTTGATGGCGACGATCAGGAGGTCGCCATGCGCCTTCGCTTTCTCAAGCAAGCGCACATGGCCCGGGGTGAGCAGGTTGAAAACGCCGTTGGTAAAGACTACTCGTTTCCCCTTGCGTTTCCACTGCGCTCTCCGGATCAGCAGCGCGTCCCGGGCGATGACTTTTCCCAAGCGAGCCTCTCAAAGCGCGCCCTTTGCGCCTTGGCAAAACCCCATTCTAACATAGGCCCCTGTGTGCGCTTTGGTGCTATACTGACCGGCTGGTTTATCGCTCCTCTTCTTTTAAGGATGGTCGGGCTTTGAGCCTGACAGGCATATCGGGTTCACCCTGAACGGGTTCACCGTGAAGGGGATGAATCCTGATACTTCTTGCTTTGCGCCTCATGGAGCACATCGCCATCATTGGTGCGGGCCCGGCTGGCGCCTTCTGCGGCGAGCAGCTTGCCCGGGCGGGCGCGTGTGTCACCCTGTTTGACAAACGCGGCGCGTGGGAAAAACCGTGCGGTGGCGGGTTGACTCCCAAGGCGGTGGAAACCTATCCCTTCCTTCTGCAAGTGCCCCATCCCAAAAAAGAAGTCAGTGACGTCGAGTTGATCGCTGACGAGGGGCTGCGTGCCCGCCTCCATCTTGGCAAGCCGATTGTCATCTATGCGCGCGAGGTGCTGAACCGGATGCTGCTGGAGCGGGCGATGGCCGCCGGCTGCCGCATGGTTCAGGAGCATATCTCTCAACTCGATTTCAACGGTCGGGTGCGGCTGCTCGGGCCGGCGGTGGACGAGACAGCCGACTTCGCGGTCATTGCCGCCGGAGCGCGGAACCCGCTGGTGCCCGACGGCGAAAGACTTTCGCCGAACGACCTCGAACTGACCGTCGGCTACTTCCTGCCGCTCGAAGAAAGCTTGGTGCGCATCCAGTTTGTGCGCGATTTTGCCGGCTACCTCTGGTCGTTCCCGCGCGTGGACCATCTCTCCGTCGGCATCTGCGGCAAGATGCTAGCCAACACCGCCGCCAGCCTGCGCGCCAAGCTCGACCGGTTCTTGAAGCAGGAAGGGCTTGATTTCAGGCAGCGGAAACTCTACAGCCACGTCCTGCCTTCTCCCCAGGCCAGCACGCTGCGCCAGCGCCGCCTGGTGGGCTACCGGTGGGCGCTTATCGGCGACGCAGCCGGCTGGGTGGACCCGATTACGGGGGAAGGGCTGTACTATGCGCTGCGCAGCGCCGACCTTTTGGCTCAGTCGCTGATGGTCGGTGACGTAGAAGGTTATCCGCGGCGGCTGCTCGAAGATTTTGGCCGCGATTTGATCGCCGGCGCTGAGATTGCCCACCGCTTTTTCTTTGGCCGCTTCCTTGGCCGCTCGGTTACCACCCGCATGATTCAGTTCACCCGTCGCAGCGCGAGTTTCCGAAAACTGATGGAAGACCTGTTTAGCGGCACGCTGGGCTATCGCGCGCTGAAGCGCCGGCTGTGGTCGAGTCTGCTCCTGAACCTGGCTGAGATGACCGCAAGCTTCCTTGCTTCGGCTGCCCGTTTCGGAGTCCGATGAATCGCAAGCGCTCCCTTGCTTTGTTTCAAAAAGCTCTCGAGTTGCTCCCCGGGGGAGTCAATTCCCCCGTGCGTGCCTTTCGCGCCGTGGGGGGCGACCCGCTGTTTTTCGAACGCGGGGCCGGGGCTTATCTTTACGACGTGGATGGCAACGCCTTTCTCGACTACGTTGGCTCCTGGGGCCCGCTCATCCTGGGCCACGGCCATCCCGAGGTGGTGGCGGCGCTTCAAAAAGCGCTCCACGCCGGGACAAGCTTCGGAGCATGCACGCCGGCCGAGGTTGAGCTTGCCGAACGGATCCGGGAAGCCTTTCCGGGGATGGAAAGGGTGCGGTTGACCAATTCCGGCACGGAAGCAACGATGTCGGCCATCCGCGTGGCTCGCGCCTTTACCCGCCGCGACACCATTATCAAATTCGAAGGCTGCTACCACGGTCACGCCGACTATCTGCTGGTCAAGGCTGGCTCGGGCGTGGCCACGCTGGGCTTGCCGGATAGCCCGGGTGTGCCGGCGGAGTTCACCCGCTTTACGCTCGCTTTGCCCTTTAACGATCTGGCTGCCGTCGAGCGGGCGTTGGAGACGCGGAAAGGAGAGATCGCGGCCGTGATTGTCGAGCCGGTGGCGGGCAACATGGGCTGCGTGCCGCCCCGATCCGATCGAGGCGCGCCGGAAAAAGGTTTCCTCGAAGGCTTGCGCGAGCTGACGCGCAAACACGGCGCGCTGCTCATCATGGATGAGGTCATGACCGGCTTCCGCGTCGCTTATGGCGGGGCACAGGAGCGGTTCGGCGTGCAGGGTGACCTGACCACGCTCGGAAAAATCATTGGCGGTGGACTGCCGGTGGGTGCTTATGGCGGCCGCCAAGAAATCATGTCTCTGGTGGCGCCGGAGGGGCCGGTCTATCAGGCCGGAACCCTTTCGGGAAATCCGCTGACCGTCACGGCGGGCATCGCCACGTTGCGGTTGCTGAGGCAAGCGGGAATCTATCCGGAACTCGAAAGGCGAAGCACGAAGCTTGCCGAAGGGCTCCGCCAAGCAGCGCAAAAAGCGGGGGTGGCCGCCACAGTCAATCAAGTCGGCTCGATGTTCACGCTTTTCTTTACCCCTCAAACGGTAACCAACTGGGATACGGCCAAGACGGCGGACACCGCTCGTTTCGGCGGGTTCTTCCGGGCCATGCTCGAGCGCGGCGTCTATTTGCCCCCGTCCCAATTTGAGGCGGCGTTTGTCTCCCTGGCTCACACTGAGGAAGATATCGAGCGGACGATCGCCGCGGCCGAGGCGAGCCTCGGAAGCTTGGACGAAGAGAATAGAAAAGAGAAAAGAGAAAACAGAAACTAGGAAATGCGGAAGCTCGAAGCTGGAATCAAGCCTCCAGCCTCAAGCATCCTGCCGCGAGACCAGGGCTGACTCTTATTCAGTTTCTATTTTCTATTTTCTATTTTCTAGCCTTAGGGAGGTTGGCAGGGGCCCGTATGAGCGCCGAAGATTCCGCTACCCATCGCATCCCACTCGCCGTCGGCCTCGAAGCCAGTGTGACGGAGGAAGTCCGCTTTGAGCGAACGATTGCGAGTTACGACGGCAAGCTGCCGCCCGTCTGGGCCACGCCGGCGATGATTGGCCTGATGGAGGTGGCTGCCGCCCGGGCCGTCCAGCCGGCGCTCGCACCCGGCCAACTCACCGTGGGAACGGAAATCCACGTCCGGCATTTGAAAGCGGTCATGCTCGGCGCCCAGGTCACGGCGCACGCCAGGCTCACCGCCATCGGCGACCGTTTTCTAACCTTTGATGTCGAAGCGAAGAACGGCGAGGAAGTGGTGGGAAAGGGTCAGGTCATGCGCGCGATTGTGGACTTCAACCGCTTCGTCGCCCGCCTGGCATGAGTGGAAACGCTGCCCGTGGAGACAGCTTCCTCAGGCCGCTCCGGCGCCGCCAAGGCAGGCGAAGCGTTGCTATCGGCCAACCGCCGCGGCCATCTTCCGCACCATCGAAAGCACCAAGCGCTTGTCGCCGTCGCTCAGCCCGGTCGAGTACTTCTTGATTTGGGTCAAGAAGCGTAACTCGTTTTCGTTCAGCTCCGAGAGGGTGTGGCGCTCGGGCCGCTCGGGGCGCAACTCATCTCCGGGGAAGAAATCCGCCAGAGAAATTTCCATGGCCTCAGCGATCTTGGCCAGCGTTTCAAGCGAAGGCACGGTGTGGCTGTTTTCGACGCGCGACAGATAGCAGCGGAGAAGACCGGTCCGCTTTTCGATGTCACCCTGAGAAAGCCCCCGCTCGGCGCGGTAGCTTCGGATGATCTGGCCGATGTTGACTTTCGGTTTCTCTTTCGGCACCGCTGTCCAGGTTAACCAGGATTTGGCGAGAGACGCCAGCGGCATCCTAGCATACGGTAATTACCAGCGGCAATACGAAACAGCCGCCCAGGGCCCAACTCCCGGTGGACGGCCCCCAAGCGCTGCCGAGGGCGCTACCGCAAGTTGACCACCAGCGGGCGATTCAGATCAAAGCTGAGCCGCGTTTCGCTCGGCACACGCACCTGTTCGCCCTTGGTCAGCACCTGGATGGCGGTGCCGGCGCCCGCGCCAGTGGCAGCGCCGATAGCGGCGCCCTTCCCGCCACCCGCGATCGCCCCGATGACGGCGCCGATCGCCGCGCCGCCGCCGATGACTTGAGCGCTGCGCTTGCCTCGCCCCTCACCGGCCACTTCATAGTTGCCGGTGGAAATGGCATACCTCTGCCCGTTGATGGTGATGGCGGTCAGTTCAAGCAGCAACTCGGACTTGCCGGCAATGCGCCCGGCCTCTTTTACTTCGCTCAGACGCCCTTCGACGTCCGCACCCTTGCTTGCGACCACCTGGTCATCCACCACGATCGGCTCCTCAAGACTTGCCAGGAAAGCGTCACCGACCCGATTCCTTTCTGAGTCCACCGTGTCAATCATGCGCACCACGATGGGCGTCCCGGCCGGAACCGTGATCGTCCCCACGCTTCGGGACGCCGCCGCTCGCGTGGGCGATGTTGGCCCGCCCGGAGATGTTGGCGCGGCCGGTGCCGTCGGCGCTTCAAAGGGCTCCGCGGTTTCCGTTGAATCCAAAGTCAGCGCAAGAACCTGGCGCGTCTCAAAGACTTGAACTTCTCCGCCAATGCGGAAACGAATCGTGTTGGCCGTTCCGCCGGCGTACTTGCCGTGCCATACCCGGCCGTTGCGCAGCTCAAGCGTATCGGCCGCTGCCAACCCCGGCATGGCCGAAAGGCCGAGCAACAACATGGTGGCTAGAACCAGAACTTTCTTACCGAGTCCCCAATGCATAAAACCTCCCTGGCTAGGCTTTTCCCGTTTCGATTGTAATCCCTTAGATGGGCAGCAAGTGGCAAAAGTTGGCAGCCGTGACCTCTGGGAGTCAACTCCCGACCTGCCCGAATGCGGGCCTGCCTGGATCGGCCCCTGCGAAGCCTCGGAGCCAGCCGGCGGAGCAACCAGAAGGCGTAGGCTCCCGCCCTCAATCGTCTTCGTGATAATCTAGCGCCGGTGGCGCGGCGAGAAAAGAAAAACCGAGAACTGCTGATTGTCTTTGACCTGGACGGCGTGCTGGTGGACGTCCGTCGTTCTTACCGGCGAACCATTGCCGAGGTGACCCGCGCCTTTACCGGCGAGACCCCCTCGCAACGAGAAATCCAGGCCCTTAAGGACGAAGGCGGGTACAACGACGATTGGAAACTAACCCATACGCTGGTGCGCCGCCGGGGGCGAAACGTTACCCGCCGCAGCATCAAGCGGCTCTTCCAGCGCATCTACCTCGGAAAAAATTTCAGCGGGCGCATTGCTGATGAACGTTTGATGATCCGGCCCGGCCTCGTTCGCGCGCTCGCCGGGAAGGCACCGCTCGCCGTGTTCACCGGCCGGCAACGTCGCGAGGCCCGCCACACCCTCAAGAAGTTTGGCCTCTGGCCCTACGTTTCCCAGATGGTCTGCACCGGCGAATGCGTCCCCAAGCCTCATCCCGACGGACTCCAAAAAATCATTCGCCGGTTTCCCACAAGGCGAGTGATCTACCTCGGGGACAACATTGACGACGCTATCTCGAGCCGCCGCGCTCGAGCCGAATTCTTTGCCGTCATCGCCTATGGCGGTTCGAAGCGCGCTCGCGCCAAAATGTTTCGCCGCGCCGGCGCTCGAGCTGTCCTCCGCTCCCCCAACGGAATCAGCCGCTATATATGAAGTCCGATTGGCAGACACCAGACAGGCGGTCTGGAACCTTTTTCATAACGTCCGGAGCGTTTTAGAGCTGTCATTCTGAGGTCGTCGCGGCGACCGAAGAATCCCATCGCAGAAATGCTTCACTACGTTCAGCATGGCATCACTGCGACAGGCCAGAACTAGCTTGTGAACTGGCTTCTACGAAAATAGCCTCACCGGGGCATCTTCAGCCGATGGGCCGGCATGAGGCGAGTAGCGCGCGTTGCTCAGCCGGTGCAAAAGGAAAACCACCGGAAGCAAAATCAGCACCGCCAGAAGAAGCTGGCCGGGCGTTTTCAGGAAAAAGTGGGCCAGCCCGACGAACAAGCCGATGACCGGAAAGGCCACCAGCACGTAGCCCAGCCCGGCTGCCGATCGCCCGGAAGCCATCGGCCGGGTGAAGGGCACCCCGCGGAAGAAAAGCATGAATAGCATCTCGAGGAGCAAAAGGCCGCAGAGCAACGCGAAAAGCACGATCCCCGCCGCATTGGCCAGGCCCCAGAAAAAAGCAAAGAAGGCAACCATCGCGAGAGCGAGCGGCAGAAAGAAATAGAGCACCAGACATTTCTTGATGGCGGCCGCCACCCGAGACGGCTTTTCGAAGCCCGTCAGCTCAAAAATCCACTCGCCTTGCGACTCCCCGGAAAAAGGCAAATAGGCAAGCAGCACCGCCGGCAACATGCCCAGGGTAAAGAGCGGCAGAAAAACGGAAAAGGCGGAATCTCCGCCAAAGGGGCTGCCGGGGCTGCCCCCGTTGCGTTCGAGAAGAAGCGGCAGCGCCGGCAGAAGGACGAAGGTCAGTGTGGGATAAAGACGCAGCCGCACCTGGCGGTCGCGGGCCAAGAGTTTGCGCACAAAATCAAAAAGGGCACGCTCCTCGGGTGACCGGAAAAAACAGCGCAGCAGCGGTCCGAGCCATCGAGGCCGCGACCGCCGCTCGACCGGCTTGGCCGACGGTATGCCCGCCTCCCCGATGCGCTCGAGATACGAGAGAGAAAGGGTTCGCACCAGGGCAACGAAGAGCGCGACCGTCGAAAGAACAGCCGCGACCGAAAGGAGAAGCGTCCGGGCGCTCGGTCCATCGAGCAGCATTTCCACCGGCGCCGCAAACCATCGCGGCGGGACCGCATCCCACCACGACCAGGCAGTTCCACCCGCGGCTTCGCCCATCCGGCCGCGAAGTATGCTTCCCTCCAGCCGTGGGAACAATTGCGAAGCGACCACAAAAAGGATCATGAGCGCGATCTGAAAGTAGTTCACGACATCGCGGAAGCGTTCCTGGCGGAAAAGTTGCAGCAGCGCCGCGTAGCTCGCTGCCACCACCCCGGCCGTGAACAGGCTGCCCAGCAGCGCCGAGGGCAAAAAGACAATCGGGAAGGCGACTGAAGAACCCTTGCTGAACATGCCGAAGAGCGAAGGAATCAGATGCAGCGCCAGGCTGAAGATCACGATATAGAAAAGCGCATTGGTGAGGCGCGCGGCAAAATAGGTGCGCGAGCTGACCGGCCGCCAGCCGACGATTCCAATGTCGCCGGGTACCACCAGGGTTACGCCGAAATCAATCAGCATCACCATGCCGAGGATCGCCATGCCGAAAACCAGGATGATGCGAGCGTAAAGTTCGGCGGGTAGGACGAAGGCAAGAAAGGACAACATCAGGCTGTAGAGGGCATAGATCGCGAGCGCCGTGCCGAGCGGCGAAGTCTCCCGCCGCGGCAGGCTCAGCACCTGCGCCGAACCGCGAAAGTCCACCCGGAGCGATGTCACGAGCAGGATGCGGTACTGACGATCGTCCACACCCAGGCGGGCCAGCCCCGATACAATCGGGCCGAGCATCTTGTTAATGATTTTGCCCACGAGTGCTTGGAAGGTTCTCACCGGCGCTACCTCATCAACGCCGTAAACTGTTCCACCCGCGACCCGCTATCCTCCTCGCTGGTCAGCCGCTTGAAAATCTCTTCGAGCGTCGTTGTCCCGCTCTGCGGGATCGAGCGACGCAACTCCTCCAGGTTGCCGTCGGCGACGATCCTGCCGTGGTCGAGGATGATCACGCGGTCGCAAAGCCGCTCGACCACATCGAGCACGTGCGAGCAGTAGAAAACCGTCTTCCCTTCGCGCGCCATCTGGCGGATCAGCTCCTTGAGCAGCAGGGCGGTATGGGCGTCGAGCCCGGTGAGCGGCTCATCCATGAAAATCAGGTCCGGATTGTGCAGCAGCGCCGCGCTGATCAACACCTTCTGCCGCATGCCTTTGGAATAGGTGGCCAATCGCTGGTGCATCGAACGTTCCAGCTCGAAGAGTTCCAGAAAGCCGCGCGCTTTTCGTTCCACCTCGTTTTCCTCCAGGTGATAGAGCCGGCCCACCATCTGCAGAAATTCGTAGCCGGAGAGACTTTCGTAGAAGCCACCCGTCTCCGGCACGTAGCCGATCCGGCGCCGCATGGCGAAGTCTTCCCGCTGGTACGTCCGGCCGTCGAATGAGACCGCGCCCGACGACCGCGCCAGCAGGCCCACCAGGATGTTGACCGTCGTGGATTTTCCCGCGCCATTCGGACCCAGATAGCCCAGGATTTGCCCGCGCGGCACGGTGAACGAAACTTGATCGAGCGCCAGGAAGTTGCCGTAAAACTTCTTGAGCCCAGAAACCTCAATCGCGGGTGCTTCCGCCATGGTCCACTCTCCTCGAAGGGTTTGCTCGAAATATAGCATAGCCCTTTAGCGAGGCCGCGTCAGTGCCGGGTGCCGAGTGTCGAGTGCCGGGTGCCGGGCGAAGACCAACTACTCATAGAAAGCAGAAATCCGAAAACGGGCAAGCTTCGTTTCGATTTTCGATGGCCCGATTGGCGTACGGGTTGGCAGACCTTTGTGGGTGTTGTTAGAATGGGTTGACTGCGCTGGAGTGGCGGAACTGGCAGACGCGCGAGACTCAAAATCTCGTGGCCTTCATTGGCCGTGAGGGTTCGACTCCCTCCTCCAGCACCAACTTCCTATTGCAAATGGATGCCTTCACACTGCCAAGCAGATAAGCTCGCCATCAGGCAGGTGGCAGTTGTGGTGGCATTTGGCTTCGCCCGCAGACCTTCCACCGCCTTCCGCTGAGAGCGCTAAGGAAACGGGGTCGAGGGAAGCGGCGGCGAGACAGTTGGAATGTATCTCGTCCGCCTCAGCGGGACAAACCGGGCAGGCACTCGATTTTTGGATTTCGTCTTTCGAGTTTCGCTTTTCGGTCGTTACAGTCGTGCCAGGCACGCCTTCTCGCAGGTGACCGGCGCCGTGCCGAAGAGCGAGCAGGCAGTGACGTCCGAGGCTTGCACGGAGCCGAATTCGCGCTCGCTGTAAAGCACCACCATTTTGGCGCGCGTACTCTTATCCGGGCAGCGCAGCGAACGCTTCAGACGCCCGGGCCCGTAGCTGCGGATGGCCATGGCCACGGTACCCCAAAACAAGATGTACCAGGCAACCACAAGCAGGTACACATGCTCGTTCACGGGACCCTCCTTTCGGGACCAACCCAGCTCCTTCGAGCCAGAATCGAATCCCGTCCCGAAGCATCGGGAGCGGCACCCTCTCCAAACACGATAGTCCCGCCGGCCAAGGAAGGCAAACCCTCACCAACGGCATCGACCACGGCGCTCTTCCTCTTCGCTGCGAGCAACCGGCGGTGCAAACCCTATTTTGCCGCGAACATGTAACGTGGGAAAATGCAGTCTCATGCGACTGGTTCCGCTCGAACTCGTCTGTCCGAAGTGCGGCTCGGCCGACATCACCTACTCCTGCGAGCCGAAGTGCTGCTTCAGCCACGTCTGCGGAAACTGCTACTTCCAGTTCTGGCCCGTCACCAGCTTTACGGGCGAGGAGATGGCGGGCGTGGAACCTCCACCGGGCGAAAAAGATTGCCTGCTGCCCACCACCGAGTGCGCCCGCTGCCACAGCCTGAATGTTTGCTCGCTCGCCCCGAAGGGATCGGGGCTCGAAGGCGACAGCGGCAAGTTTGTCTGTGCCGATTGCTGTGGCATCCTCTCCCTCAAGTATTCCGAAGAAGCCCCCGACTGAGTCACTTCAGTTCGGTTCTCTCTCTGATTTCTTCTGGCCGGTCAATTGGGGTGTTGCCCCCGGCAGCGGTTCGCTCCTCGGGCGGCTTCAAGCGGTGGAAGGCGAGATAGAGGAGGAGGTCGTAAGTAATCTTGATCCCGCCGCCCAGGAAGAGGGGAGCGGCCAGGGCAACGTGCTG
>Ga0209109_10000128_pt1 | contig 33090 bp, 37 predicted proteins | sample Rifsed10ft2_FD_184004 | JGI IMG/M metagenome (GOLD analysis project Ga0209109, IMG submission 184004) | Soil microbial communities from Rifle, Colorado, USA - sediment 10ft 2 (version 2) | ecosystem: Environmental > Terrestrial > Deep subsurface > Rock core/Sediment | place: Rifle, Colorado... | reverse complement strand
AGCGTCACCACGTGCGCACCAAGCATAAAATAGCAGTATATTTACCGCAAATGCACACTAAAACAAAAATGAAAAAATGAAAAAATTTATTACACTAGTAGTCCTTCTCTTGATAGCCGCCTTTTTTTATAAATTGGCAATAAACGATACGCCTTCTCCAGAGAAAAAAATAATAGTTGATGTCTCCACCATAATCGGGAAAAACAAGACGGATGTCGAAAAGATTTTGGGCAAACCCGATAACGTTAAAATGATCAAACCAATCAACACGCCTTGTCAGGACACAGCTTGTGAACAGGCGAATTACCAATCCAACAAATTTGAAATTGTATTCATAAACGACAAAGCGGATTGGATAACCATAAATCAGGTTTCAGAATACGAAATCAACGACAAAAGCACTGAACTGCTCGGTCTGGAAGCGGCGCAGCCCACTTTTAACAGCCCCGGAAACGTCACAAAGTGGAACAACATTGAAAACATCAAAGAACTCAGCATTTTCGATGACGGTTCGGGACATATGTCCTACATTTATATTAAAACGTTTACCGAGTAACCACAAGGAATAAAACACAATCCACCAAAAAAGCTACTGCCAGTACAACAATAAAAAAAGCCTCGAAAAGTTTAGTTTTCGAGGCTTTTTTTTAAGTTTTAGGAAGTAAATTGAAGTTAATTACCATATTCAAATAGCGAAATCAATTAAAAAAAAAGGAATCGCAATTTAGAATATTGTAGCCCGTAGCGGAATCGAACCGCTCTTACATGGATGAAAACCATGCGTCCTAACCGATAGACGAACGGGCCTTGCTTTTCTGTTGCGGTTGCAAAAATAGTACTATTTTCGGGACGTACCAAGCCAAAACCTCAAACCGCGCAGTAAAAACAGCATTTTTTTTATTTGAAAATCATAATTAATTAAGAACTAGCACTTAGGGCAAAAAAGTTTTTTTACCGTTTGCAAATGCGTCCTATGCTTTAGCTTAAAACACTGTATTTCCTCATTTCATTTATTTTAAAAGTTTTTGTAACATTTTAGATATGCTCGTATCTAAAAGACGAACACTAAAAAATAATCAAGATGAAAAAAATTAAATTCTTAATCTTAACATTGGCACTTCCCTTTTTAAGTACAACCGTTTCTGCACAAAACAAGTCTTATCCGTTTGATATTAAAATTAGTGGAAAAGGCGACCAATCCATCATTTTTATTCCTGGTTTCGCCAGTTCGGGAGCGGTCTGGGACGAGACAAAATCAAACTACGAAAAAGATTTCACTTGCTACACCTTAACAATGGCTGGTTTTGCAGGCATAAAACCACAACCAAATGCCACATTTACAAACTGGGAAAATAGTATCGTCAATTACATTAAAGAAAACAAAATTGAAAAACCAATTATAATTGGTCACAGTATGGGCGGAGGTTTAGCATTAGCGATTGCATCCGATTATCCTGAGCTTATTAAAAAAATTGTAGTGGTTGATGCTCTTCCATGTTTACAAGCACTTTCAAATCCAGCTTTTACTTCAACTGAAAATCCCGATTGTTCTCAAATGGTAAATCAAATGACTTCACTAACGGAAGAGCAATTTCATCAAATACAAACCAATTCCATCTCCAGACTTGTTGCCGAAACTTCTAAACGAGAACTGGTTGTTAGTTGGAGCATAAGTTCTGACAGAAAAACATTTGCAGAAATGTATTGCGATTTTATAAATACGGATTTAAGACTGAAAATCAAAAACATAAAATGTCCATCATTAATTTTATTGGAAGACTCTTTTAAAACTGTAAAACCAGCTATCGAAGAGCAATATAAAAACCTAAATAACGCCAATTTACAATATTCAAACAAGGGATTACATTTTGTAATGTATGATGACAAAGAATGGTATTTGAATCAATTAAATAACTTTTTAAACTAATTAAAATGAAAAAAATAAACTGCTTCTTCCCTGCTAAACAAGGGGTCATAATTGCTGCCGCAGTTGGAATTGCAACAAAAAATATAGTCGTGGCTATTTTTCTAATTTTAATCTTTAGTTTAGTGTCTAAACTAAAATTAATTAAACGATAAATGGAAGTGTTTGACGAAATATACAAAAGATATTGGGATAGGATATTTCGCTTGTGTATGGGTTATGTCAATGATCATAACCTTGCACAAGACTTAACACAGGAAACATTTATAAGTGTTTGGAAACAACTTCCCAAATTCAGAAACGAATCTAGTGTTGGAACTTGGGTTTTTAGAATAGCTTCCAATAACTGCTTGCGGCAAATTGAAAAACAAAATCGTTTCCCGAAAGGGCAATTACCATCAAATTTAGTCGAAGAAAAGCAGACCAATATTGAACCTCAAATACAGTTTTTATACAAATGCATTGCCGAACTCCCAGAAATTGACCGTATTATAATTTCACTTGAACTGGAGGATGTGAAACAAGCAGAAATAGCAAGCATCGTTGGACTATCGGAAGCTAACATACGAGTGAAAATTCATAGAATAAAAGAAAAATTAACACAAAAATTTACAAGCAATGAGCGATAATATAAATTTCAAAGACATATGGGCTAAGCAAACATCCGTTGCGCCCAATTCGGAAATTTTAATATCCGAGATTAAAAAAATGAAACAATCTAATTTGAGAAAGTTAGTATTAACTAACCTTTTACTGATTGCAACTTCAATATTTATCATTTTAATTTGGATATATTTTCAACCGCAATTAATCACGACCAAAATTGGAATTATGCTTATCATTTTAGCTATGGTGATTTTCCTATTTGCTTATAATAAAAGTTATTCTCTTTTCAAAAGCCATATGAACTCACAAAGTAACAGTGATTATTTAAAAGACTTATTGGCCATTAAAGCGAAACAGAGATTTATGGAAACTACCATGATGAATTTGTATTTCATCTTACTTTCATTAGGAATTGCTCTGTATATGTATGAATATACACAGCGAATGAGTACATTTTGGGGAATCTTTACGTATGCTATAACATCAATTTGGATACTTTTTAATTGGTTCTATTTAAGGCCAAAGCAAATAAAAAAACAAAGAGCCAAATTAGACGCCATAATCGCCAAATTTGAAATGGTTAACAATCAACTTAACGTATGAAAAGTGCCTTCTCCAGAAAAATCTTGATCTAGTAAGGCTGATTTAAGATTGATTTGGCTGCTATTAGAAATATATCGCTGTGGTAAAAAACTTTGGCTTTGGCTCTAAGATTAAAAAAAAGCGCAAGAAAGCCAGTACTTACAAGAATACCCGAGGGCAAGGAATTGGGCAATAATAATTCGAAAGAAAAATCTTAACTTAGTCCCAAATTCTGCTAAAAGCTGCGGGGATGTTCCGCAGCTTTTTACAAAAAAAATGCAATTCCAACAACACAAATTTAAAAAGTCAATTATGATCAAACCAAAAACCCTTTGTTTACTGGGACTTATTTTTTTCGTAGCTAGTTATGTGCTTTTTTCTCAAGTTTCATTGAATGCACAAAAACATATCGACTTAGCTCATTGGTTTAATTTAATTGGAGCCGTATTACTATTTTCATTTAATTATGTGTTTCCTAAAAATAGGCTAAATTCCATCGCATCGGTTTTAACCGCTTTAGGTGTCATTGCCCACATTGGGCTCTGCACTATTGACTTTATTATGTGGAGTTTTGGAAATGATGATACGGGCAGAAATCTATTGAAGGAACAAATCAGCAACACGCCATTAATTTTGTATCCTTTTGTTATTATTGGACCATCTTTACTCTTTTTAGGTCTCGCGACCCACGCTTTCAATTTTATCAAAACGAATCCGATAAGTGCTATTATGGTGATAATAGGCGCCCCTTTTGTCGGACTTTCCTATTTTATCTGGAATAATGGAAATTTAATGTTAATCAGCTGTGTTGTCTTTGCATCGGGATTAGCTCTCCTTTTATACAGAAAAGAATCAAAAACTGTAAACGGACTAGCAAGCCACAGCGCAAAGTCTCCAGTTGGCCTATGCGCCGAGCCCTTGAGCACAAAGTAACACCAATGACTTTCTAAATGGAACGATCAAAGACCATACTACCCCTAATTGTTGTTGCCCAGTTTTGCTGTACCTCGCTTTGGTTTGCCGGTAATGCCGTGATGGGTGACTTGGTAATCAATTTTGGCCTTGCCGAAACTGCCATAGGCCACCTGACCTCTGCCGTTCAGTTTGGTTTTATATTGGGCACGCTGGTATTTGCACTTTTGGCGATAGCCGACCGTTTTTCCCCTTCAAAAGTGTTCCTGATAAGCGCACTGCTCGGAGCGGTCTTCAACGCGGGCATGCTTTGGGAAGGCAACAGTCTAGCCACGATCTTATGCATCCGGTTCCTGACCGGTTTTTTCCTCGCCGGAATCTACCCCGTCGGGATGAAAATCGCCGCCGATTATTTCGAAAAAGGCTTGGGGAAATCACTGGGCTTTTTGATTGGCGCCCTTGTGTTGGGTACCGCTTTTCCGCATTTATTGAAAGGTATAACCAATGTATTTCCGTGGAAATCGGTCATACTCACCACTTCTTCCCTCGCCGTTCTGGGCGGTTTGATGATGGTGGTTTTGGTTCCTGACGGCCCTTATCGCAAACAAAGCCAAGGCGTAAACTTGTCGGCTTTCTTTGGCATATTTAAAAACCGAAAACTGCGTGCTGCCGCTTTTGGGTATTTTGGGCATATGTGGGAGCTGTACGCTTTTTGGGCATTTACCCCGCTGATCCTTAAAACCTATAGCGATCTGCACCCTGAAACGGTCTTTAACATCCCCATTTTGTCTTTCATGATCATCGGGATTGGCGGACTCGCCTGCGTACTCAGCGGCTACCTCTCGCAAACCTTTGGCGCAAAAAGAATTGCATTTATATCCTTGCTGCTGTCTTGTTGTTGCTGCCTTGTTTCCCCGTTCCTGTTCGCGGTCGGATCCGAAGCAGTATTCATTGCTTTCTTGCTTTTTTGGGGAATGGCCGTGGTGGCAGATTCCCCCGCTATTCTCCACCCTAGTCGCCCAGAATGCCGCCGCAGAAATAAAAGGGACAGCACTTACGATCGTGAACAGCATTGGTTTCGCCATCACCATAATCAGCATCCAATTGATCAGCTCACTGAAAGCATCCACGGATTTCACCGGCATTTACGTCTTGTTGGCCATCGGTCCCATTCTCGGCTTATTGGCGTTAAGCAAAAAAACAAAATAGCATCTGGCTTTCATTTTCATAAAAATGCCCCCAGAAAGCGTATGGCTTTTTGGGGGCATTGAGTTAAACTGATAAATCAGTCTTATCCAGAACGATTATTTGAACTGCGCAGTCACATATTCAACTAAACTTTCATCACTCATTTTATTAGAAGTATTTTCCGTAGCCTCAACATTTTTATACTGTGAAGTCTCGTTTAAATATTTAATAAATTGTTCTTGCGCGGTACCGGTTCCAGTCACAAACAGTTCATCAACATTTTGCATATGCGCAGTGATGTTTTTGAATAATTTGTGAAGCGTATCCCTCTCTGCATTGTTTGCTGCGTTTTCGCTTGAATTACTGCCTTGACCGTCCACTTTTTCGTGACCTAATATTACGAATTCACCTGAGTCTACATTTTCTCTACCTACAATTGTTGCGTGATGTGAATCCATCCAAACACCAAATTGTTTTTTATTTTTTTCTGACATAATTATATATTTATTGTTTTAATAATTGCATTAAATCAAAGGTTATTAGCCTTCGAAATTTACGGGTAATATTCTCTAAATTGTTTAAACTTCTTTTAATGTGGTGCCCACTGCCAAAACAACGAAACCAATAAGCAATAGCTCATAATTGTATTGCGATAAAATCTGGATATGCGAGAAGTGTCCGATGATTCCGAGTATACCGGCAATCAATCCTATAATCCAGGTAATTTTCTTTGGCGCTGATGGGTTTTTCATATAAATGGTTTTTAAGTTGTTCCGAAACTGATTTGTTGCGGAATAACAAAAATAAACCTAAACGTCTGTAGAATTGTAACACAATTACCTATAATGATTGCATAATTCACACGTTTTCAGAAAAATGCGTTGCTAAGGCCCCAGTATTGTTTTTTTTACACTGCTGCCATTTTGGGGCTTCATTTAAAGTTTGTTTCGTAACTTTAATCTGTTTTTAATCAGATACTTAAATACCAATCAGCAACGCCCCCCGCTGGCCATTTATAATTAAATCAAAAAAACGCAATAATTAATTTAAAACTAGAATCATGGAAAAATTTGCATTGCTGGCACGAGTGGAAGCCAAATCCGGAAAAGAAAACGAAGTCCTGGAATTTTTAAAATCATCCCTACATCTGGCAGAGGGCGAAACCGGAACGGTGAGATGGTATGCGTTTCAATTGGGGCCTTCCACTTTTGGAATATTTGACACTTTTGCCTCAGAGGAAGGACGCAAAGCACATCTTGACGGACCCATTGCCGCCGCGTTGATGGCTAACGCCACTACATTACTTGCCAAGGATCCGGTTATCGAAATGGTAGATCTTGTGGCCATCAAATAGCAACTGCAAAATGGGACGGTTTTATTTTGAATAACAAAATAAATCAATTTTAACCTTTACAATGTGATATTTTTCTTAATTTTATAAAAATCAATATATTAGTATCTTATGGGAAAATTTGTAATTACCAAAGCAGGAAATGGATCGTTCCATTTTAACTTGAAAGCTGGAAATGGCGAGACCATCCTGGCCAGCGAAGCGTACAATACTAAAGCGGCCTGTGAAAACGGAATGGAGTCAGTGCGTAAAAACGCCGCTGATGATTCAAACTACGACCGCAAAGAATCCGCGATCGGAAAGCCGTACTTTAATCTTAAAGCGGCCAACCATCAGGTAATCGGCACGAGCGAAATGTATGGAAGCGTGGCTGCAAGAGACAAAGGAATTGAATCGGTAAAGAATAATGCTGCTGAAGCAACAATTGACGATCAGACGGTCTAATTGAATTTCAAAAGACTATAAGTCCTTTAAAAAAAAACCGGTTTAATATATTAAACCGGTTTCTTTTATATTAAATTCTTACCGTAATACGATTTTTAGAACGCCTTCCGGATCGAGTTCTCCTAAATCTAATGGATTCCACCGCAGTTTTTTTCAACTGAAAAATTTTACCAAAAAAGAAACGGCCACTGAAATAAATCGTAAATTTATATGAGCTAAAAAAAATACAATCACACTGATTACCAGAATATTGCGACTTATCTAATGATCCATTGATGATGAAAACTCTAAAAACAGCCCGGATAGCCGTTATTGCATTACTATTATGTAGCCTATCGGCCAAGGCACAGCAAAAATACCAAACCAGGGAAGGAATCATAGAGGTCATTGGCTCGTATGGGGATTCCATAATCAGCGCCAACAGCAATCATTTATTTGTTTTGATCGATTATGAAACCGCCGAAATAGGATTAACAATTGATCCGGCGTCTTTGCACACCGCAACGGACTCCTTGAATGCGATACTTACCAACACATCGCTAAAGCCCATAATCCTTAGCGGAAAACTGAACATTCCGTACGTGAACACCTTACAGCATCCGGACCAGAAACTGAATTTCACGGCGCAACTGGAAATGAATAAAATGGTGAACAATATATATGCTGATGGTATACTTAAACACGTTGCCGGCAGCGATGCCCTTTCGTCCCTGCTTACGCTTAATTTTAAGCTGCGTTTAAGCGATTTCGGGATTTTCTTGCCCGAGGCTTGGGGCGACGAGATAAACGTACGGATTTATCAGGCGATGCTAAAAAAACAATGAAAGCATTCACCGATAAAGTTTCAGATGATGCAAAAAAGAGGTTTGCGTTTTACCGAAAACCTCTTCTTTATAACTTTAAAACCGGAATTTTAATAATTCAGGTTCACTCCAAAACCCACTCCCATATCACTGTCGTAATGGGTAGTTATTCCGATATTTTTACCCACAATATATTTTAGTCCCGCCATATATTCCTTATCGGTATTGACCATGAAAGCCATTCGCAATCGTTTCGAAACCGGGATATCTTCCCGCATCAACTGAAAACGGACATTCCCGTCGCTAAAAACCTCAGCCTGGGCAATGACCAATAGAGGCAAGGTATAATTGACACCTAAACTCACTACGGCGCGCTTGTCTTTGGTGTTGGCCTGACCAAATATGTTTTTCTCCACTTCGTTGATGCCCATTTTGCGGTAACGCCAGTCAAAACCAATGAAGGGCATCAACCATTGGTTTTTGTCGATGTATCTTCCTATGTGCGTTTCGATTTCGTAGCCGTGTTCCGCTTTATAGCCCAATCGCCATTCCGTTTTAAAGCTCCATCTCGCATTTTGCAGCATCGCTTCACCGTCATTCCCGTTGGTCGCGAAATCATTCTCTGCCATTAGGTAAAATCTGTTGCTTTCGTTTTGCAATTTCTTGTAGGCCCACTCTTTATTAGGCAAAAGCGGATTGGGAGCCGAGTTCTCGTAACTGAGAACACGATTCATCCCGGCCATCATATGGTACAAAATATGGCAGTGGAAAAACCAGTCGCCGTCCGCATTCGCGTTAAACTCGATAGTGTCGGTTTCCATCGGCATTATGTCAAGAACGTTTTTCAAGGGCGCATAATCTCCCTGCCCGTTCAAGACCCTAAAATCATGACCGTGCAAATGCATCGGGTGACGCATCATCGAATTATTATGCAATAGGATACGGACATTTACCCCTTTCTTGATTAAAATTTTATCCGATTCAGACAGGACCTTATTGTCCATGCTCCAGAGATAGCGGTTCATGTTACCTGTTAATTCAAAACGCAATTCCCGAACGGGAGCATCTTTTGGAAGGGCCGTGATTTGCGGTGCTTTTAACATGGAATAATTGAGCGTCACAATATCTGCAGAGCTTGAATCCATGTTATCCATCGAATGGCCCATATCCATTTTTGATTCATCCATATCGTCTGATTCCATGTCCATCTTTGAATGGTCCATTTCTGGCTCATCCATGTCCATTTTCGAATGATCCATTTCGTCCGACTTCATGTCCATTTTTCCGGAAAGATGATTTGTTTCCTGTTTATTTCCTGAAATTTCGGGATACATAACCGAGTTCATATCCATTTTTTGAAGGCTCATGTCCATGCCCATGTCGTTCATGCTGCCATCCATGTTCATCATGCCGTTCATCATCTTCATCCCCTCAAAATAGTTCAGTTTCGGCAATGGAGAAACTCTCTGTTTGATGCCATCACCGATATAAAGGGAGGCTGATTTGGTTCTGTCTTCGGGAGTCGCTAAAAACTCATAAGCGGTATTATCAGCGGGAACGGTGACCACCACGTCATAGGTTTCAGAAACGCCGATAATTAGCCGGTCCACCTCAACGGGTTCCACGTCATTCCCATCGCTGGCAATGACCGTAATCTTGCCTCCCGCGTAGGTCAGCCAAAAATAGGAGGAGCCGCCGGCATTGGCAATCCGCAATCGCACCTTGTCTCCCGCCCTAGATTTTCTTAAAACGTCCGCAACCGATTCGTTTTTGCCATTGATCAGGAACTTGTCGTAATAGACGTCGCTTACGTCCATCACCAGCATGCGTTTCCATTCGTTATTGAATTTGGTTTTAAAATGGCCGCTGCTGATGGCTTCGGCATAACTTTGCGTAGTCCCTTTTTTGATGGCAAACCAATCCGATGCGTTTCGCAACATCCGCTGCACATTTTCCGGTTTGTAATCGGTCCACTCGCTCAAAACGACTGGGATTGCCGGCAAATCGTCTATCCCTTTTCTAAAGTGGGGATCGTTGTCCCTTTTTTTCAAAATCAAAGCGCCATACATCCCAATTTGTTCTTGTAAACCGGAATGGCTATGGTACCAATGGGTTCCGCTCTGCACAACGGGGAAGCTATATTTGTGAGTGGTACGGGGCGCTATAGGCATTTGTGTGAGAAACGGAACACCATCTTCTTTGTTGGGCAAAAAGACGCCATGCCAATGCAGGGAAGTTCCTTCCTCCAGTTCATTGTGCACATAGATTTCGGCTATATCCCCCTCCGTAAAGGTGAGCGTTGGCATCGGTATTTGGCCGTTGACGGCAATTGCCTTTTTGGGCTTATTGCCAAAATTAACAATCGTATCCCGAACGTATAAATCATAACGGACTGTTCGGGCTGGAGCATCCTTTTCAGATATATTAACTTTTTCATTGACTTTGGAGGTATTTACGGGAGCATTTGAATGATTTTCATGCGAATCTTTGGGTATCACTTTTTTTCGAATGGCGCTTGTTTTTTTAGGCACCGCTTTTGGCGCTTTCTTTGTCACAGCCGATTTTTTTACCGGTTTCGCTTTTTCCTTAATCAAATCCATACCACATTTGGGGCATTTGCCGGGTTTAGCGGCATGAATTTCAGGATGCATTACACAAGTATAAGTTGTAGGTTGAGTTTGTAGAATCTCAGATTTTTTTGAAACATTACCCTCATTTCTATTTTCTGCTTGCGCATGGGAATAAAATGTCAGGATCAATGCTACTGCTATTATTCTTCTCATAACTAAATTCTAATTTTTGTATTAATAATTATTTAAAATTATTACTGATGTGATTTATGCTCCTTTTTCTATTCCTTAGAATTTTACTGCTGTCCCTTTTTCATACAAAACATAGTGAACCACTTTTTGGGCAAAATATAAACCTACAGTTGCTCGATTACTTTCTTCAAGCGGTCTCGTATTTCCGTTGCAATTTCGGCAAGTTCGTCGTTTTCGACGGCCTGCATCGAAGCCGCCGGATCGACTGCGGAAACCTCTATCTGGCCCGGCACTTTTTCTTGAACAATTACATTGCAGGGCAGCATCGTTCCTATTTTGTCTTCCGCCAATAAGGCTTTGTATGCGAATGGCGGGTTGCAGGCCCCCAGAATGGTATAATTGTAAAAATCCACGTCCAGCTTTTTCTTTAAGGTCGCTTTCAAGTCAATTTCGGTCAGTATCCCGAATCCTTCCGTTTTCAAGGCTTCCGTTACCTTTTGGATCGCATTTTCAAAGCTGTCATTAATTGTTTTACTAAAGTAATATTCCATGATTGTTCTGTTTTTTAGATTAAACTCATTTCCTTTTTCTGTACCTGTGGGCAGCCACTAATAACACTAGAGCAAAAATCAAAATTGAGACCCACCAAAAAACATGCATTCCCATAAAGGAGTAGGCATCCATGTGAATCCCCCCATTTCCATGATCATTCATAATTTTTTAGGTTTAGGTTACTATTATATTAATGATGCGATTTATGTTCCTCTTCCTTTACGGGTTTGGTTTTCATTTTATTCATATCCATTTTGTCGTCCTTCATATTTTGCATCATATCCATCATCTTCCCGTTTCCCATCATCGCTTTGCACATTTCGGACATCATTGCTTTATCATCTTTGGCCGCTTCCATCATTTCCGCCATCATGCTTTTCATCATCTCCGGATTGTCCCTCATCATTGCCATCATATGCCCCATCATCATTTTTTTCATTTCCGGATTCTGATGCATCATTGCCATCATTTTAGCTTGATGTGCCTTCATCATTTCAGGATTATGCATCGTCATTTCTGACATCATGTTTTTCATCATTTCGGGATCCGCCTTCATCATTTCCATCATTTTGGCACGATGCTCTTTCATCATCGCCATTTTGGCGCTTTTGCTGCCCATCAGCATTCCCATCATTTCCTTTGACATGCTTTCATCACTGGCGATCTTGTTCATTATTTCCGTTCTCTTGTCTGAGTTTGACAAAACCTGATTTGTGGACTGGCAGGAATTCAGCAGTCCGATTAAACCGATCGACAGTACCATTTTTTGAAGTGTTTTCATGATCTTGATTTTTTGAAATTATAGCTAATCCATATTCATTACAGTTTTAATCCTCTCAGACGCAATGCATTTGCGATAACAGAAACCGAGCTGAAACTCATCGCCAGAGCGGCAATCATCGGGGAAAGCAAAATCCCGAAAAAAGGATATAAAACCCCGGCGGCAATCGGAATCCCGAGTACGTTATAAAAGAAAGCGAAGAATAAATTCTGATGGATGTTTTTCATCACCGCATGGCTCAATTTTTTAGCTTTCACGATCCCTTGCAAGTCCCCTTTCACCAGCGTTATTTTAGCGCTCTCAATGGCCACGTCCGTTCCGGTCCCCATAGCAATTCCGATATTGGCTTGAGCCAATGCCGGCGCGTCGTTTATTCCGTCACCCGCCATGGCGACGATTTTCCCTTCCGCTTGCAGCCTTTTAATTTCTTTGAGTTTATCCTCGGGCAGGCAACCCGCAATGAAGGAAGTCAAATGCAATTCGTCCGCCACGGCCTTAGCGGTGTTTTTGTTATCGCCGGTTAGCATGATCACCTCGACGCCCTGGCTCATCAGTTCTTTTATGGCGGCTACGCTGGTCGCTTTTATCGCATCGGTGATTGCTACATAACCCAAAACGGCATTGTCAACCGAAATATAAGAGACCGTCTTCCCCAGTTTTTGTTCCTCTAAAACTTTGCTCTCTATATCCTCTGAAATAGTGGACCCATTCATATCCATCAGGTCTTTATTCCCAAGAGCGACTTTTTTACTATCCACAGTACCCGTAACCCCTTTTCCGGTTATTGCCTCAAAATCTTTTGCCTCGGATAAAGAAACGTTTTTCGCTTTCGCAAAATTAACAACGGCTTGCGCCAAAGGATGTTCACTGTATTGATTGAGCGAAGCTATATTTCGCAGCAAATCATCCTCCTGATTGTTGGATGAAAACACCTTTTCCACCGACGGTTTCCCTTCAGTTATAGTCCCCGTTTTATCGGTGATCAAAACATTGACCTTGTTCATGTTCTCAAGTGCCTCGGCATTTTTTATCAAAACCCCTGACTGCGCCCCTTTGCCTACACCTACCATTACTGACATCGGAGTTGCCAATCCTAATGCACATGGACAGGCAATAATCAAAACTGCGACCGCATTTACAAATCCGTACATCAATGCCTCGCCCTCGGGTCCGAATCTTGCCCATACGAAAAAAGTAATCACCGAAACGACAACAACGACAGGCACAAAATATTTCGCAATTTTATCCGCTAAATTTTGAATGGGTGCTCGCGAACGACTGGCGCTGTTGACCATTTGTACAATTTGTGAAAGCAAGGTTTCGGAACCGATTTTTTCGGCCACCATAACGAATGATTTATTTCCGTTTAAGGTTCCTGCAACAACAGCATCGCCGATTTTTTTATCGATGGGAATGGGTTCGCCTGAAATCATTGATTCATCTATTGTGCTTTCCCCGTCGGTAATTTTTCCGTCGACCGGAATTTTCTCCCCTGGTTTTACGCGAAGCAAATCGCCTTTCTTAATGTCATGGATGGAAATCACCTTGTCCGCCCCATCGACTACTAAAGTGGCAACCGTGGGCGCTAACTTCATTAATTCCCTTATTGCCCCGCTGGTCTGGCTGTGGGCTCTGGCTTCCAATAATTGTCCCAATAAAACCAAAGTCAAAATGACTGCGGTAGCTTCAAAATAAAGCGAAACCGTTCCGCTTTCTGTTTTGAATTCAGCCGGAAAAATATCAGGAAAGAGCATCCCGAACACACTGAAGAGAAAGGCCACTCCAGTACCGATTCCGATCAGTGTAAACATGTTGAGGTTCCAGCTGACAATTGATTTCCATGCCCGGATAAAAAACATCCACGCTGCATAGAAAACGACGGGAAGAGTTAATATAAATTGCACCCAGTTCCAGATTTTGAGATCCATCAGTTGCAACAAAGGGTTGTTCGGCAGCATTTCCATCATGGAGATTATGAAAACCGGAACGGTAAACAACGAAGCCACCTTCATTTTATACAGCAAATTGAGATAAGTTTTATTTTCTTCGCTATCCACAGGTTTCATCGGAACTAGATCCATTCCGCAAATGGGGCAGGAACCGGGACCCTCCTGGATAACTTCGGGGTGCATTGGGCAGGTATAAAGCATTTTACCAACAGTTAATTCAGGGGCTTTCACCAAATCCATTCCGCATACGGGGCAGTCCCCCTCTTTGTCATACACTTTGTCCCCTTCGCAATGCATCGGGCAATAGTATTTACCGGGAACGGCAGCGGCTAACGGAACGGCTTTTTTATCCGCCTCCTTATTTGTGCCGCAACATGATTTTTCCGCTTTCTTTTCCTCTGATTCGGATACTTTTTCTAAATGCATGCCACAAACCGGACAGCTTCCTGATTTGTCGTACACTTTATCCCCTTCGCAATGCATGGGACAAAAGTATTTAGCGGGAGCGTTAGGCATTTCCGCCATTTTATGCTGATGCTGCTCATTATCGCCACAAGCTTTCACCTCAGCCTCCTTTTTTGTTCTGTTAGATGGCTCTTTAGGATGGCTCATTTCTATCGTATAATTTCCGGCAGCTGTTAACTCCTCTTGTAATTTTTCGGTCGGAATGTGCTTTTCCATTGTTATCGTTGCAGTTTCCGTATCCAAAGAAACGACTGCTTGAACCCCATCAATGGCGTTCAATGTTTTCTCCACTTTGGTACGACAACCGTCGCAGGACATTCCGGTAACTGTATAGGTATGTGTCATTTTCTCGCTATTTTAAGTTAGCCATACAAATATCACAATGAAATAATTAGATGTTGTTACACAATTATGGTAGCGTTTTGTAAGATTTATAAACTGTCAATTTGCTTCCTGGTATTCTCTTCTAATTTTTTGAAATGCGTGGGCGTAAACCCAGTCACTTTTTTAAACTGATTACTCAAATGCGCCACATTGCTGTAGTTGAGCTGAATGGCAATTTCGCTTAAGGTTAATTCGTCATAAACAAGCAACTCTTTTGCTTTTTCAATTTTTTGGGCAATAAAATAATGTTCTATCGTGATTCCTTCCCTTTCTGAAAACAACTTACTCAAAGCGCTGTAATCTTGCCTCAAATCTTCGGATAAATAAGTCGATAAATTGACTTTTATTTTTTCATTTCGATAATGGACCAAATCAATAACCAAGTTTTTGATCTGCTCGATTGTCTTGCTTATTTCATCTTCTAGCAATTCAAAACCAAGGTTCTTGAGGTTATTTGCCAACTTTTCCGTTTCATCCTTCGATAATTCACGGGACAATGCTATCTCCCCTAATTTTATGGAAATAACGGGGAGCTCCATTTTTTCTAGTTCTGATTTCACTGCCACTTCACATCGACCGCAAACCATATTTTTTATGTATAACTTCATTTATAAAGTTGTTTTTACAACGTTCTATCAAAGTTCGTCCTTTTAAGGGTAAAAAAGAAACTTTTTCACAGAATATCTGTTATTTAAATTACTGATTAACAAATAAATAAGGACTAAACACTTACATCTTCATTCCTGCCATAGGATCACTGCCTTTTCGGAATTTATATTCGCTGTTGATGGCGTAAGCCCCGGTAATGACCACTTTTTTGGTTGGATCTAAGGCTGATTTAATTTCAATCATGCCGTTCGACTCCGCTCCGGTTTCGACCATTACGTTTTCAAAAATGCCATGGCTTTTTTCGACCCAGATATAAGTTGCATTTTCGTCCCTGATTACCGCATCGATAGGAATAAACATCCCCTTTAGATTGGATTGCGTCAATCTGGCTACCGCCTGCATTCCCGGTTTTAAAAGCAAATTCGGATTAGGCACTTCCATTCTGATTAATAGCAATCTGGAATCCGGGTTTATCTCGGGATTGATGAACGAAATTTTTGCGTTTATCTCTTTATTCGGGTAATCCGCAAAAGACAGCTTTGCAGTCTGCCCTATTTTTAAACTTTTAGCATAGTTAACGTTTACTTGCGTTTCAAGCCACAGACTGCTTAAATTGGCCAATTTGATAATGGCAGCACCCTCCATGACATAACTGCCTTCCGTTGCCGTAATTTCCGAAACATAACCGCTAAAGGTACTGTAAAAAGTAGTGTAGGGCGAAATTTGAGAACTGGTTTTAATGCTTTCAATCTGGCCGTTGGACAAGCCAAAGAACAATAGCTTTTGCTTGGCCGCATTCAACATGCTTTTTGCGTTTTTACCAAAATCGCCTGGCATGGACAGTTGTTTGTATGCCGCGAAATAATCTTGTTTGGCTATGGCAATATCTTCACTGTAGATTTGGTAAACAGCCTGGTTTTTTTGGATATAATCCCCTTCCGTTTTGAAGTACAATTTCTCGATTCGTCCCATGGCCCTGGCAGAAATGGTTTTCATTCCCTGCTGGTCAATGGCCAAAACTCCCGTGTAATTTTCTGCCAGGCTGCTTTCCGTTTCAGAAATCGTCCGTACACTGATATTACCCAATTTTATCTGCTGGTCGCTCAGCGCAATCTCATTAGAAGCGGAATTGTCCTTTTTCATTGGCGTCAGGTCCATGTGACAAATGGGGCATTTCCCCGGTTTGTCCTCCTTCACCTGGGGATCCATTGAACAGGTATAGTAAATATTTTCTTCCGCCTTATTCTCACTATGTTCTTCCTCGTTTTTGCCGTTGCAAGCAGCAAGAAAAGCAAAGACCATAAATAGAAAAGGTATTATTTTTATCTTTTTCATAATTATTCCGTTTTTATAAAGCTTCCGCTATCGATCAAGTACTGTGCATTCCTGGCAAGGGTATCCCGGGTGGAAACCCCTTCGATAACCTGAACAAAATCATTGATTTCGATCCCCGTTTTTATTACTGCAGTTTTAAAACCATTCTCTTTTTTGACAAAAACTATCTTTTCAGTTCCAATGCTTACCAAAGCCCATTTTCTGAGCCAAATCCCTTTTATCGGATTTGTTTCTATAACTCCCTGCAGTCGCAAACCGACGGGGAATTTCAAATTTCTGTTATTGAGATATACCCTCACTCGGTTGGTTTTTTCGTTTTGGTTGAGTTGCGTCTCGACAAAGTTCACCTTAGCGTTGAAATAATCCTTTTCGTCTAACTCCGACGAGATTCTGATCGGCTGATTGACTTTTACCAGACTATTGTAGCCCTGCATAACATTAAAAACGCCCCAAACTCTATCCGTTTTCATCAATTTAAAAACAACTTCGTTTTTCTTGATATAATCTCCTTCCTTTAAAGTTAAAGAAGTGGTTGTTGTCCCGGCACTTTGCATATTCCCGGCTGCACTCGCATTCCCGCTTTCGGTTCCCTCTACAATTCCACTGCTTGGACTGTAAATGGACACTACCGGATTTACCCTTTTGGCTGCAGCCAATGAGTTAATTTGATGGCCGCTCATTCCGTAAAGCAACAATTTTTGTTTTGACGCTTTGATGATTGAAGCGTTTTCCGAATCATTGGTTATCAAATAAATATAATTTTGCTGCTCCGTAAGTAATTCCGGGCTGTACAAATCAAACAATTTCTGGCCTTTGTTCACTTTCTGGAACTTGTAATTCACATACATTTTTTCTATCCTGCCACTGATTCTTGCGGATATGTTTACGGACGAATTGGGGTCGTAGGCAACAAGTCCCGGCACATGCAGCTCGGTGCTTATTGTCGTGTCTATAGGCGTGGTGGTTTGAAAATCCCCCACCACAAATTGATCCGTAGGCCGCAATAAGTGTTCTATCGAATGGTTTTCCTCGGGCTGATTTTCGCTCACTTTTTTCACCAAATCCATTCCGCAAATAGGGCAACTCCCCGGCTCGTTTCTTATGATTTGGGGATGCATCGAACAAGTATAAAGCTCCTCTTCATGTAAATGCGCAGTTTGATCATTCGATTTTTCCACAAAATAATAAATTGTGAATCCAACAGTCAAAACCGCGATCGCCAACAAACTATATTTTAAATATTTGTTCATAATTATTTCGTTTCGAGTTGTTTTTCGATTTCCACCTGAGTACTCAAAATAGCCTGAAGTTTGTCTAATTTATCGATCTGTGCCATGTTTAACGCTTCCCACGAATCCAACACAACAAACAGATCACCTGTGTTGTTTTGCCATGCCAGAATTGCCGTGTCGTAGTTTCTTCGTAATGCCGGAATGATGCTCTTTTCGGCAATATCATATTGCTTTTTAAGATTTTTTAATTCGGTTTGCATTCCTGAAATCATGCCCGTTGCCTCGTTCAGGATCATTTGTTTTTGCCATTCCAGACTTTCGTTTTTTATCTTGATACTGTTGATCGTTGCCTTATTCATTTTTGTGGACCAAGGCATCGGAATGCTGACCATACCCATCAGTGAAAATTGCTGTGGACGGTCGCCAAAGGCAAACATATGGTCGTATTTCACGCCAAACTCCGGCAACAATTTCGATTTTTCGGTTTCAATCTTCAGCTGATTCAATTCCATTGTTTTTTCGATTGCCTGAACATCGCTTCGGTTTTGGGAAAGCGAAGTGCTGTCTGAATCCATTACATCAAATTCATTTAATGTGTAGGACGGATCGATTTCAAATACCGTGTTTTTATCCCTTGCCATCAGGGTATTCAGCACGATTCTTTTCTGGGCAATGTTGTTTTGCATCATGACCAACATGCTTTGCAACCCACTATATTGGGATTTCGCCTTGTAATACGTTGGCAGCTTGTCCATATTGTATTGATAACGTATTTCCATGCTTTTTATCATGTATTCCAAAAGCACCAAATTGTCATTGGCAATTTTTATTTTTTTATCCAACACCAACCATTGGTAATAATTGGCTTTTGCCAAAGCATTCAACTGATTGACGGTGTAGTTTTTGTTTTCGGCTTCAACAGAAGACATGGCGTTCATGTAATCAGAATCGGCCCTCAATTTGGAAGCGTTGGGAATCATTTGCGTAAAGCCAATCATATAAGCGCCCATTCCCGGATTCATTTCATCCGATTTCCACATTTTCACGTCGTAAGGCGTCATAAACAAACCCGTGTTGATTTGCGGTGGCATCCAGCTTTTTGCCCCCTTTGCCGCAGCATCCATACTTTGAATGTCGGCATCATACATTTTCAACTGCGGATTATTGGTTTTGATTGTGCCCAAAACGGCATCCAACGAAAGTGTTTGTGCTACCATAGCGGTAACGTTTATAAGCAAACAACCTATAACGATATACTTTTTAATGTTTCGCATCGATAATATCTATTTTACCTTTTGTTCGTAATTCACGCAATTTTGTCATTTCAAAAACAACCGGCGTCACTAATAATACATAAATGGTCGAGGTGATTGTCCCTCCGATAAGCGGAACCGTAATAGGAATCATTACATCAGCCCCGGTTCCTGTTGACCATAAAATGGGGATAAGCCCAAACAAAGAGACAGATACCGTCATTAACTTGGGACGCAATCTTTTTGCAGATCCAAAAATAATATAGTCCCGCAATATCTCTTCCGTGATTGTCTCTCTACTGTTTCCATGCTTCTCCACCATTTTAATCATGGCTTCATTTAAATAAATGGTCATCAACATCGCGGTTTCGATCGCAAGCCCAAACAAGGCTATGAACCCGACCGCAACGGCCACCGATAAATTAATGTCATAAAAGTAAACCATAAAAATCCCTCCGATCAAGGCAAAAGGCACCGTAATCATGGTGATAAACGCCTCCTTCATAGAGCGATAGGTAAAGTATAAAATCAGGAATATGATGATGACAACCAGGGGTAAAATCATGCTTAATGTTTTGTTGGCCCGAATTTGGTTTTCCCATTGTCCACTCCATTCCATATAATACCCTTTTGGCATTTTAGTGATCATTGCATTCAGCTTGTCCTGAGCTTCCTGTACGGTACTCCCTAAATCGCGACCCCGAACATTAAACAAAACGCTCCCACGAAGCATGGCGTTCTCACTGTTGATCATTGGAGGCCCATCGCTTATTTTTATATCCGCAACAGTCTCCAGGGGAATGGGTCCGTATTCCATTGTCTGGACCTGAAGTTTTTTCAGGGCTTCGAGACTGTTTCTGTATTCTTGAGCATATCGGGCGCTGACAGAAAACCGCTCTCTTCCTTCGATAGTTGTTGTTAATGTCATCCCCCCAATGGCAGCTTCAACGACACTATTGACATCATCAACGCTAAGACCATACCTGCCTATCACTTCCCGTTTGGCGACGATATCAATATATTTTCCTCCGGTTATAGGTTCCGCGAATAAGTCTTTCACTCCGGCGGTGCCTTCCAATGCTTTTTTAATTTTTTGGGATAAAACATTAATAGTGTCTAAACTGGCACCATATATTTTTATTCCCACATCGGTTCTGATACCCGTAGAAAGCATATTAATTCGATTAATGATGGGCTGCGTGAAACCATTAGTCACTCCGGGAATTTGTAACTTATTGTTTATTTCCGTTATGATATCGCCTTTCGTCGTTCCATCTCTCCATTCATTATGGGGTTTGAGCAAAATGATGGTCTCAATCATGCTTATCGGACTGTTGTCCGTTGCCGTATTGGCCCTACCCGCTTTTCCCAAAACATGGGTAACCTCCGGAATCGATTTTATCAATTTATCCTGAACTTGCAATATTCTCTTTACCTCAGCATTAGAAACGTCAGGCAAGGTCACTGGCATAAATAAAATACTGCCTTCATCCAAAGGCGGCATGAATTCGGATCCCAGTCTGGTAAACATCAATCCACCGATTAATAAAGCGACGATATTTATTGCCAATACCGATTTTCTCCATTTCAAGCAAAAAGTCAGAATCGGCGTATAGATACTTTCCAGTTTCCTGTTTATTGGGTTCTTACTTTCGGGACGAAGTTTTCCCTTCAGCAAAAAGCTAATCAGAACCGGGGTCAGCGTTATCGCCAAAAAGGCATCGACGATTAATATAAACGACTTGGTCCAAGCCAGCGGACTGAATAATTTCCCTTCCATCCCTGTTAATAGAAAAACGGGCAAAAAGGAAGCTATCACAATTAATGTGGAATAAAACACGCCCGGTCCAACTAATTTTGAGGAGTCCTCAATCAGCTTCATTCTTTCTTCAGGAGGCAGCGGATCGTGCTCTTTCTTGAATATTTTTTTAAATAATTTTTTCATCGCTGTTGATTAATGATTGTTGTCCAGTTCTTCCTGTTTCTCAGAGATGGTCCGATAGGCATTTTCGACCATTACGATCCCGTCGTCAACAACGACACCTATTGCCAGCGCAATACCGGTTAAGGACATAATGTTGGATGAAATCCCAAAAGCTTGCAGTAAAATAAATCCTACGGCAACGGAAATGGGCAATTGAATTAAAATTATCAGTGCGCTTCGCCAATGAAAAAGGAACAGCAAAACAATGATGGACACTACAATCATCTCCTCTATCAAAGTTCCTTTAACCGATTCGATTGCTTTTTCTATCAGTTCGCTTCTGTCATACGAAGTCTTGAAGGAAACGCCTTCCGGTAATCCTTTTGCGACTTCTTTCATTTTGAGTTTAACTGCCTTTATAACTTTATCGGCATTTTCCCCGTATCGCATTACCACGATTCCGCCTACAACTTCCCCTTCGCCATTGGCATCAAAAATCCCCAAACGCAAATCTCCGCCCATTTGCACTGAACCAATATCACTCACCTTTACGGGTACCGAATTGTAATTTTTAATGGCAATGTCTTCTACATCTTTTATGTTTTTGATATAGCCCAGTCCCCTCACGATGTAGGACATATTGCTCATTTCAAATTTTCGTCCGCCCACGTCATTGTTGCTGGTTTTCACAGCCTTCATCACCTCCATCATGCTAACATTGTAGTACTGCATCTTCAAGGGGTCCAGAACCAGTTGGTATTGTTTTTCGAATCCCCCAAAGGAAGCCACTTCCGCTACGCCGGGAACGGTCTGCAGGGCAAACTTCACATACCAGTCCTGCAGGGCGCGTTGCTCTCCCAAGTCCATCCCGTTGGTTTCTAAATGGTACCAAAAAATGTGACCTACCCCAGTTCCATCGGGGCCCAAAGTGGGAACTACATTTTCAGGCAACAGCCGCTGCGCATAATTTAGTCGTTCCAGTACACGGGTTCTTGCCCAATATGGATCCACATTATCTTCAAAAATGATATAAACAAAGCTCATCCCAAACATGGACGAGGCACGTATATTCTTGATTTTGGGTATCCCCTGCAAATTGGAAACCAATGGGTATGTAACTTGGTCTTCGATCACTTGGGGGCTTCTGCCCATCCATTCCGTAAAAACAATGACTTGGTTTTCGGACAGGTCAGGAATGGCATCGATAGGGTTTTGCTGCACGCTGTAAATCCCCCAGCCGAATAAACAGGCTGAAACGAGCAATACAACCATACGGTTTCGCAGTGAAAACGATATTAATTTTTCTACCATAATAGCTTAATGTTTTGATGAAAGACTATCTTTCATTTTATCAATCCAATCGGTTACTTCTTCTTTTTGAGCAGTAGTAAGGGTTGCGTTTCTATGAATCAACGTATAAGAAGCCAATGGCATTTCTCCGTCCTCTATTTGCTTACTAATTTCATTTAATTTGCTCCTTTGTTTTCTGCTAGAATAATTACCCCATTCACTAAAGTTCAAATTCTCCTTCCCTTCATTAATATGGCTATCCATAAATAACCTAATGGGCTGGATGTTAGAATACGAGGGGTAATTAGTGTTATTACTGTGACAGTCGTAGCAGGAGGTTCGTAAAATAGTTTCCACATTTTCCGGAACTGCATACGTTTTAGTAAAATGCGCAACTGATACCTGTCCGTAATCAAAATTACGGGCAGGTTGATACAATTGCATCAACAAAAAAATAACAAAAGCTGTAATGAATATTTTTTTGAAGACTTTTTTCATCTTACCACTCGTTGGTAATTCCGCCACATGTCAACATTTCAGATCCATAATAAGGATTCTTGATTTCTTTGGTTTCACTAATCCAATACCCACTTTTCCCCTGGTCGTACATTGGGCAATAGTCTCTGTATATTTTTTTGTCTGTTCCAAAAATTTTGATCAAATCATTAACATCCGTGCTTAACATGGCAAAATGCTCCCTTTGGTGTTCTATTTTTCCGGGATTGTCACCAATATGTTCCGCATGTTCTTTTGCATCCTCGGCAATGTCTGCGTACTCTTTTTTAAATTTGGCCTCAATTTTATCAGATTTCAAATTAGTTAAAGTCACATTTAATTCTTTTGCCGCATTGGCAGCCTCTTTAGAATCATCATTGGCAAGCGCATTTTTTAATTTCAAGTAATTGTTCAAAATTCCATCAATAGAAAATGATGATTTACTCAATGGTTCCGCTTGTACCTTAACTTTTTCAGGGGCAGCTGCCGCTTGGGTAACTGGTTCCGTTAATTTCATACCACACACGGAACAAACTTCCCCTTGCTTGCCATGCACTTCAGGATGCATTGGGCAAGAGTATAGCTGTCCCTCCTTATCTGCCTGTGTACTTTCAATCGCCGCGCCTTCTTTATTTGACTCTGATTTATTTTCCTTACAAGATGCAAATGTGAATATCAAAAGGATGATGCTTAATTTAATTATGCTTTTCATTTTGTTTTTTTTTAATGTGATAATTATTTTGCGTTAACTGTTTTATTGTTTCGTTGGTTCCCTATCGTATTGGCAACAACCGGGAAGGGCATTGTATGAAGAATCCTGGGCTATATTTTTTTCACTGTCATAACCCGCCAAAGCAATCCTTTTTAAAATCTCGTCTTGATTGGTTTTAGCGGTGTCATAGGTAATTGTAGCCATTTTGCTGTCCTTATCCCAATCTACAATTGCGGTGTTTTTAAGGTTCCCTGCTTTTTCTATTTTGCTTTCGCACATTCCGCAATTGCCCAATATTTTTACTGTTTCCGTTTTAGCGTTTTTCATTTGCGCATTGGCAAATGTAGCTGACAGCAATAGCGCTATTGCTGCCACTTTTTTGTTTAGTGATTTCATTCGATAAATAATTTGAAGTTGAATAAGCTATAAACTGACTAAACCATAGCAATTAAACTATCCTCTAGCATGGAAATAACCTAAAAATAAATGATTTTAAGCAATAATTGCTTCAGATTTGACGCACTAATGGCTGTCAAAAAAAGAATTTAGCCTATTTTAGGTATAAGCCAAAGGGAAGAATACCCCGCAGAAGTGAAGGATACTGATTGGTGAAATTTTTGCTTTTTGCTAGAAAAGTTAAAAACGTCATCGTCAATTTCTAATGGGATAGAAGAAACTATTCCAATATTCAAAGAAGATACACTGCACATAGCGTGCCCGCACTTTCCGTTACAACCGTCGTTTTTTTTGCTTTTTGATTTGGAATCGTTGCTACAGCAATCCTTCATGCCCGTTTTTGAAGACATTTCTTTGGCACAAGAATTTTTTTCCGAATGACTTCCACATGCAAAAGTTGAGGTCGGCATCAGGAAGACGCCAAGCAAAACAATTAATAACATGTGAATTTTTTTCATTTTTGTTGTAATTAGGAGCAAAATTAGTGAAAGTAAATCGGATCAGCACTAAATATTTGTTAATACCGCGCCACTAATTAACTCTTTTTCTTGCAAATTTACTTATTCTCCCCTAATATTTGATACATGATAGACTGCAACAGGGACAATATAATGCTAAATAATAATGCCGTCCAGAAACTATCCACACTAAAACCTCCCACAATATTGTCACACAATAGGATAATCAATGCATTGATGACCAGCAGGAATAGCCCCAAGGTTATAAATGTAATTGGCAATGTTAGTATAACGATGATGGGTTTGATAAAAATATTAAGTAAGCCAAGGACAACGGCTACGATTAAGGCCGTGGTAAAACCGTCTACATGAACTCCTGTCATGAAATTCGCAATAAGCAGGACCAAAGCTGATGTGATAAGAATTCTAATGATAAGTTTCATATAGTTTAATTTTTAATAAAAGTACTACTATTTTTTTAGTTGGATTTATTTTAAAAAGGAAATTGCCATTTCGTGAAACACTTTCGGGTTTTCGGCATGGAGCCAATGACCCGCATTAGGGATAGTCTCTATTTTTGAATCGGGGAAATGTTTTTTTATGTTTTCGAAATCACTGTCCAAAATATAATTCGAGTTTCCACCACGGATAAAAAGCGTAGGTTTATTGAAAACAGCGGTTTCCGGAAGCGCCACTCCTATTTCATCCATTTTTTCATTAAAAACGGATAGATTGAATCGAAATGCCAATTGCCCGGGCTCTTGCCAATACAAATTTTTCATCAAGAATTGTCGGGTGCCAAAATCAGTTATATATTCTGAAAGAATATCCTCTACTATAGAGCGGCTAGGTTTTTTGGAAAAATCCACCGCATTCAAACCCGCCAAAATCGATTGGTGGTGCTGCGGATAAAATTTGGGGCCAATGTCAGCGACAATCAATTTATCTACCATTTCCGGGTAAGTGGCCGCAAACAACATCGCTGTTTTCCCACCCATCGAATGTCCTATAATATCAATATTGTTAAGATTATTGGCTTGGCAATAATCATAAATATCTTGAGCCATTATCTCGTAACTGAACTCGCCTGACTGTAAACTTCTACCATGGTTCCGTAGGTCCAGCATATGAACTTGAAAACCCTCCGTGGCAAATTGCGACCCCAGTGTTTTCCAGTTGTCTGACATTCCCAGAAATCCATGAAGGATCAATAACGGTTTTCCTTCGCCTTCTATTTTTGAATACAGCATTTATCTTCTAGATTTTAGATTGCAGATTTTAGATTGCAGATTGCCCCTAAAATTCAATAATCACTCAGTAATAAAACTATTTTAATTTTTGCAGATACATGTTAACCACATTCTCCAATCCTAAGTACAACGATTCCGCGATTAAAGCGTGGCCTATCGAAACTTCCAGCAAACCGGGGATATTTTGATTGAAAAACTGGATGTTATCTAAACTCAAATCATGTCCCGCATTGATTCCCAATCCTAGCTCATTAGCCAAAATGGCCGATTTAACGTATGGGTCTATGCCGCTTTTGTTTCCTAACCCATATTGGTGGGCATAGGCCTCCGTGTACAATTCGATTCGGTCAGTCCCTATCTTTTTTGCCCCCTCGATCATTGCCGGAACGGGATCCACGAATATCGAAGTGCGGATACCGTTGCGCTGGAATTCCTGGACAATTTCAGTTAAAAAACCGGTGTGCTTTATCGTGTCCCAGCCCGCATTCGAGGTGATGGCATCCACGGCATCCGGCACCAAAGTCACTTGTGTTGGTTTTACCTCAAGGACCAAGTCGACGAATGATTTTTCCGGGTTTCCCTCTATATTATATTCTGTATAAACTATTGATTTTAGATCACGAGCATCTTTATAGCGGATATGGCGCTCATCAGGACGGGGATGGATGGTGATTCCTTGGCCTCCAAATTTTTGGATATCAGCTGCTACCTTCAGTAAATCAGGCACGTTTCCTCCGCGAGCATTACGCAAAGTGGCTATTTTGTTGATATTTACACTTAACTTTGTCATTGGAACACTTTTTGATTGTAAAACAAGGGTTTAATTGAAGCAAAAATACAAAGTAAAAGGTAGGGTTTTTTGCCTTTTTTTGATTATTTTGCATAAAAATTGAGGATTTAATTAAGATGGAAATCACGAACTACATAACCACTGATTATAAAGCCCTTGACAGCCAAGAAATTATTGCGACTGTTAAAGATTTTTTCATGGAATTGAACTACTCCCATTTCCCCGTTCTTGAAGAGGGAATTTTCATTGGCAACATTGCCTCTGACGACGTCGAGACTTTCGATGATGACAAAAAGGTGATTGATTACAAATATACCCTGGAACCGTTTTTTACAAGAACAGATTCCATTTGGATTGAAGTTTTGGAGATTTTTGCGAAAAACCGCACCAATTTGATTCCCGTTTTGGACAAAGACAACAATTACGTTGGCTATTACGAAATAGAGGACATCATGAGTTTTTTTCACCAAACTCCGTTTTTAAAAGAACCCGGACGGATCATAAAAGTAAAAAAAGGAATCTTGGATTATTCGATGAGCCAAATCACGCAAATAGTGGAAAGCAACAATGGCAAACTTTTGGGTTTGTTTATTTCTGAAGCAGATGTTGACAGCATCGAGGTGACCATTAAAATAAACTTAGGCCCCATAAATGAGATTATCCAAACTTTCAGAAGGTATGGTTATGAAATTACATCTGAACACCACGAAGACAATTACATTAATACTTTGAAGGAGCGTTCGGACTATTTAGACAAATACCTTAACATGTAATTGTTTATTCGGTTATTGGTTTAACCGTCATTTATCAAATCAAAAATTAATAAGCAAACGATTAAGAAGCCCAATGAAAGTAGCCATTTACGGTCAATATTACCAGAACAGTACGGAGCCGATTATAAAAGACATTTTCGTTTTTTTCAATCAAAACAACGTAGAATTAGTCATTGAGGCCAGTTTTCTGGAAATCTTATATGAAAAAAAAATTGTTCAGAAAGAGTATAACACTTTTTCATCCCACACTGAATTAGACCAAAGTTTTGACATGCTGATAAGCATTGGTGGCGACGGTACCATTTTAAGGGCAGCCACTTTAGTTCGGGATTCGGGAGTGCCAATTTTAGGAATAAATGCCGGTCGACTGGGCTTCCTTGCGACCGTGCAGAAAGAGAACATTCATGATTTTCTGCAGATCGTTATCGACAAAAAGTACACCCTTTCGAAAAGAACATTATTGAGTCTGTCTTGCTATCCGCCTAATGAGGCGCTCAAAGACATCAATTTTGCCATGAATGAAGTTTCGGTAAGTCGCAAGGACACGACCTCGATGATCACTATTGACACTTATTTGAACGGCGAAATTTTAAACTCCTACTGGGCGGACGGACTAATAATATCGACACCAACCGGCTCCACTGGATACTCCCTGAGTTGCGGGGGACCGATATTGACTCCAGATGTGAAAGGTTTAGTCATCACACCAATTGCGCCACACAACCTAAATGCAAGACCACTTGTAATCCCGGACGAAACAGAGATCAGATTACAAGTTTCAGGCAGGGAAGAAAATTATTTAGTTTCGCTAGACTCCAGAATAACTTCGGTAGGAAACGAGTCCATCTTGACCATAAAAAAAACCCCTTTTCAAATAAATATGGTAGAAATTCCCGAAGAAACATTTTTAAAAACACTTCGTACCAAATTACTCTGGGGTGAGGACAAAAGGAACTAATTCTTTTTTGCCTCCAAACTATACTATTTCATCAGATTTTACCGTTTCTCCTTTAACCTAAATCAATTTCCTATATAGTATCACGTCCTTTATTCAATTAATGGACACATTTAACATTTGGGGTATTGATTCGTATCGATAATTATTATATTTGCACGCAATTTTAATTAAAATGAATAAAATTTTCAGCTTATTTATATGCTTATTCGTTGGCATGACTATGCATTCGCAGATACATGAAGTTGGAGTTTTTCTTGGGGGAAGCAACTACATAGGCGAAATAGGGCCTACCACTTATATAGCACCTAATGAGCCCGCTTTTGGGATACTTTATAAATGGAATAAAAGCCCAAGGCATGCCTACCGCTTTTCTTATACACAATCGAAAATCTCTTCAAATGACATGGATTCGAAAGAACCCAGCAGAAGTGAAAGAGGCTATCATTTTGAAAATAACATAAAAGAAGTATCTTTAGGCCTTGAATTCAATTTTTTCGATTTTAATCTCCATGAATTACAGAGACACTTTACTCCATATGTTTATAGCGGAATTAGTTACACACAATACAACGGTCTGTTTTTCGTGAACGGCGAAACAAGATCTGATGCAGATCACGGAACAATCGCTATCCCAATGACTGTGGGGGTTAAAACAAACTTAAACAATCGCTTTATAATAGGATTAGAGGTTGGAGCAAGATACACGCTTACTGATGATATTGACGGGAGTAACCCCACTAATAAAAACCTAGAGCAACTGAAATTTGGAAATATAAATAATAATGATTGGTATGTTTTTTCTGGGTTAACATTAACGTATACCTTTGGCGAAAAACCCTGTTATTGTGCAGACTAAAAAAATGGATTTACTACAAAATATTGATAAGAACAATTTACCTAGACATTTAGCCATTATTATGGATGGAAATGGGCGATGGGCAAAACAACAAGGACTATTAAGAGCTTTTGGCCATGAGAGCGGCACAAAATCCGTAAAAATCATAATTGAAACTTGCGCTCGATTGGGCATCCAGAATCTAACCCTGTATGCATTCTCTACCGAGAACTGGAATAGACCTAAACTGGAAGTTGACACTTTAATGAAAATATTAATCAAATCATTAAAAAAAGAACTTACGACATTACAAAGCAACAACATAAAATTGAGCACGATAGGCAATTTAGAAAAAATGCCTCAATCCGCTCAAAAGGAACTTCTTGATGTGATTGAAAAAACCAAAAACAATACCCAAATGACTTTAACATTGGCATTGAGTTATGGTTCGAGAGAAGAAATCATAAATGCCGTAAAAAACATCAGCGATAAAGTTAAAAATAATATAATTTCAATAGACTCTATTGACGATTCAATTATAAATGAGCATCTTTACACGCAAAATTTACCGGATGTAGATTTATTAATAAGAACAAGTGGAGAACATAGGATAAGTAATTTTCTGTTGTGGCAAATAGCCTATGCAGAATTGTATTTTACTGATGTATTGTGGCCTGACTTTAAAGAACAGAATTTATATGAGGCTATTATTAGTTATCAAAAAAGAGAACGTAGATTTGGAAAAACAAGTGAACAAATTAAATAATTTTTTAGTGTTGAATAAAAGTATAAAAGCAGTCCTTACCCTTCTAATTTTGGGAAGTTTTTCACAAATTAAAGCTCAAGACAGAGTTCCTTTTGATCAAGGTAAAAAATACATACTAGCCGACGTTGTCCTAACCAACAAGATCAGTTTCAATGACCAAACCGTTGTCACATTTGCCGGGCTCGAAAAAGGGCAAGAAATCACGGTCCCTGGAGAACAAATTAGCAATGCTATAAAAAAACTGGGAAAACTGGGTCTTTTTGACGAAATCGCATTTTATGTCAACCGAATCCAAAACGACAGTATCTATCTTGATCTGGAGATCAAAGAATTGCCAAAGTTAAATGAGGTTAAATTTGTTGGAATTAAGAAAAACAAAACCGAAGCTCTAATCAAAGACAATGGCTTAACAAAAAGCAAAGTAGTCAATGAGAATCTGATTACGACTACAAAAAACTACATAGAAAACAAATATAAAAAAGACGGTTATTACAACACAAAAGTAAACATAAACGTTATTAAGGACACCTCCGCAGTAAACCAGGTCAATATGGTTATCAATGTAGACAAAGGAGAAAAGATAAAAATTGACGAGATTGATTTTATCGGTAATGAAAAACTGTCTGACAACACCTTGCGCAAGGCCATGAAAGACACCAAGGAAAAAAGTCTGTTTCGCGTATTGAAGGCTTCGAAATTCATAAAAGCAAAATACAAAACAGATTTAGAAAAAGTTATTGCGGCCTATAAAGAAAAAGGATATAGGGACGCAAGAATCCTATCCGATTCCGTAACCTATAATAAGGACAAAAACGCACTAGCAATAAAGATAAATGTTGAGGAAGGAAACAAATATTATTTTGGCGATGTTAAATTTTTAGGGAATACAGTTTATTCGGATCAGTATCTAGGAAGAATATTGGGTGTCAAAAAAGGAGAAACCTATAATGGGGTACTTCTTGAAAAAAGAATCGCAGACAAATCAAAACCTGACGGGGAGGATATCACGAATTTATATCAAAATAACGGCTATTTATTCTCTACCATCAATGCTGTAGAAGTAAAAACTGTAAATGATACGATTGATTTCGAGATAAGAGTTACTGAAGGTCCATTGGCATACTTCAATAAAATTACGGTTGTTGGAAACGACAAAACGAACGACCGCGTTATTTATAGAGAATTAAGAACGAAACCGGGAGAAAAATACAATAAAGAATTATTGATAAGAACAATTCGCGAAATTGGACAATTGGGATTTTTTGATCCTGAGGCCATAAACCCAGACTTTAAACATGTTGATGCAGCCGCAGGTACGGTGGATATTGAATACCAACTTGTAGAAAAAGGTTCCAGCCAGATAGAACTTCAAGGAGGTTACGGCGGAGGCGGTTTCATTGGTACATTAGGTTTGTCGTTTAATAACTTCTCGGCCAGAAATATGCTTAACAAAGATGCTTACAAACCGTTACCAATGGGTGACGGACAAAAGGTGTCGCTTAGATTACAAGGAAGCACCTATTTCCAGACGTACAGCGTATCGTTTTCTGAGCCTTGGTTCGGACAAAAGAAACCTGTGCAGTTTAGTTCCTCTATATCGTACAGCAAACAATTTTTGAACAATTACATCACTCAAAGAGTAGACAAAGACAAAAGTTTTAACATCTTAACCTTATCGGTAGGATTAGCCAAAAGATTAACCGTACCGGACGACTTTTTTGTATTGTCACAATCGGTAAGTTATCAACATTATGACTTGCATAATTACAACACGGGGCTGTTTACATTTGGTAATGGAGCTTCGAGAAACCTAGCGTACACCGTTGGATTATCAAGAAGCAATAAGGGAGTCAATCCAATTTTCCCGATGTATGGTTCCGAGTTCAGCATTACGGCAAAATTAACCCCACCCTATTCCCTAATGAATGGAGTTGATTACAAAACCTTAGGGGATCAAGAAGAATACAAATTAAAAAATACCGTTGACCGGTCAAATCAGGTTGACGCAAACGGGAACACAGTTAACATCGGTGATTACATAGATGCTGCGGGAAACAAGGTATTCACCTACCAAGAAGCCGCCCCAGATCCTGCAAAAGTGGATCAAAAGAAATTTAATTGGTTAGAATATTATAAAATAAAATTCAAAGCGGACTGGTATACAAAAGTTTATGGTAAATTAGTACTGCGAACGCTAACGGAATTCGGTTTCTTAGGCGCTTATAATCAAGACAGAGGTGTCGTTCCTTTTGAAAGGTTCTATGTAGGGGGAGATGGATTAGCCAATTATTCAATGGATGGGAGAGAAACCATACAGTTGCGAGGGTATCCAAACAACTCCTTAACGCCAATAAATAGCGTCGGAGAACAAATTGGTGCAACCGTGTACAATAAGTTTTCATTAGAACTGCGTTATCCGATAACATTAAAAGCATCGGCATCTATATATGCATTGGCATTTTTGGAAGCAGGTTCATCATATGAGAATTTTAAAAGTTATAACCCTTTCGCATTAAGCCGATCCGCAGGAGTTGGATTGCGTGTATTTATGCCAGCATTTGGATTACTAGGTATCGATTTCGCAAATGGTTTTGACGCATTGCCAGGGCAATCAAAACCTAATGGATGGGAAACCCATTTCATTATTGGACAGCAATTTTAATAGTAAGAGAATGCATTAAGATTTTCTAATACCAAAAGCTATGAGAAAACATTTTTTAATTTCGATTCTAGCGTTGATTGTGGTAAACAATATCCAATCACAAACAAGAGGCACCAAAATAGGCTACATTGACATGGAGTACATTTTACAAAATGTACCCAACTATGCTGAAGCCAATGTCCAATTAGAGCAAAAGGCACAAAAGTGGAAACAAGAAATTGAAGCCAAGAAAATCGAAATTGACAAAATAAAAGAGGCTCTTAAAGCCGAAAAGGCCTTGCTGACAAAAGGGCTTATCGAGGAAAGAGAGATGGAAATTAAGTTCCTTGAAAATGAAATGTTGGATTTTCAGCAAAAAAGATTTGGAGCAAATGGGGATTTGATGATACAAAAGTCCCTATTGGTGAAGCCCATCCAAGATCAAGTGTTTACTGCCGTGCAAGATATTGCCGAAGCAAAAAAATATGATTTTATATTCGACAAATCTTCAGATTTAACTATGCTTTTTTCAGCAAAAAGATTTGATGTTAGTGATCAGGTTTTGCGCGTTTTGAATAGGGCGGAAAAAAGGGAGCAGCTAACGAAAAAG
>Ga0209109_10000124_pt1 | contig 33746 bp, 20 predicted proteins | sample Rifsed10ft2_FD_184004 | JGI IMG/M metagenome (GOLD analysis project Ga0209109, IMG submission 184004) | Soil microbial communities from Rifle, Colorado, USA - sediment 10ft 2 (version 2) | ecosystem: Environmental > Terrestrial > Deep subsurface > Rock core/Sediment | place: Rifle, Colorado... | reverse complement strand
CGCCATCGCTGCATACAGTCCGGCCACGAGCAGCGCGTAAACCACGCCCAGGGCAATCGCTACTTTCAGCAGTTTGCGCATGTGGTTCCCAGTGCGGGCGGAACGTGAACCCGGTCCACGCCCAAACGCGCCATGCTACAACATCTCCCTCCCGCGCCCAAACCGAAATCCATTTACAATGAGCCGCCCCTGTGTGAAACTGCCGGACCACGCGGAATGCGGAGCGGGGTCTTTCCAGCAATGAACAGGGCGCGCACCTTCCTCCTTCTCTTGCTGCTTTTTTCGGGAGGCATTCTCTACGCCTTTCCCGCGGCCACGATCAGCTATGGCGTCATCGTTCTCCTGCACGTCGCCTTCGGCGTCCTGCTTTCCGTCTTCCTGATTCCCGCACTCGTGCGTTTGTTTCGCGGCGAAGCGACGCCAGCGCGTCTCGGCTGGCTCCTCATCGCTGCCGGTGCGGCCATTGGCATAGCGCTGACCTACACCGGAACTCCGCAGCCGTTGCGTCCCTGGCTCTACGCCCACATCTTACTCAGCTTCGCCGGCGCGGCGATTCTCGCCGCAAACGGGCTGGCATCTCGCGGGTGGCTGCGCTCCACCGCGATGCGCCATGCCGCGGTACTTCTCGCATTTGTCCTCGTGGGTGCCGGAGCTTGGTGGAACCGCGAGGTGGGCTGGCAAGCCGCGAACCGGATTGATAATCCGCTGATGCCTCCCAACTCGATGGATGGCGAAGGCGATGGCCCGAAGGGGCCCTTTTTCCCCAGTTCCGCGCAAACGCGCCATGGCGGACTGATTCCCGCGAAGTTCTTCATGCAGTCCGACGCTTGCCAGCGCTGCCACTCCGATATCTACCAACAGTGGTCGAGCTCCGCCCATCGCTTTTCTTCCTTCAACAACCAGTGGTACCGCAAGAGCGTCGAGTATATGCAGGAGGTCGCCGGAGTGCAGTCGTCGAAGTGGTGCGCCGGCTGCCACGATCCGGCGCTGCTCTTCAGCGGGATGTTTGACACGCCCATCAAAGAGCAGATCGACCGGCCGGAGGCGCACGCCGGCCTGGGCTGCGTGATGTGCCACTCGATTGTGGAGGTGAAAAGCTCGATGGGGCAGGGCGACTTCGTGATCGATTATCCGACGCTGCACGAGTTGGCGGCCACGGAGAATCGGGTCGTCCGCACGCTGCACGACTTCCTTGTGCGTGTCAACCCCGAGCCGCACCGGCGGACATTCCTGAAGCCGTTCATGCGGCAGCAGACCGCGGAGTTCTGCTCCACCTGCCACAAAGTCCACCTCGACGCGCCCGTGAACAGCTACCGCTGGGTGCGCGGCTTCAACGAATACGACAACTGGCAGGCCAGCGGGGTCTCCGGTCAGGGCGCGCGCTCGTTCTACTATCCCGAGAAGCCGCAGAAGTGCGCCGACTGCCACATGCCGCTCGAGCCGTCCAGCGACGCCGGCAACATCAACGGCTTCGTCCATTCCCATCGTTTCCCGGCGGCGAACACAGCTTTGCCGGTGGCCAACCAGGACTTGAAGCAGTTTGAGATCACCGAGAAGTTCCTCAAAGACAGCATCGTCAGCGTGGACATCTTCGCGCTCTCCCCCGCGCGACCGGTGGATTCACACGATGCGCCGCGGTACGAAATGTCCACTGCATTCGCGGTGGGTGAAGAGGCCGAACCCGCTGCGTCACGCGGTGTCGTGCAGGAAGCCGCGCCGGTCACCGCCCCGCTCGACCGCGTCAACGCCGTGGTGCGTCGCGGCGAGGAAGTACGGGTCGAGGTCGTCGTCCGCACCAAGAAAGTCGGCCATTTTTTTCCCGGTGGCACCGTGGATGCCTTCGACACCTGGGTCGAGCTGCAGGCCGCCGACGACCGGGGCCAAATCTTTTTCTGGAGCGGCATGGTCGAAGATGGCGGCAGGGGACCAGTGGAGAAGGGCGCACACTTCTACCGCTCGTTGATGATTGATGCGCACGGCAACGTCATCAACAAGCGCAACGCCTGGGCCACCCGCGCCGTGGTGTATGTTCGCCTGGTTCCGCCCGGAGCCGCCGATGCGATTCACTACCGCCTGCGCGTTCCGGGAAACGCCGGCCAGGAAATCACTCTGAAGGCACGGCTGCACTACCGCAAATTTATGTGGTGGAACACGCAGTTTGCCTTTGCTGGCCAGCGCGATCCGAGTCAATCCAATCCCGCCGTGACTGCCCACTATGACGACGGCCGGTGGGTCTTCACCGCCGATACCGCGCGCGTGTCCGGCAAGATCAAGACCATTCCCGACCTGCCCAGCGTTACCATCGCCTCAGACGAAGTGAAGCTTCGCGTGGCCCCGCGGTCAGCGCCGGCCTCCGAGCCACGCGTGATCCTCCAGGCCGAAGACTGGCAGCGCTGGAACGACTACGGGATCGGTCTCCTCTTGCAGGGCGACCTGAAAGCCGCCGAAGCCGCTTTCCAGAAGGTCACCGAGATTGCGCCGCAGAATCCCGACGGCTGGGTAAATATCGGCCGCGCCCGGGTGCAAGAAGGCAATGTCGAAGGCGCCCGCGAAGTGCTCGAGCGCGCGCTCGCCCTGCGTCCCGAGCTGGCCCGCGCCAACTTCTTCTTCGCCCGCGTGCTCAAAGCCGAAGGCCGTTACGACGACGCCATTCGGCATCTCCAGACCGTGCTGGCCCAATACCCGCGCGACCGCGTGGCGCGCAACGAGCTCGGTCGCATCCTTTTCCTCCAGAAGCGCTACGCCGAGGCGATCGCCGAGTTCGAGAAGGTCCTGGTCATTGACCCTGAAGACCTCCAGGCCCACTACAACCTGATGCTTTCCTACAACGGCCTCGGTCAGACCCGGCGCGCCGAGCAGCACAAAGCCCGCTATCTGCGTTTTAAGGCCGATGAATCGGCTCAGGCCACGACGGGGCCGTACCGGCGGCTGCATCCCGAAGACAACAACGAGCGTCAGTCCATCCACGAGCACGTCTCTGTACCGCCTGACAGAATCCGCCGCAACCTGGCCGCGGCACGCGCCGCCGGCGTGGCGGAGAATTAGAGCCTTCACGGAGAACCTGGCGATGACTTGGATCAAGACCGTGCGTCTCGATGAGGCCAGCGAGCAGCTCCGGCGCGCCACGGAAGAGCAGAAGAAGCTCTATCCCATCGAGTACGCTACGCCCGTTTTTCCCACCGATGATGGGACCGCGGCCATCGTCGCTTCGCACAGCCTGATCCCCGAGGCGCTCTACCACGCTTTCTCCACGTTCGGCGCCTTGATGTCGCCCGACCTGCCGCTCACCCGCAGGCAGCACGAGATGATCACCACCGTCGTTTCGGTGACCAACCGATGCTTCTATTGAATCGAAGCCCACGCAGAGTTTCTGCGTCGCGTGACATTGGACGAATCGCTGCGCGAGGCCCTGAGGAAAGACTACCGCTCCGCTTCGATCACGGAGCCGGAACGCGTGATGCTCGATTATGTGGTGAAGCTAACTCGAGACGCCACTCAGATCCAACGGACCGACCACGGCCGGCTCCGCGCCGCTGGCTTCGACGACCAGGCCATCCTGCAAATTACTCTCATCGCCTCCTGGTTCAACTACATCAACCGCGTCGCCGACGCCCTCGGTGTGGGCCGCACATGACCACTGATTGCTTCGGGAAGGGTGCCCGCAGTTTCCCCGACTTCAAAATGCTGTCTTGCCTGACTCCGTTGCTGGCTCTGCTTTTTGTGTTAGCGCCAGCGCAACAGCCGCCAGCAATCACCTTCCGCGACGTCACGAAACCGTCCGGCATTCAGTTCGTCCATAACACCGGCGCGTTCGGTAAGAAATACCTGCCGGAGACGATGGCCGCCGGTGTGGCCTTCCTTGATCTCGACGGCGACGGCTGGCAGGACCTCTTTTTCGCCAACGGCACCGATTGGCCCGGGCACCGCCGCCGCACCTCCACGCCGAAGCTATACCGTAACAACCGCAACGGCACTTTCACGGATGTCACCCGCCGGGCCGGCCTGGCCGTCGAGCTCTACGGCCTGGGAGCGGCCATCGGTGACTACGACAACGATGGGCGCGATGATCTCTTCGTTACTGCCCTCGGCCAAAGCCGCCTGTTCCGCAACAGTGGCAACGGCACCTTCACCGACGTGACCCGCGCGGCTGGCCTGTGGGGTCCAAACGAATTCAGCACCAGCGCCGCCTGGGTGGATTCCGACCGTGACGGTCGCCTCGACCTCTTCGTCGCCAACTACGTCCAGTGGTCTCCTCAGACGGACATCTTTTGCACCCTCAACGGCACCAACAAGTCATACTGCACGCCGGAATCGTACAAAGGCGCTTCGGCCCGGTTGTGGCGCAATCGCGGCAACGGCACGTTCGAGGACGTCACATCGAAAGCCGGCCTCTACGACCCCAAGTCCAAGAGCCTCGGCGTAGCCGTTCTCGACTTCAACGGCGACATCTGGCCCGACCTGCTACTGGCCAACGACACCGAGCCCAACAAGCTCTACCAGAACAACGGTAATGGCACCTTCACCGAAAAAGGCGTGATCGCCGGCGTGGCCTTCAGCGAAGACGGAGTGGCCCGTGCGGGGATGGGCGTGGACGCAGCCGATTACGACCGCTCCGGCTATCCGAGCATTGTCATCGCCAACTTCTCGAACCAGATGCTGGCCCTCTATCACAACGAACGCAATGGCCTCTTTGTGGACGAAGCCCCGCGCTCAGAGGTGGGTCGCGCCAGCCTGCTGACGCTCGGCTTCGCCTGTTTTTTCCTCGATTACGACCTCGACGGCTGGCTCGATATCTACGTGGCCAACGGCCACATCGAAGACGAAATCGAACGCATTCAGAAGCGCGTCACCTATGCCCAGCCCCCGCACATGTTCCGAAACCTCGGCGGCGGGAAGTTCCGGGACATGGTAGCGCAACTTGGCCGTGACTTCGCCGCCTCGCGCGTGGCTCGGGGCGCCGCCTATGCGGACATTGACAATGACGGCGACCTCGACTTGGCTGTCACTACAAATGGCGGGCCTGCCGTGCTCTTCCGCAACGAACGGGGCAACCGCAACCGGAGCCTTCGCGTGCGACTGGTCGGAACCAAATCGAATCGCAACGGCATCGGCACCGTCGTGAAAGTGACTTCCGGCAGCGAAACGCAATGGCAAATGCTGCGCAGCGGCTCGAGCTATCTCTCTCAGAGCGAGCTGGTTCTAACCTTTGGCCTCGGACAAAATGCAAAGGTCGACCTCATTGAGATTCAGTGGCCGAGCGGGCAAACCGATCGCTTGACCGCCGTCGCGGCCGGCCAGACCATTACCGTGCAGGAAGGTAACGGCCAGATTTCGGCTCGCACGTTCGAGCGCAAGTAGAGCAGTCTGGGGAATCTCCACTACTTCGATGGGATTTTCGCGGCGAAATGCTCCACGAGCCGTTCTCACGGCTGCCGGAATTGTGGCCGTGGCCCTGGTCATTCAGTCGGGGACAAAACCTTCCACTCCAGCCAAGCCCAGGACGCAGACTCAGTCTATATCTTCGCCGCAGATCGTGGGTGCCAAGAAGGCTGCCGCCCAAGCGATTCGCCGGAACAATCTAGGTGTCGCCTATATGAACCAGCAGCGCTTCGCGCAGGCCCGCGAGATGTTTGAGAAAGCCTCTGCGCTCGATCCCAGCCTTTTTGTGGCGCGGCTTAACTTGGGGATCGCCCTGCTCAACGACCAGCAATTCGATGCCGCGCGTCCCGTCCTCGAGGAGATCGTCGAAAAGCTCCCCACCAATCCGCGCAGTTGGTACAACCTCGGCCTGCTCTACAAAAGCTTGGGCGATGCAGCCCACGCCCTTCCCGCGTTTCAGAAAGCCGCCCAACTCAATACACAGGATGCTGATACGCAGTATTTCCTCGGCGTGCTCCACGCCGAGCTCAAGCAGCTGGACCAAGCCATCGCGGCCTTCGAGCGCGCCATGGCCCTCAACCCGTTTCACGTCTCCGCCGAATTCGGACTGGCGCGGGCGTATCAGCGCGCGAACGATATGAACAAGGCCCGCACGCACCTCGCGCGCTTCCAGCACCTGACGCAGGAAAGACTCGGCGCCCCGATCAGCCTCGCCTACGGCGACCAAGGCCGCTACTCCCTCGCCGAACAAGTCGCGCCCCTCGCGCCCGGCGTCGGGCCGCCCATCCCCGTCAAGTTCACGCGCGTTCCTGCATCCGAATCGGGACTGCCCGCCGCGGCCGAGGGCGAAGCAGGTTCCGTTTCCGGTGCTTGTTTCTTCGACCACGACAACGACGGCCGCCTCGACCTTCTCCTGCTGAGCGGGGTTCGTGATGGCGCCGGTCGCCTCTACCGGAATGTCCGCGCCGGGCGCTTTGTGGACGTGACCCGTGAAACCAAACTCGCTACGACCGGACTTGCGACCGCCTGTGCAGCCGGTGACTTCGACAACGACGGCCGAACCGACCTCGCGCTCAGCCTCCTCGGCGGTGGCGTGCGCTTGTTTCGCAATCAGGCCGACGGTACATTCGCCGATGTCACTCGCCAGGCGGGCATTGAAACGGACGCAGATCATCAGTCCGGCCTGACCTCTGTGGATTACGATCACGACGGCGACGTCGATCTCTACGTCACCCGGCCTTCGCGCCTCTGGCGGAACAACGGCAACGGCACGTTCACCGACGTCACCACCGCCACCGGGTTCGATGATTTCGCGGCCTGGTCCGCCGTGGCCACTGACTTCAACAACGACCGCGCCATCGATCTTGTGCTCTCCGGCGGAGACCAACCGCCTGCCATCCTTCTGAACCCGCGCGAAGGAAAGTTCCAGACACTCCGCGCGTGGGAGAGAGCACCTTCCCCGGAGATTGTCGGAGCAATTGTCGCGGACATGGACAATGACGGGTTGATGGATTTGGCCTTCCAGGTGTTCAGCCCCGCCGGTTTGTCGGTCTGGCGAAATGTGGGAGGAAAACGCCTCGTGAATGTCTCGTTGCCGGATCTCCATTCGGCGAGAGTTTGGAGTGCAGTCCCGTTGGACTACGACAACGACGGATGGGTAGATATTGGGTTCCTCAGTGAGGGCTCTGAGGGACGAATAGAGACACGCCTCCTCCGCAATCGGGGGGCGGCGGGTTTTGAAGATATCAGCGACGCTGTTGGGATCTCCAATGTCGTTCTCGCGGAGGCGCGGGGGATCCAGGCATTCGACTGCGATGGCGATGGCGACACCGATCTTCTCGTCACCCAGGCCGGCGCACCCCCGGCCCTGCTGCGCAACGACGGCGGAAACCGAAACAGCTGGATCAAGCTCTCCCTGAAAGGCCTGGCTGACAACAAGAGCGCTATCGGCACAAAAGTGGAAGTCTTCGCCGGTTCGCTCTACCAGAAGTTCGAGGTCCGGTCCCCGAACGACCTGCTCATCGGCTTGGGGCCCGAATTGCGAGTGGACATTGTGCGTCTGCTCTGGCCCACCGGAGTCTTGCAGGACGAAATCGAGCTTCTTGCCAACCGCAAGCACTGGGTCACGGAGATCGATCGCCGTGGCAGCTCCTGCCCCATCCTGTTCGCGTGGAACGGCACGCAGTACGAGTTCATTGCGGACATGATAGGCCCGGGCATCGTCGGACACTGGGTCGGCCCCGGCCAGCGCAACGTTTCCGATCCCGACGAATATCTCAAAGTGGATGGAGGCAACGTCCGTCCGCGCCGCGGTCTGCTGAGTTTTTGGTTCATCGAGCCGATGGAAGAAGTCGTCTATCTCGACCGTGCCCGGCTCCTTGCCGTGGATCATCCCGCCCAGATCGCCGTCTACCCCAATGAACGTTTCGCCAGCGCGCCGCCGTTCCCCGAGTTTCGTGTCATCCCCAGTAGCGATGCACGCCTGCCTGTGGGTGCCTGGGACGATCGCGGGCGCGACGAACTGCCGCGGATTACTCAGCGCGACCGCCGCTATGTGGATGGTTTCGCCAGCCTCCCTTTCCAGGGCTATGCCGAGTTTCACTGGCTCGAGCTGGAGTTGGGCGAATCGAACCCTCACCGACCTCTGCGCCTGCTGCTTCATGGCTTTACGGACTATTTCACGGCAACGTCCATGTACGCCGCGCACCAGGCTGGTGTTGACGTGATCGTACCGTACGTCGAAGCCCTAGACGCCCAGGGCCGCTGGGTGCGCGTGGTGGACGACATGGGTTTTCCTGCGGGACTTGCGCGCACGATGGTCGCCGACCTCACCGGAAAGCTGCCGCCCGGGGCCCACCGGATTCGCATCGTGACGAACTTGAAGATCTATTGGGACGAAGTGCTGATTGATTCGACGCCGGAGCCCCAGGCCTTTCGCGTCTCGGAAGTTCCCCTCGCCCGCGCTGCGCTTCATTTTATCGGCTATCCCCACGAGTTGCGTGGTAATCCGGCGGGCGACGTCTCTTATTCTTTCCATAAACTGAGTGCGACTGGCCCTTACGCGCGCGCGGCGGGAAACTACACCCGCCAAGGCGATGTGAAAGATCTACTGGGCGCTTCTGACGACCAGTTCGCCATCTTTGGCTCGGGCGAGGGGATTCACCTCGACTTCGATCCCCGGGGACTTCCGCCGTTGCCCCCCGGCTGGGTGCGTGATTATTTCTTCCATGCTGACGGATTTGCGAAAGACATGGACTTCTACGCTGCTCACCCCTTCACAGTCGAGCCGCTCCCGTACCACACGCGCCTCCCATATCCCTATCCCGATGACGCGGCCTATCCGAGCGACGAACCTTATGTCCGCTACCAGCTCGACTACAACACGCGCCAGCTTTCCGGCCGTATGCCGCCTAGCCTCCGCTTCGCTTTCTCCCCGCGCCGGTGACAATGCTGGTTTGCTGGGCAAACCCGCCACACCTTGCGACACGATGCGGGGCGTGAGGACTTCCAGAACGCCAGTATTGTGGGGCTCGGCCATGGCGGCTTATACTTGCGAGCAACCATGAGGAGCAAGACTGTCTGGAACCGTGGCCGGGTCCTTATTGCAATCTGGTTTCTTTTCTTTGGCTCTGCATTGCCGCTTGCGCCAGGTGATGCAATGGAAGGAAGAAATCACCTCGCCGAAATCCTGCACTACATCTCCTCAGGTTGGGATTCGCTTACGCGTTCGATGACGCGATGCGATTCCGTTGCCGACACCAAAAGCGCCCAGAAGGCTGTCTTGTATCTCCCTGCACAAATGCGGATTCCTCAGGCTTTGGAGGAACTACAGAGAAATTGCCCGGTACGGATCGAGCGCCTGCCCTCCGTCATTGTGAGGGCCGGGCAGCTCGATATGAGCCAGATCCAGCAGCACGGCTTACTTTACCTCGAACACCCGTATGTGGTACCCGGTGGTTTCTTCAACGAGATGTACGGCTGGGATAGCTACTTCATTCTCAGGGGGCTGTTGCGCGATGGGCGGGTCGGACTGGCCCAGGGCATCGCTCGCGTTCCGTGGCTATCCACGGGAAGTGCGTGGAGATCCGCCGGGCGATATCGCGTACGTTTATGAGTAGGTGAGCCGCAGCGGCCCGTACGCACGGCCCCCGGGCAATTACACCGGCTATGGCGATGTGCGCGCGCTGGTGGCGCATGCCGACGACCGCTTCGTCATCTTCGGCACGGGCGAAGAAGTGGCGCTGTAATTCGACGCGGCAGGCCTGCCGCCACTCCCCGTTGGGTAGGCGCGCGACTACTTCTTCTACGCCGATGGATTCGCCAAAGACATGGACTTCTACGCGGCGCACGGCAATACGGTCGAGCCCCTGCCGTATCACCGGATGCCCGGTTATCCCTACCCGGCGGACCGGCCTTACCCGCAGGATGACGCGCACCACAACTACCGCCTGGACCACAATACGCGGTCCGTTTCTGGCAAGACGCACCCCGCCTACCGCTTTGTTTTTCCACGCAGGCGATAACTCGCCGCTTCAGAGGGTCTATGATCGGCCCGCACCTAAACTGGGTGGAAAAATCCAAGGAATCGGCGGTGCGGGCACGGGGCTACGGCTCCGGTTGGACATCCTCTTTAGCCCGCTGGGCAAAAACCTCTCGTGCTTGGCGGAATTGACTCAGGACGTGTTGCTTTTCTTTTTCCGAGCGCCATCCCGGGTGTTCCGCGACAAGTTTTGCCACGGCATCGACCCACCGGACGAAATACTCAGCGTCTTCACGGGAGCGTATCGGCCGCTTACCCACAAGTACGTAGATCGGGTTGGTTTCCGCGAAGGGATAGGGGTCGTCAACCGGATGCACGGGCTGCTTTCCGTAGGCCCGCAGGGTTAACCAGGCGCTCCTTGCGACGTGGTGGGTGAGCACAAAGTCGGCACGCCTGCCGCCGTCGGCAAACGGAACGCTCGCCACTACCTTGCCGTTCTGAATGATTTCGAGCTTCTCGACAGGCACGATGCTCCACATGCGAACTCGAAGCACAACCCGCCCGCCGGAAAGCGGAAGCGGAACCTCGTCTCCCACGACTGCATCGTTCGCACTGAACTGCAGCAGCGGGCCGTTCGTCACAAAGGTCCTGCCATTGCGGATGGCCTCCACCCAGAGGTCGTACTTCAGTCGCGGACCGACTAAGGCATAGGTGCGGTTGGCGCCGATCAGAGCCGTGCGGTGTAAATTGCTGATGGAATCTTCCCCAGCAGTGGCAGAGATTTTGAAGCCGCAATTCAGGATGCGGTGCCAGACGCGCGTCGTGGCCATGTGGTCTGAACCGGACATCAGCTCGAGGTAGTCCACCACGCCCAGCGCAACATCACTGGGAAAGCCGCGCGCACGGCCGTAGCCGGCCGTTTCCGGATCCTCGCGATCGAACGGATGCACATAGCCGCCGATGGCTCCCTGCCGACGCGCCACGCGGAAAATATCGGTGTTGCTCGGGTAGAGACTCTCGATGGCTGTGCCTTCATATCCAGTGGTGAAGGGCGAAATCAGGTGCTCCTTCATGTTGATGAAGGAGATGTGCCCGTAGAACGGTGGCCGGTACTCTTCGTTGAAGGAGAGCAGGCGGCCGGGCGTGGAAGCCGGATCGAGCGCGCCGCGGAAGAAGGAAACGTCAAAGGTGCGGTTGTCCTTGTTGGCGATCAGCCCGCCGATCACTTGCGTATCTTCCGCCGCGGCCATGAACATCAGGTTCGCGGGAGTGTTCCGAAGGTTGCCGCCGTAGTTCATGTGCACGTGGTTGCTGCCGTTGTACCAGCCTTTCACGGCGAGATTCGTCATGCGCTTCAACGTCAGTGTGACCGAAGTTGTCTTCCCCGCCTCGATGGTCGCCTCCCGGGAAGCTGGGTGGTACTCGAATCCCTTCGTGGCTTCGATCTGCATTTTGCCGGGCGGCACGCGCACTGAGAAAGCGCCGGCGGTATGGAACACGTGCTCGCGCAAGCGCCCGATGCGGTGGAAAGCGCCGTCGGGGACGTAGGTTTTGCCGTCGCTGGCCTGCGCGTAGATGCGCGCCGCGCTGGGTTCGCCGGTTTCCGCATCCACCACGCGCAACTGCAACCATCCCATGGGCCGTTTGTAACGCCGGTCGCGGATCACGATCTTCTGCTCGCGCCCGCCGATGATTTCCAGGATGCGCAGGTCGGTCAACCCATGCTCGTTCGAAACGTAGACGATACGGCTGCCGTCAGGCGACCACCGCGAGTGGATATGGTCCCAGTCGCCGAAGGTGAGTTTGTACGGCTCGCCGCCGCCTGCGGGGAGCAGGAACAAATTGTTGAATTCGCCGCCGAGGTGCGAGCTGTATAGGATGCGCGCGCCGTCCGGCGACCAGTCGGGCCGCGTGCGGTAGAGCGTCTCCTCGCGGTGGATCAGTTCCCGTTTCGCGAAGCCGTTGGCCTCCGCTGGAAACCGCCAGATCGCGCCCGAGCCGAGGGGAATTCCGCGGTTCGACATAGCAATCAGCTCGCGCCCATCGGGCGACCAGGTAGGCTCGATGTGCAGGTCGTACTCGCCGAAGTAGAGCCGGCTGTTCGCATACGCATTGTCCTGCGTCACCTGAATTGGCTCGCCGGGCCTGCCGTTTTCGATCGGCAGGAGGAAAATGTTGAAGTAACCGTTCGGCTTTGTCGAAACGTAAGCGATACGGCTCCCGTCGGGTGACCAGCGCGGATCGAGGTTCAGGTCGCTGCCTGTTGTGAGCTCGCGTGACTCAGCGGTTGCGACGTCGAGGAGCATCAGGTTGATGCTCGCGGTGTCCGCTTCGGCGGTATAGACAATCCAGCGCCCGTCGGGCGACCAATCGGGCGAAGAGTCGTAGGTTGCACCGGCGGTCAACTCGGACGCCACGTCTTGGCCAACGCGCATCTTCCACAACGAGCCCTGCATCGAGAAGGCGATCTCCTCGCCGCTTGGCGACCAGGCCGGCCAAAACGGCGTGCTCGATGGCGGTGGCAGGTAGTAGTTGTGCATGTAGTTCCCGCCGGTCTTCGCTGCGGGGAAAGCGCGGGGTTGTGCCCGTGTGGGCCCCGCGACACCCAGCGCAATCCAGGCCAGCGCAAACGCGCAGGCGAAGCGGACTTTCACTTGCAACAGCATGGATGGACCTCGTTGCTGGAATTTGTGCGCCAGACTACCACACCGGAACAAGCTTGTCAGGCGTCCAAGGTCTCTACGCTATTTTGTTGGCGGCTTTCGAACATTGAAAGGCTCCGTTGACATCTTCCGTTTAGCGCATTCCGGGCGCCCCTCGGAGTGCGGCGATTCTGCTGCCGCCTCCACCTCTGGCGGACGAGGCTCTGCCTCGCGTTCTCAATCCAACCAAAGCGTGAAACCATCAGCTTCTAGGGGAAAATCCATGGTTCCATCACGCGCAGCAGAGCTGCGCTACGAGGGGCGGCGGCAGAGCCGCCGCACGCCGACAGGTGATCCAATCGAAATTCTGAGGATGTCATCAGAGCCGATTTTAAAAGAAGAGTATGGCTTCGCGCGGCCAGAAGTGGTATGAATCGGGCAGGAGAAGTACCGTGCGGCTGAGGGTGACCAGGTTGGTTGGGACGGCGGCGGCTTCGATTCTGCTCGCCTCGGCCCCAGTCGCTCGGGCACAGCAGACTCCCCAGCCTCAGCAGCGAGCTCCCCGCGGACAACTCGTGAACATTGTCGGCCGGGTTGTGCTGGCCGTCGGAATGAAAGAGGTGTACGGCGTCGAGGTGCAGTTGCTACAGGGCCTGGGCATGCCGATGCAGAGGACCTACACCGATACCAACGGCGTCTTCGAATTTCGCAGCCTGCGCAAGGGAATGTACATCGTCGAGGCGCGGCTGGACAGGCACGAAGTCGCGCGCCAGTCGGTGGATCTCTCCCAAATGTGGGGTGCGGAAGTCCGCGTACGGTTCACACTCACACCTCTGGAGTCGGGCAAGGCGGCGGCACCGCGGCCCGAGGAGGCAACCGCATCCGTCCGCGAATTGAAGATACCGGCCAAGGCGCGCGAGGCATTTGCAAAAGGATTTCGCGAACTGAATGAAAAGAACCGGCCGGAGCGCAGCGTTGTTCACTTCCTGAACGCCATCGAGCTTTACCCGGACTACGACGAGGCCTACGTGCAGCTCAGCCTGGCTTACCTCGACAAGGGAAATCTTCCGGCGGCACAGAAAACTCTGGAGGACGCGCTCGCGGCTAACGGGGACAAGCCGCGTGCGCTCGTGTTCCTCGGTGTGGTTTACCGCCGGCAGGAGCAGCCGGAGAAAGCTGAGCAAGCTCTGCAGAAGGCTGTAAGGTTTTCCGCGGGGGACTGGTTTGTCCACACCGAGCTCGGCCAGTGCCTGCTCGGCCTGGGAAAGATTGAGGCCGCCTGGGAGCACGCCGAGCGCGCTCATCAGTTGAACGGGGATGCGCTGTCCGTGCACCTGCTGCTCTCCGGAATCGCGATTCGCCGTCACGACTTTCCCGGCGCGATTGCGCACCTCGACGAATACCTCCAGCACCCGTCGGCAAAGTCTTCCGCCGGCCATGTCAGGCAGCAAAAGGAGACTCTAGCGCCGCTGGCCAAGGCGGCACCGGACAGCCCGGACCTCTGGCAGAAAAGCATGGATGCTGCCCGCCGCGCTTACGACAACCGGGATTACGAGCAGGCAGAGAACCTACTCGGGGTCGCGGCGGATTTGATGCGCGCGTTTGACGCGAACGACCCGCGCCGGGTCGCAACACAGGGAATGTTCGGCAGCGTTTACCTGGCGCAGAAACGGTACCTCCTCGCTGAGGAATCCTACAAAAAGTCGCTGGCCATCCTGCAGAAAACCGTGGAGCCGGACCACCCGTTTGTAGCCGTCACGCTGAACAATCTGGCCGAATCATACTACCTGCAAGGGCGCTACGATCAGGCGGAGCCGCTCTACCAGCGCTCGCTGGAGATGCTCGAGAAGACGCTCGGGAGCGACCATCCCCACCTAGCCACGGGCCTGGAGAACTATTCCGCCCTGCTTCGGGTGACCAGCCGGGCTTCCGAGGCGAAAAAGATGGAAGCCCTTGCCAAGGCGATCCGCGCCAAGCAAGCCCGGCTGGAAAACCCGCAATAGGAGAACGCCAAGTAGTAAAACGATGCAGGTCAGGGAAGTCGCGCCAGGGGAAGAGAGCGGGTCGCCTGCAGCCAGATAAGCGAATGCTCACACCGGGGCTGCAACCGGAGCGTAAGGGATGAGGAAGGGTTGGCTGTTTGGCGAGCTTCTGATCCTTGGCATCCTGGCCGCTCTCTTTCTCCGCAGTGAGAAACTTCCTCTGTCCGTGCCTTCACCCCTTGATTCGGTCGACCCGTTCATCGGGGTGGACGGGGGAGGCAACACGGTTCCGGGCGCCGGAGTTCCCTTCGGGTTTGTTCGGCTCAGTCCCGACACGGCGAACCACCCCACCTCGGGCTACAACTCGGCCGAGAAGATTCTCGGTTTCAGTCACACCCATGTCAGCGGGACTGGCGGAGCCAGCAAGTACGGCAACTTCCTGACCACACCGGAGGTGGGCGAGCTGTATATTCGGAATCGCGGCTCGGACAAGAAAGAGGAAACCGCGTCGCCCGGCTACTACAACGTACGGCTGACGCGGCACGGAATCCGGGTGGAACTGACGGCCACGCGGCTTGTTGGCATGCACCGCTACACCCTCCCGCGGGTCGAGCAAGCGAATTTACTGATTGATGTTGGCTCGGTGATTCGGCCGGGACCACGTGAACGTCCCTGGAGCCAGCGGCCACTCAACTGCACAGTGCGCATCATCGCTCCCAACCGCATCGAGGGCACCGGGCATTTCGCCGGCGGGTGGAATCCTGAACCCTACACGCTGCATTTCAGCGCCGAGTTTGACCGTCCGTTCGCTGCCACCGGAACTTGGGAAGGGGAGGAGATCGCGCACGGTTCGATGGCTGCGGAGGGGGAGCAGGTCGGCGCTTTTGTGACCTTCGATACCCGGGAGGAGCTACAGGTCCAACTCAAGCTCGGGGTTTCCTTTGTCAGCGTCGCAAGAGCCCGGGTCAATCTCGAACAGGAGATCCCCCACTGGGATTTCGAAGCGGTGCGGCGTGACGCGAGGCAAGCGTGGGAAAAGGCACTGGCCAAAATTCAGGTGGAGGGTGGAACGGAAGCTCAGCTCAAGATTTTCTATACGGCCCTTTATCACTCTCACTTCATGCCGCATGACCTCACGGGCGAAAATGTCTGGTGGGAATCGGGTGAGCCACATTATGAGGATTTCTACTGCATCTGGGACACCTTCCGTACCCTCCACCCGTTGCTGACCCTGATTCAACCTGAGCGCCAGCGCGATATGCTTCGTTCCCTGATCGACACCTACCGGCACACCGGTTGGATGCCGGACGCACGCATCGCCGGCGCCAATGGCATGACGCAGGGCGGTTCGAACGGCGATGTGCTGATTGCGGATGCGGTGGTAAAAGGCCTCCCGGGGATTGATTACGAAACAGCCTATCAGGCTGTGTTGAAGAATGCGGAGGTTGATTCTCCGCGTCCGTTGTACGAAGGCAGGGAGGTCGCGGAATACAAGAAGTTAGGATACCTGAGTCTGAAGCACAGCCGCTCCGCCTCGCGCACGATGGAGTACGCGTACAATGACTTTTGTCTCGCGCTGGTGGCCAAAGCGCTGGGCCGACAGCAGGAGTATCGCGAATACCTGGAACGATCCCGCAACTGGATGAATCTGTGGGACGCGACCGTGCGTTCCATCCGGCCCCGTTACGCGAACGGTCGCTGGCTCGAACCTTTTTCGGCCACCCACAACTATCCGGACGAGCCGTACAGCTTCTGGGAGGCGCCGTTCTACGAGGGGAATAGCTGGCAGTATTCCACGTATGTTCCGCATGACGTGCGCCAGTTGATCACGCTGGTGGGCGGCGAGCGGGCGTTTGTCGAGTGGCTCGACCAATTTTTCGACAAGGGGATCTACAACCACAACAACGAGCCGGATTTTCTTGCCGCGTATCTTTACATTCACGCGGGCCGCCCCGATCGGACGGCCGAGCGCGTTCGCCACATCCTTGCGACCGAGTACTCGGCGGATCGAAGTGGATTGCCCGGCAATGACGATGCCGGTGCGATGTCGTCGTGGTACGTGTGGGGAGCCATCGGCCTTTACCCGAACGCCGGCCAGCCCTTCTATTACATCGGGAGTCCGCTGTTCAGACGCATCACAATCGGCCTGGGGAACGGCAGAGCTTTTCTCATCGAAGCTTCCGAAACCTCCGAAACGAATCGCTATGTACAAAGTGCGACGCTGGATGGCGAACCGCTGCGCCGCGCCTGGCTGAGGCACGACGAGGTTGCGCGAGGTGGACGCTTGGTGTTGCAGATGGGCCCGCGGCCTTCGACGTGGGGGTACGACATGGCCCGCGATCATCTGCTCGGCCCCGAGGGGCTTCCCACCTGGCCCTAGCGAATCACTCCTACGAAAATAGGCTCCTACGGAACTCGCCGGTAGGGGCAGACCAAGGTGTCTGCTCAGTCGGGACCGAGCGGACACGTTTGTCCGGCTCTACATTCTCATTCTTCGTTGTGGCCCTAGAAGGGCCATGAGCTACTCGCATGTCAGAAAGGCGATCCAACATGAAACACGACAAGTGCAGTTTCTCGGAAATGAGGCGGAGGTTTCTTCGCCGCGCCGCGCTGGCTCCTTTTCTGCCGCTGGTGCAGGTACAGGCCGCGGGCCAGAAGGAGCAGGCGCCCGTGCGCTTTGAACGCGTGACCGGCCATCGTATCCAGGACGAAGTCAGGCGCGCGCCCTTGGCAATACTTCCCCTGGGAAGCATCGAGTATCACGGTCCGAGCGGCCCCGCGGGGACCGACAGCCTGATCGCTACGGGCCTGGCGGAACGTTTGGCGGCGCGGCTCGGAGCGAGCTTGTTCCCCACCATTCACTACACGCACTGCCCGGCGCACACGGCCGGTTTCACCGGGTCGGTTTCCATGCGACCGGAGACGGTGACCGCTTATTTTCTCGACGTGCTGTGCGGGCTGGTGGCCACCGGCTTCAATCGCATCTTCGTTCTGAACGGGCACGACGGAAACATCGGCCCAGCGCGGCTGGCGATCTCGCAGACTACGCACGACCATAACTCTGCCGCAATCCTGCTGGTCAGTTGGTGGGAAACACTGCCCGGTCCGCTGGTGGACAGCCTGCGCCTGTTTGACCAGCCGAACGGTGGCCACGGACACGGCGGGCCACTCGAGCTTTCCGTGGCGGCGGCGTTCGCTCCCGAATCCATCGAGCCCGGCAAAGGCCCTGATCTGCCCGCGCTCTCTGGCATCTCCGACGGCTTCCCTTACTACCTCGAAAAGAGCAAAGGGCGGAACTGGCCCGGTTACTCCGGCAAGCTGAGCGAGATCACCGCATCCAAGGGCGAGAAACTCGTCTCGATCGCGCTCGACAAACTCGCAACGCTGGTGCGCCGCTGGCTGGCCGACCCCGAGGCGCCAGGAAGCTGGTAAACACAGCCGTTCCCGCGTTCCGGCCTTGCCGCGTGCCGGAAATAGCATTACACTGTCTCCGATTCTAAGCGCATAGAACATGGGAATTGGAATTAGCGTCGCCTCCGCCCCCGTGAGCTGGGGCATTTTCGAAAACCAGGAGCCGCCGGCTGAATACCCCTATGGGCGCGTCATGGACGAAATCGCCGCCGCGGGATACGCCGGAACCGAGCTGGGACCCTTTGGCTACTATCCGGCCAGTCCGGCAAAGCTACGGAAGGAGCTTGACCGGCGCGGTTTGACGCTGTGCTCGGCGTTCGTCGCCATGCATTGGGGCGACCCGGCGCTGCACAAAAAAGGACTGGCGCACATCGAGCGCTCGGCAAGACTGGTCGGCGCGCTCGGGTGCAAGCTGCTGATTCTCTCTGACGAGATTTCGCCGGAGCGCTCGGCCGTTTCAGGCCGGGCGGCTTCCCATCCGACAAAGCACTGGACCGACGAGCAGTGGCGCGTTGCCGCGGAGGCTGTCGGTCAGGCGATGGAGGTCTGCCGGAAACAGGGTCTGCGCACCGCTTTCCACCCGCACGTAGGCACGCACGTGGAAACGCCGGAAGAAGTAGACCGCGCGATGCGCGAGTTTGGCGATGACCTTGGTTTGTGTCTCGATACCGGCCATTGCCTGTACGGCGGCGGCGACCCGGTTGAAACGCTGCAGCGCTACCGGTCGCGGATCTTGTGCATGCATTTGAAAGACATCAACCTGCTGCAGCTGGATCAGGCGCGCAGCAAGGGCTGGGACTTCTACGAATCTGTCCGGCAGGGTGTGTTCGCGCAACTCGGCAGGGGCGGCGTTGATTTTCATTCGGTCGTGCGCCTCCTGAAGGAAGACGGATTCGCCGGGTGGGTGGTGGTTGAACAGGACGTGCTCGAAGGCGGGAAGGGAGCAGATTCACCGTTCGCGAACGCCACTGCCGGATATGAGTACATCAAGAGCCTGGGGGTTAGCATGGCCACACCGACCGCAGCGCTGCAATCCCGTTTCGACGCGGAGAAGTGTCTTCCCGCGGCAACGTTTGAGCAGATCACCGAAGTGCGCATCCGCCACCCGGAATGGATCGAGGGCGAAGCCCGCGCGCGCAAGAAGCGCTCGCGGCTGACGCGCAACGGCCAGCTTGTGCTGGTGGCGCTCGATCATCCGGCGCGGGGAGTCACAGCGATCCGCGGCGACGCGCTGGCGATGGCCGACCGGTACCAGATCCTCAGCAGGGCGCGCCGCGTGCTCGACGACCCGCAACTGGACGGTGTAGTCGCCTGTGGCGACATTCTGGAAGAGCTGCTCATCCTGAGCGCGCTGGAGCGCAAGCAGAAGCACAAGAGCTTCCTCGACGGCCGCGTGCTGGTCGGCAGCATGAACCGCGGCGGGTTGGCAGGGGCGGCGTTCGAAATGGACGACACATTTACTTCAATCAACGCCGCGCGGCTGAAAAAGCTCCGCTGCGACGGCGGCAAGATGATGTACCGCCTCGAGCCGCAGGAAGCCGCTTCCGGCCGCACGATTCTCGCCTGTGCGAACGCGCTGAACGATTTGCGGCACCACGGGCTGGCAGCGTTTCTCGAACCGCTCGGTGTAAAAAAGACCGCGCACGGTTACGAAGCGGCGAAGGATGCGGCGACTCTGGCGCGGCAGTGCGGCATCGCCGCAGCCCTCGGAGAGTCCTCGGCGCACCTTTGGCTGAAACTTCCTTACTGTGAGGATTTCGCGACCGCTTGTCGCGCGACCACGCTGCCCATCCTCCTGCTCGGCGGGCCAGCCCGCGAAACTCCTGCGGAGACGCTGCGCGATTTTGCGGCAGGGCTGGACGCCAGCCCGCGCGTGCGAGGCGCCATCATTGGCCGTAACCTGCTGTTTCCCGGCGCCGGCGACCCGCTGCCGATGTGCCGCGCGCTGACGGCGCTGGTGCACAAGCGTTCGCCACTCGATGAAGCGCTGCGCGAAGTCGAAGCGTCCGCGTAGCCGCCGCGTCGGAAGATTCCGGAGGCGGAAGTGGACGTTTGCATCCTAGGACGCATCGGGTATGACCTTTTTGCCGTCGAACACGCCCGTCCGCTGGCGGAAGTGGCGCACTTTTCTCGGCACCTCGGCGGCTCCAGTGCGAACATCGCCGTGGGACTGGCGCGCCTCGGGCTGAAGGTCGGTCTCATCAGCGCAATCGGACAGGATGAACTCGCGCCCTACCTGATGGACTTTCTCACGAGCGAAGGCGTGGACACGCGCTTTGTTCGGCAAGTCCGCGGCTATCGCACTTCACTCTGTCTGACGGAGGTTTCTCCGCCGTCGAGTTTTTCGCAGGTGTTCTACCGCGCCAATCCAGCCGATTCGCAGGTGCGCGTCGGCGAAGAAGAGCTGAAAGCCGTGCGCGGAGCGCGCATGTTTGTCACCAACGGCACCAGCCTGGCAGCCGATCCTTCGCACCGGTCAACCCTGGCTGTGTTGGAGGCGGCGCGGAAAGCGGGCTGCCGCACCGTGTTCGACGTGGATTACCGCGGGAGTTCGTGGAAGAAGCCCGAAGACGCCGGGCAGGCCGCACACGCGGTGCTGCGGTGGGTGGATGTGCTGCTCGGCAACGAAGAAGAGCTGGTCGTGCTGACCGGAGGGCTTGCACCGGAGGAAGCCTTGGCCGCCATCCGCAAGGAAGGCGTTTCGCTGCAGGTGCACAAGCGGGGCGCAGAGGGCGCAAAGGCTTACGAAGGCGAGCAGTCCTGGACCTTGCCTCCGCTGCCCACCGCAGTGGTCTGCGCCATCGGCGCGGGCGATGCGTTTGCGTCCGGGTTGCTGTATGGTCTATGCCGTGGTTTGCCAGCCGGTGAATGCCTGCAATACGGCAACACCGCGGCATCTTTGGTGGTCGGGCGAGTGAGCTGTTCGGATTCGATGCCCTACCGCGAAGAGCTGGAAACGGCCGTTCAGAGCGCTTATTCCGGGCAAAGACGATGAAGAAGAACGCGAAGTCGAGCAAGAAGACGAAGTCGCGCATGCCGAACATCTACGATGTGGCACGCGCGGCCGGGGTTTCCGTTTTCACCGTTTCCGCGGCAGTGAACCGCACGGGCCAGGTCAGCGAAGCGTTGCGCCAGCGCGTGGACGCCGCCGTAACGAAGTTGAAGTACCGTCCCAACCTGCTGGCGCGCAGCTTGGCCAAGCGGCAGACGCGCACCATCGGCGTCATTGTGCCGGATATCGCCAACCCCTTTTTCCCGCTGCTAGTGCGCGGCGCCGAAGATGCCGCGCAGCGTGGCGGCTACAGCCTGCTCCTGTGCAACAGCGACGACCAAGCGGAAAAGGAGCAGTCCTATATCGAGCTGCTGATCGCACAGCGTGTGGATGGGATCCTTCTGACCAAGACTCCGGCGCCGTTCAGCCCGCTGACGCTGCAGTACATCAAGGATACGCATACGCCGGTGGTGATGATGATGCGCACGCTGCGCGGGTTCCGCGCCGACGTAATCCTGACAGACGACGCCGTCGGTGCTTATGATGCGGTCAAGCACCTGGCGCGCATCGGTCACCGCCGTATCGCGATTGTCCGCGGCCCCAAAGGCGTCAGTAACGCGCAGACGCGCTTCCGCGGCTACCGCAAAGCGCTGGCCGATTGCGGGCTGGGTTTCGAACCGCAACTCGCCACCGAAGGCGACTATCGCATCGAATCGGGGCACCGGGCTGGGCTGAAGCTGCTACCGCTTCGCCCGGATGCAGTGTTTGTGACCAACTACCTGATGACGGTCGGTTTCATGAACGCGGCCGATGAAATGCGGTTGCAGTGCCCGCAGGATTTCGGCCTCGTGAGCTTCGACGACTATCCGTGGCTTGGCTCCTTCCATCCTCGCTTGACCACCGTTGAACTGCCGAAGTACGAGCTCGGCGTGGCCGCGGCACAGATGCTGATGGATCGCATCGCGAAGAAAGCCGGGCGCGCAACTGTCCGCAAGCTCATGCCGCAGTTGCGCGTGCGCGAGTCGTGCGGTTTCACGCGCAATCGAGGGCAGCCGCTGCCCGCCGCCGGCACACACGCAGCCGCCGGCGATGGCCACACAACTGAGACGAAACCGGCACTCGAAATTGTGGAGAGTTCCTCGCCGCGCTCCGCTCGTTTGTGGGATGTCAAACCTTGACACTGCGCGGTAGCCTCGCCTAGATTGCAACTTCGAGGTTTGCTAACCGCTTGGATTTTCACAGGGAGAGCCCATGCGACTCACCGGCGGTGAAATTGTTGCCGAATACCTCATCCGAGAAGGCGTGCCCTACCTGGTGGGAATTCCCGGGCACGGCAACCTCGCCCTGTTCGACGCTCTGGTCGACCGGAGGAAGAAAATCGCAGCATTTCCCGTGCTGCACGAACAGTGCGCCGTGCACGTGGCCGATGCCTATCACCGGGTCAGCGGCCGGCCGCTGGCTGTGTCCACATCCATCGGACCGGGTGCGGCCAATACGGCCTGCGGCGTCGCCCAGGCTTACGTGGATTCCAGCGCGGTGCTGGTCATTACCGGCAGCGTGCACACCTACATGCGCGGCCGATCCGTGCTGCAGGAAATCGACCGCACGCACTGGGCGAACTTCCCGCGCATGCTGGAACCGGTCGTCAAACAGTGGTGGCAACCCAGCCGCGTGGATCAGCTTCCCTTCGTGCTCCATCGCGCGTTCAACCTGATGCTTACCGGCCGCCGCGGCCCCGTCCTGATTGACCTTCCGATGGACGTGCAGGCGGAGGCGGCTGACGTGGAGCTGCCTGAGCCGAGCCAGCGCCGCCCGCTGAATCCGCCCGCAGCGCATCCGCAGGATGTCGAGCGCGCCGCGAACTTGCTTTCCCGGGCCAAGAGGCCGGTCATGCTGGTCGGTGGAGGTGCGGTCACGGCCGAAGCGGCATCCGAGGTTCGCAAGCTGGCGGAAATGATCGGCGCGGCCGTGGTCACCACATGGTCGGGGAAAGGGATTTTCCCGGAAGATCACCAGCTCTACGCGTGGCACCCGGGCTCGATCGGCAGCCTGTCCGCCAACCGGCTGTGCGGGGAGGCGGACGTGCTGCTCGCGGTTGGCACGCGCTTCGTGGACTGGACCACGGCTTCCTACACGCAACAAGTGTACCGCATTCCACCGACCAAGCTGATCCATATCGACATCGAAGAGCGCGAGATCGGCAAGAACTATCCGGTGGAACTGGGCATCCGCGCCGACGCTAAGATCGTGCTGGGACAATTGCTGGCGGCGCTGGCCGACCGCATCAAGGAGCCGCGCGACTACAAGAGCAGTTCGTATTTCAAGGAGATTATTAAAGCGCGAAAGGAGTTCTTCGATTCGTTCCGCGACCGCCGCGAATCGAACGCCAGCCCCGTGAGCATTTCCCGCGCGCTGGTGGAAATGCGCAACGTCGTCCAACGCGACTCCATCTGGGTCAGCGGCGCGGGGCTTCCGCAGAGCCAAGTGTATCAGGAAGTTCCCTTTTTCGAGCCGCGGACGCACATCACCAGTGGCGGGTTTTCGACCATGGGCTTCACCGTACCGGGCGCGATCGGAGCGCAACTCGCAGCTCCCAAGCGCCGGGTAATCGGCGTAGCAGGCGATGGCGATTTCCTGAACAGCATCCAGGAGCTGGCCATTGCCGTACAGCGCAGCCTGCCCATCGTGTACGTGGTGATGAATAATTGCGGTTGGCAATCCATCCGCAATCTGCAGCGCACCGCCTACGGCGAGAAGCGCGTGATCAACACCCAGTTTGTGGACCGCGACGGCGACTTCTTCAGCCCGAACTTCGCGGACGTGGCCAAGGCATTCGGCGCGAAAAGCTGGCGCACCGACAAGCCCAGCGAAGTCGGCAAATGTGTTCGCGACGCGCTCAACTGCGAGCAAACGGCAGTCGTGGAACTACTCACGACCCGTGATCTGCCGCTGGGGGGCCTTTCGAAATACGCCTGGTGGGATGTGCCCGTGCCCGAGTACCTGAAGTCAGAACGGAAGGAGTACGAAAAGGAGCGCGCGGAGGTGAAGTCCTAGGAGCGGGCTTCGCGGTGAAGCGATTCCAGAGGAGGTCCAGGGCCATGAACGCGAACCCAAACCGATTCTTGGTGCACTCCGAGACGTTGCCGGAGAACGGGTCGGGAGAACTGCTCGGCCTGCCGCGCGAAAGTGCCGATTGGGCCTGGATGAGTTTTTTCGTGCGGCGGCTGGCACCCGGCCAATCCGCCGAGGCCGGCACCGCCAACGAAGAAACGGGCGTCGTGCTGCTGGGTGGGCGCTGCATGTCGGACTGGGGCGAGGGCATCCAGTCCATCGGTGAGCGCAAGAATGTGTTTGACGGTCTGCCCTATGCGCTCTATCTTCCGCCGGGCAGCCGCGCGAAATTCACTGCGGAAACCGAGTGCGAACTTGCCGAGTGCCGCGTGCCATCGATCAAACCAGGCCAGGCGAAACTCGTCAAGCCGGGTGACGTCGCCGTCAGCCTGCGCGGCGGCGGCAACGCCTCACGCCAGATCGTGGACATCCTGTCGCCGTCGTTCCCCGCCGACCGTTTGATCTTGATCGAGGTGTACACGCCGAGCGGGAACTGGTCCAGCTACCCGCCGCACAAACACGACGTGCACAACCCACCCACCGAAGTGGACCTCGACGAGATCTACTACTTCCGGACGGAGAACAAGGCCGGCTACGCCTACCAGCGGCTCTACACCGCCTGCGGCGGCCGCGACTTGACGTTGACGGTGCGCGACGGCGATACCGTGCTGGTCCGCGACGGCTACCACCCGGTGGTCGCCGGGCACGGCTACAACGTTTATTACCTCAATTGTCTCGCCGGCAGCGCCCGCGCGCTCTCGTTCACCGAGGACCCGCAGCATTCCTGGGTCAAGGGCAACTGGAAGGACATGGATCCGCGCCTGCCCTTGGTCAAACGGAACGGCCACTAGGAAGGGATCGACTTCCGGAGGCACTCGCTAGAGTGTGCGCGTTACCTTCTTTAGGAAGCGAGGCGCATCCGGGTTCAGCCCTTTGGCCTCGGCCAGATGGGCGGCCAGCAACTGCCCGGGAATAATGTAGGGGATCGGCGTCCACAAATCCGGAATGCGCCGGGGAATCACGAGCGCCCGGACACCGCGCGGCTGGCACCCGCTTCCGCAAATCACCTGCACGTCGGCCTTGCGCTTCTTCAGTTGTGCAACCAAGTCGAGCAAGCTGGGCTGGGTCACGCCCGGAGCGACAAAAACAAAGACAGGGAACTTCGGCTCCACAATGGCCACCGGCCCGTGAAGAAAATCAGCGGAAGAAAACCGCTCGGCCACGATGTAGCAGGTTTCCATCAGCTTCAAGCCCAGCTCGAAAGCATTCGCGTAATTCAAGCCGCGGCCCACCACGACGCAGCGCCGCATGTCCGCATAACGGCCGGCCAGCCGAGGGACGGAAGGTTCAAGCCGCAATGCGTCGGCGGCCAGTTCGGGCAGTCGTTCGAGATCCGCGGTTCGAATGGGGGCGCCGAGGGCACGCGCGACGCCATAAAGCAGCAGGAGTTGCGAGGTGTACGTCTTTGTCGCCGCCACGCTGCGCTCTGCTCTGGCGTGCGTGAGCAGGACTTCGTCCGCCGTGCGCGCCAGGGTTGAGCGGTCGAAGTTCGTAATGGCGACGGTGAACGCGCGCTGCCGGCGGCAAGAGCCGATGACGCGATTGACGTCAGTTGTCTCACCAGACTGGGAGATGCCGACCACAAGAGCGTTGGACAGGTTGAGCCGCGCACGGTACAGGGTGTGCACGGACGGCGCGGCCAGCGACGCCACCCGCCCCGTGGTCAGCTCCACGAGGTACCGGCCGAACTGCGCGGCGTTATCCGAGGTTCCGCGCGCCACCAGGATCACGACGGAAAACTTGCGGCGTGCGAAATGTCGGCGCAACCGTTCCAGCGCAGGCCATTCCAGCTTGCGGGTGCGTTCGAGCACGGCAGGCTGCTCGCGGATTTCGTCAAGCATCCAGCTCACGGCGATTGAACCCCGGCCGTTGGAGTAAATTGCGAGGCTGCAAAGCCGGGCGTGGCGCGGCTTGACAACCTGCAACGACTCGATGATTCTATCAAAGCGCTTAGATTGCGGAAATGACCGGGCTCTCCCAGATCGGTGTCGCGGTGATTGGCGTGGGCAGCATGGGCCGGCGACACGCCGAGAATCTTCTGCGGGCCGTGCCCGACGCTCGCGTTGTCGCCGTCGTCGATGCCAACGCCGAGTTGGCAAAGAAAGTGGTTTCCGACCTGGGTGTGGACGGCTGTTATTCGGAAGTGCCAGCAGCCCTCGAGCGCAAAGACGTGGACGCGGTGGTCATTGCGTCTCCTTCCCGGCTGCACGCGCCAACGATCCGGGCCGCCGCAATGGCCGGCAAACACATCCTGTGCGAGAAACCGATCGCCACCACACTAGAAGAAGCGGATGCCGCACTGGCCGCCGTCGAAAGCGCCGGCGTGTGCCTTCAGGTGGGCCACATGCGCCGATATGACCCAGCCTATGCAGATGCCAAGCGCCGCATCGAGAACGGGGAAATTGGCCGCCCGGTGATTTTCAAGTCCATCGGGCGGGACCGGGAGCTGCCGCCCATGAGCTATTTCCAGGCAGGCGGCATGTTGTTTCTGGAATCCAGCATCCACGATTTTGATTTGGCACGATGGCTGGTCAGCGACGAGATCACGGAAGTGCAGGCGTTTGCCGGCGCGCTGATCACGCCGGAACTCGAGAAGTACGGCGACGTTGATTGCGGCGTGGTGAACCTGCGGTTTTCCGGCGGCGCAATCGGCAACGTGGAATCATACCGGCACGCGGGCTATGGCTACGACGTGCGCACCGAGATCGTGGGCTCGAAAGGCACCCTGCAAGTGGGCTACCTGGAACACACGCGGGAAACCGTACTGACTGCGGGCGGGGCGGCGCACGACATCGTGGCTGACTACCTGACACGGTTCGCAGATGCCTACGTGCTCGAGGTTCAGGACTTCATCGAAACTGTGCGGAAAGGACGCGAGCCGCGCGTCACTGGCCGTGACGGGCGTAACGCGCTGGCTGTGTCGCTAGCTGCCCAGCGCTCCTACTTGGAACGCCGCCCGGTCGCAATAACGCCTACAAACACCTAACGTCGCCAAGTTTTGCACCTTCGGGATTTCGCCGTCCAACCATGAACCACAAGGCATCGGTAGCGGGCCCTCTCCCGGCGGGCACCCCCGCATCCGAAAGCAACGAATTTGGCAAAAAAAGAGGGGATCGGAACGAATCCGATCCCCTCCTGTTCCTTGCTGGGCTTTTGCCTAGAAGTAGAACTTCAGTCCGATTTGGATCACACGAGCGTCGCGTTCCGGGTCCTGAACGGCGTTCGTGAGGCCAAATTGCGGGCTCTGGCGGTTCGTGTTGGGGTTATCGAACTGCGGCGTATTGAACGCATTGAAGAGTTCCGTGCGGAACTCGATCCGCATGGATTCTTTGATCTGGAACTTCTTCTGGATGGAGAGGTCCCAGTTATGATGGGCCCAGGAGCTCAATGTGCCCACGCCGCAACTTCCGAAAGTGAACGCCGCAGGGTCAGCAAACCCTGCGGGGTTGAAGAACTGGGCAATGGTCGGGTTGCCGGTTTGCTGCTGACCAATGCAATCGGCCCGTGGATTTGGGCTGAAGGTGCGGCTGCGATCATTGGCTATGCTGATGGTGATGGGGACGCCGCTGGTGGAGGAGTAGATCCCGTTAAACTGCCAGTCACCGAGGAGCTTGGCCAGCATGCCGTCGGAGAGATAGCGTTTGCCGGGACCGAAGGGCAGCTCCCACAGCCAATTGGTGACGAAACGGTGCGTTTGGTCGAAGTTCAACCGCCCGTAATCTGCGGCCAGATTGTGCGAGTTCTGCGGGTTGATCTGGCTGCTGGAGGAACCGCCGGAGAGGTTGTCGCCGACGTTGCCCAGCGCTTTGCCCCAGGTGTAAGCGGCGTTGAAAGTAACACCGCGGCTGAACTGTTTGCGCAGATTGATTTGCAGAGAGTGGTAATTGGTGTTGCCGTCGCTCACCAGGAAGTCGCCGAGCAACCCGCGGCCGAAATCGGGGAACGGAAAGACCACGCAAGGCGCCACGCCGGGGGAGATACAGTCCGCAGCGGGCACGCCGGCAGCGCTGCTCACGATGCGGCCTTGGTTCAGGCGGCGCAGCTTGCGGATCTTGTGCGAGGCCTGGCCGACGTAGGCGATTTCGAGCGAGTAGTCGTTGAGGAACCGCATCTGCGGTCCGAAGCTCCACTGCTCGGAATAGGGCGTGCGCTCGTTCATATCACGCCCGCGGAGATTGATGGTGAGCGGGTTGAAGACCGAGGGCACCGCGGGGAAGCCGTTGCGCAAGAAAAGCACGGGAACCTGCGAACTGTTCACATTGCCGACAATGGAATCGATCAACTGTGGCGGGTTAAGCTGCAGTACCGCAGAGCTGCCGATGCGGTCGCCGGACTGATAGAAGATGCCGAAGCCGCCGCGCAACACGATGTTGTTCATCATGTTCCACGCGAAACCGAGGCGCGGTGCAATGTTGTTGCGGTCGGGGTGAATCAGCGTGCGGCCAAACGTGCCGCCGGAGCTGGACTGGAGAATGCACGGGAACGTGGCCAGACAAGCCGGTGAGGTGAAGGGGTTCGGGTTCGCGGTGATCAACGCGCCGCGGCCGCCATTGGCGGTTGGATCGAAGTTCGAAACCTTGCGATCCCGCTCGATGAGGGGGGTGAAGTACTCGTAGCGAATCCCATAGTTGATGGTGAAGCTGGGGGTGATTCGCCAAGAGTCCTGGCCGTAGAGCATCCAGCCGTCCATATAGTTGTGCGGCACAAACGGAGTGGTGGCTTGCACGCCCGACAGAAGACCCAGCAACAGGTTGGCAATGCCGTCGCCGGTCCAGAAGTTGGGGATATTGATACGGCCATTGGGGGCCTGAATGTCGAGGAAGTTGTTGACGGCCCGCTTATACTCGAAACCGAACTTCAGTTCGTGGTTGCCGCGAACATAGGACAGGTTATCAAGGAACTGATACACCTGCGACACGGTGAATTGAGGCCTCCAGTCCGCAGTCCCAAGGAACGTATAGCCGGAAGGCCGGATGGGCGGGAGCCCGAAGGCAAAGGTACCCGGCAGATTGTTCAACCCGAAATCGGGCCCTGCGTCGCCGGCCGGTGCGAGCGGCTCGGAAATGGAGTGCACGCGGTTGAAGCCGGCGCGCGCATCATTCACCAGCCTGGGGCTGAAGGTATGCACCCAGGTGGCGGAAGCCAGTTGCCCGCGGACTTTGCTGTTGGCGCTGAAGCCGCCCGTGGCCAGCAGGTTCGGGAACGGCCCGCGCTCGACTACAGTGTCCACGTCGAAGTAGCTATAGACGCCGTAGATGTTGTCGCTGTTTCCGAACCGATGATCTAAGCGGACGTCGAAGGAATGCTGGTCCAGCGGAACGTCGAGCGCGGAGGTGAAGCCGAAGGTGCCGCTGTTGGGATCGGGGTACAACTTGACCAAGGCCATGCCCACAGGGTCGCCGCACGGACGACCGTCGGTGCGCAGAGCTGTCAAGTTAATTACATCGGTGACGGCGTTCACGCAGCCAGCCAGCAGGGGGATGCCGGGAAACCCGGGAACAGCCGGGTCGGGAACAGAAGGATCTCTTAGGTTGCGGAGGCCAGTGAAAACACCGTTCCTCATGGACACCGTGGGTACCGTGCCGCTGTTGGTCGTGCCCTTGTTGGCCTTGGAGTATTCGTAGTCAAAGAAGAAGAACGTCCGGTTGCGAAGCACGGGCCCGCCGATGGTGAAGCCCTGCTGATTGCGTTTTTCTTCCGGTTTCGACAAACCAGCCTGGTTGGCGAAGAAGTTGGCGGCGTTCAGCCCGTCGTTGCGGTGGAACCACCAGCCGGAACCGTGCCAGTCGTTGCTGCCGGACTTGATTTCGGCGTTGATGACGGCGCCCTGGGCCCAGCCGAACTCGGCGGTGTAGGTGCGCGTCTGGACGCGGAACTCGCGTAGCGCGTCGGGCGACGGGCGCACCACCTGCGGGCTACGGTCCTGCGCGTTCTGGGTGAACGAATTGTTGTCCACTCCGTTCATCACAAAGTAGTTTTGCAGCGAGAAATTGCCGTCTACGTTGATGCGGCCTTCGCGCGGGTTGCTGCGGACGCCCGGAGCAGGAAGCGCGCCGGGGCTGAGCAGCATCAAGTCCACGTAGCGGCGGCCATCGAGCGGCAGGTCCACCATGGTGCGTGACTCGATCACCTGGCCGACGTCGGCGCTCTGCGTCTGGAGCAGTGTCCCCCCGCCCGTCACTTCCACAACGGTGGTCACTTCGCCGGGCTTCATCACAAAGTCCAGCACCACGCGCTCATTGACGTGCAACACCACCGCTTTGCGACGGGTGGTCTCGAAGCCATTGGACGACACCTCGATGTCGTACGGCCCGGCGCGGAGAGCGGAGGCGACGTAGTTGCCCTCCTCATTGGCGTAGACTTCGGTTGCTACATTCAATTCCTTGTGTGTGAGTGTGATTTTTGCACCGGGGATCACGGCGCCGCTTGAGTCGGTCACCGTACCCGCAAAGGTTCCTGTAACAGTTTGTGCGGAAACTGATGCAGCCGCAAGCAACATCACGGCTACGCACAGACCCACCCGAAATAGAATACTATTTGGCGTAATCATGTCTCATTCACCCCCCCGAGGGAATAACTCTAAGCGCTTATGCGGCTTATACTCCCCTTCCGAAAGTCATGTCAAGGGCAATTTTCTGATTCCACGGGATTTTCCCAGAAGCCGGTGCAGGTCTCTTATCCGGACGCGGCAAAGGGCCATTCCTTTCGCACGCGGGCCCTGAGCATGTAGGCCCCAATTCCCATCGCAAGTACCGCGACACCCAGCCCGACCATGCGCCAACCCGTCGAAACCAGCACGAGCAGCCACACCGCAGCGGCCGTCAAACTGGGCAACGGGTAAAACCACATCTGAAAGGGTCGCTCGATTTCCTTGCGCCTGCGAATCAGCGTGACAGCGAGCACCTGCGCCAGAAACAGAATGATGATCTGAATCACGATCAGGATCTGGATGATCTCTTCGAGTTTGAAAAAGCAGAACACAGTCGAGCCGATTCCCAGGAACAGCAGCGAGAAGTGGGGAAAGCGGCCGGTTGGATGCAGCTTCGCAAAAACCGGAAAGAATTCGCCGTCGGCCGCCGCCGCATAGGGAATCCGGCTGGAGCCCAGCAGGATCGCGAACACAGACGCTAGCGACGCGCCAAGGATGAGCAGCGTGAGCCCCCGCGCTCCCCAGGGGCCGTAGATCATTTCCATGAAGTCGGAAACCACGTGCTGCGATTTCACCACTTCCTGCCAAGGCACCACGCCGAGGATCGAAGCGGTCATCAGCAGGTAGAGGAACGCGACCACGAGGATCGAAAGAATCACCGCGCGCGGAATCGTTCTGGTCGGGTTCTGTACTTCGCCGCCCAGATAGCAAACGTTGTTATATCCGCCGTAACCGTAAATGGCGATCAGGCTGGCGGCTCCCAATCCGCTGAAGAATTGCGGCGTGAGCAAAAACGCGTTCTCCGGGAAATCGAATAGGCGCGCGAACTCCATTCGGAACAGGCCGGAGACGATGACCCAGGCGATGCTTCCCACCACCACCACCATCAGCCAGAACGAAAGCCGTCCCACACTCTGGATGTCGCGATAGGCGAGGAAGGTCACAAACAGGATCACGGCGACGGCAACGACCTTTGTCGTGAGCGGACCCATCGTAGGGATCAAGTAGTGCATGTACTCGGCAAACCCAACGCCGCCGCTCGCTGCCCCCAGCGGCACGGTGAACAGGATCATCCAGACAAACAGGAAAGACATCATGCGGCCCATGGTCTTCGGGCCGTAGGCTTCCCGCAGGTATACGTAGGAACCGCCGGCGCCCGGCATCGCGGCGCCCAGTTCCGCCCACACCAGGCCGTCGCAGACCGCGAGTATCGCGCCCACCAGCCAGCCAAGCATCGCTTGCGGTCCGCCCATCGCGGAAACCAGGAACGGAATGGTGATAAACGGGCCGATGCCGACCATTTGCACGACATTGGTGGCGGTGGCTTCTTTCAGTCCAAGCCCGCGGACGAGCCCGGAAGAAGCGGCGGCGTCCAGATCTGCGGCGGCTGCGTTTTCCATGACTGGTGGATACCCCCCGAGCGCTTTGTTCCTCATACTGGACGAGCGTTGCCAGTGTCAAGAAGAATGTGCCGCACGCAGCGAAACCTCTTGACACAATCTAAGCGCTTTGCTAATGGATTTCCGAACACTTCCGGGGTCCGCTGTCTGTTACACGTCGCCCACTGCATCGCGACGCTGAGGAGGAAGCATGAACCGTTGGCGTTCCTTGTGCCTGAAGAGTCTGGCGCTCGTCCTCGCTGTTGCCCTGGCCTCACTTGGGGCTGACGACGGCAAGCTGCCCGAAGACCGCGGCGCGGCGGGCCTGTGGCGCTCGCTGCTCGAGCTTCGCACCACCGCCAGCGCGATTCACATCACCGCGCACCCGGACGACGAAGACGGCCCCACGCTCACCAAGCTTGCCCGCGGCCAGGGTGTGCACACGATGCTGCTCACCCTGAATCGCGGTGAAGGCGGCGCCAACCTGATCGCACCGTTCTTCTTCGATGAGCTCGGTATGCTGCGCACTCTTGAGCTATTGCAAGCGGACCGTTACTACGGTGTGGACCAGTTCTTCACCCACGTTGTGGACTACGGCTTCTCGAAGACGCTCCAAGAAGCGCTGACCAAGTGGGGAGGCGAGGAAGCCGTGTTGCGGGCGGTCGTGCGCGTGGTGCGCCGCGAGCGGCCGGAAGTCATCATCGCCCGTTTCCGCGGCAACCCGCGCGACGGCCACGGCAATCACCAAACCGCCGGTCTCATGGCCCAAAAAGTATTCGAAGCAGCCGCCGACCCGAACCGCTTTCCCGAACAGATTGCCGAAGGTCTGCGGCTGTGGAAGCCGAAAAAATTCTACATGAACAACATCCGCCCGGATTTCCGGCCCGAAGACAAGGAAATGGTGACGCTAACCGTGGATTCGGGCATGTACGACCCGCTTCTCGGGCGTTCCTACGCGCAGGTTTCGCGCGAGGGCCTCGGTTTCCAGAGGTCGCAGGGCACGGCCGGGCGCGCGCAACCGGCAGGCTCCTACCGCAGCTACTACAAGCTGATGAAGACAGCTATTCCCGGCTATGCGCCGAAGACGGAAAACGACTTCTTCGACGGCATGGACACCAGCATCACCGGCATCGCCAAGATTGCAGGCGGGCAGGCACCAGCCTGGCTCGCCGACCGACTGAAGCAGATCAACGATGCGGTGGAAGCCGCGATCGGGAGGTTCGATTCACGCGCACCGGAAAAAACGGCGCCGTCGCTTGCTCAGGGCCTGACGGCAACGCGGAACCTGCTGGAGCAGGTGAAAGGCTCAAGCATTGCCGCCGAGGCCGAGGACCAGATCCAGTTCCTTCTGGCGCGGAAGGAAACTCAGTTCCAGAAGGCGCTGAGTCAGGCGCTGGGGCTCGACGTGGAAGTCGAGGTGGATCCGGAGGTGATTCCCACAGGCCCCTTTGCTGCGTTCAGCACAACGCCGACATTCAGTCATGCCATTCCGGGCCAGAAGTTCTCCGCGCACATCCGTGTGGTGAACCGCAGCAACGTGGAATTGGTGCCCAGGCAGATGGAGTTGAAGGTGCCGCAGGGTTGGAGCGCGACGTCCGGGCAGGTGCCTAAGGCGCCGTTGAAAAACAACGATGAAATGACCGTGCGGTTCAGCGTGCAGG